>OLYA01000752.1_pt1 | contig 15285 bp, 22 predicted proteins | sample 1674361 | NCBI WGS metagenome assembly OLYA01 (sample SAMEA103958165, study PRJEB25191) | human gut metagenome | biome: human-associated habitat [ENVO:00009003]; feature: intestine environment [ENVO:2100002]; material: feces | place: Germany | collected 2013/2015
ATCACCTGGGCGGCATAAAACACAATCATTGATGCATCGAATCAATTCAATAGAAGTTGAATGGCGATCCTTATAATCCAAAAACTGTTTTATGTTTAACCAGAGAGAAAGAAGTAGTAAAAAAACAGCCAGTAGAAAGATCACATATGGTACAGATGCATCAGGATTTAATATGTACAAAAGTACAGACGGAATTAGAGCTAATGAGAAAGAAAAAAAGTTGCTCCAATCTTTAAAGTATTGTTTCAAGGTAGTCCTCCTTTCACAGAAACTTCTTTAAAGATAGTATAAGGAATTCCAAGGGGAAAATCAATAATTAAAACAGAAAGAAGGAATTAGATGAAAGAGTTATTAAAAATTAACTACGAAGCAGAACAGCCGACCGTATCGGCGAGAGATCTGCATGAAGCACTGGAAATTAGAGAGAGATTCAGCTTGTGGTTTTCAAGGTATGTGGATGTTTTTGAAAAAGGCACGGATTATCAAAGCGTAGGCAAACCTACGGTTGTAAACAATGGTGCAAAAAGAGTTCTGGATGATTTTTTATTGTCAACGGATATGGCGAAACACATTTCCATGATGACAAAAACCGAAAAAGGAAAAATCATGCGTCAATACTTCATTGATCTGGAAAAGGCCTGGAACACCCCAGAGCAGGTGATGGCAAGAGCACTGAAGCTCGCGGATAAGACCATCGACACTCTGAAAGAAGATAACAAGAAGCTGATTGATGAAAATGAGAAAATGAAGCCGAAGGCGATCTTCGCGGATGCGGTGAAAGCAAGCACCAGCTCCATCCTGATCGGCGACCTCGCGAAGCTCCTGCGCCAGAACGGCGTGGATATCGGGCAGAAGCGTCTCTTCGAGTATCTGAGAAACCATGGATACCTGATTAAAAGAAAAGGTTCTGACTGGAATATGCCAACGCAGAAGTCGATGAACATGGGCTTGTTCGAGATCAAAGAGAGTACGCACATTGACGGAAACGGTTGCAACATCGTAACCAGAACGCCGAAGGCAACCGGGAAGGCACAGATCTACTTCGTGAATAAATTTGTAGGAGGGATGAGCGATGACGATAGCGGAGTGTAACAGTCCGGTAGCGGAGAACATTGCACGGATCATCGCTGAAAAAGGGCTGAAGCATGTACATGTTTCTGAAAAGGCCGGATATAGCGCACACGGGCTGAGCGATATGCTTAACGGACGGAAGCTGATTAAAGTAAGTGATTTAGTCCGCATCGCAGCGGCGCTTGAGGTTGATGCGAAGTGCCTTCTGTAGCACAAAAGAAAGGAATTTGTTTGAAAATGAATTATGGTTCATTCATAAGAGAACAGGTAATAAAAAATCTGCTATCTTCACAGACGAAAATAGCAGAGGCCGGGAATGCAAAAGGACTTGTTATATTATCAAAATTCATTTTAAAGATTTCGCACCAGTTTGATAACGAAATCTTGGAGTTGGGGTTTGAAATAAACAACAAGAATTCCGAGTATCCACCAGATGAAGGTAAATAGGACATTGCATATCTTGTAAGCGGTAACTTCAGAGGATATTCCAATATAAGCCAGTAATGATTTTGGGAGGAAAACGATTAAATCAATCCAGTAAAACGGATTGAAACTATCAAGCATATTTTTTCGGAACACGCCTTCTGCCTCTTCGAACATGTTTAGCGTAGTGACAGAAAATGCGACACGTGTACTTGGAAACATAGAGAAGGTGCTTACGTTTCCAGAAACAATTTGCCGGTTTCCAATATGCTCAGATACAGGAATTTTTTTATCTTTAACATGAGCTTTTTCAAACAAGGAAAGCACTTCTTGACGATAGAGATTCATATTGTCGCATTTATGCTCAAGAAATTCAGAAAAATATGTTTGTAGTTTTTTGATTCTAAAATAATGCATTAAATTTGTAAGAAATTTATATGCAACAACCAAAAGAAATAATGCTAAAAAGCGCATGGTATGGTTTATCCTTTCACGTTAATGATGTCTTTGAAAAAAGTCCCACAGGAAGTACCAGTTCCCATGGGACGTACTGCAAAAACAATTTGCAACTACATAATAGCTCAAAAATGGTTATGAATCAATAGAAAATCATTACGGAGCCGGGTTGCATACGATAAGGAGATAAGGAAGAGGTGATGCCTTATGAAAGAAATCATGGTTGTTACTCGGATCACGATCGGAGGACAGCAGTATACAGCAGAGGAACTCGGAGAAGAAAAAGCAAAAGAAATCGTCCGCCAGCGTGTGGAAGCCGCGGTGGAGTCGATGGGGTATGAAAGGACGCAGAAATGAAGAGATCAGATAAAGCGGCGCTGGCGGTCGGCGCGGTTGGTACATGGATCTACATCGGCGGCGTGGATTCGGATCTGTGGGGCCGCGCCGCCCTGGGAGCAGGAATGTTTCTTCTTGCGCTCGCTGGTAAGAAGATCGGCGATTACGTCGATACATGCCGCGAGGAGCAGGAAGAGCGGGAAGAAGAGCGCCGGGACGCAGTGTTTGCGGCGTGGATCCGGAGCGGATCACTGAAATAAACTATCAAAATACGAAAGTGAGGAAAAGAAAGATGATTAAATCTAAAGAAGGTATCGTTGAGGTTGAAGGAAGCAAAGAGGTTGTTCTTGCTGACTTTCTGACTCTGGTTATGGGAACCTATAAATCGTTGAAAGAAAAGATGCCGGAAGAAATGGCCGCTCAAAACTTGATTAAGTATACCCAGAAAGGCATCAAGTTTCAGCGAGAAGAGGATGCTGGAAAGGAATTGAGCAAAATTCTCGCGGATGATCTGATGGAGACCTTCGGAAGAATCTTCGAGGCAATGGAAAGAGAGGAGTTATAAAATGTCGGAAATGATGATGATCTCTGTTCCTTTGGATGACTACGAGGAAAAGGCAAAAGACCAGAGAACACTGGAAATTATGCGCGATATGCTGGTAAAAAAAGGCATGATCTACACGGAGACACTGCATACGTTGCTGGGTGTTGCTGAAAAAGCAGAAGAAAAGACGGAGGATGCAAAAGATGGAAGAACTGCAGATTAAGATCAGTCAGGAACCGGCGGTGATCCGGTGTAACTTTGAGGATGTGAAAGCGCAGTTGTCTGCAAAGATGGCGGAGTATCAGGGGGCGGTATTCACTGAGGAATCTAAGAGCGTGGCCAAGGCGGAGCTGGCATCTCTTCGGAAGACCAGAGAAGAAGTAGAGAAACGCCGGAAAGAGGTCAAGGCGCAGTGCCTGGTACCGTACAATGACTTCGAGGAGAAGGTGAAAGAGCTGCTGGAAATCATCGACGAGCCGATCTGCCTGATCGACAGCCAGCTGAAAGAGATGGAAGCAGAGCGCATCCGCAAGCGCCATGCAGATGTTGAGGCGATGTATGCAGATTGCATCGGTGAGTGGGCGGAGTACCTGCCGCTCAAAGAGATCTACGTGAAAAAGTGGGATAACGCCACCACCAGCCTGAAACAGATCGAAAAAGAGCTTTTGGCGATGGTTGAAAAGGTTTCTTCTGAGGTTGCCATTATCCGAAACACGCAGTCAGATGTTGTGGACGATGCGTTGAAGATCTATCAGAAGAGCCGTGATCTTGGTGCCGCCCTTACCCGGATTAATACATACGAGGACAACAAAAAGCGGGCATTGGAGACGGAACGCATCCGCATTCAGCAGGAAGAGGAGCAGCGGCGGCAGGCTGAGATCGAGAGAGCGCGTGAGGAAGAGCGCCGGAAACTCGAAGAAATCGCCAAGGCCAGAGAGGAAGAACGGAAAAAGGCGGAAGAGGAGTTGAAAGCGGAGGCAATGGCAGCACCAGAGCCGGAAGTACCGTTTTCCCTCGATGATGCAGAGGACGGCGATGATCTTCCGTTCCCACAGCCGCAGACAGTTACGATGTGGTACAAGGTCATTGCTACACCGGAAGAGCTGGAGCAGGTGGAGATGGCGTTTAACAGCATCGGCATCCATTTTGAAAGGAGACAGGCATAATGGCAGAAGCGGAGAAAAAGGAATATCCCATGATCTATCGCTCGATTGCCGGTGTGATTGCGGATGTTGGCGCGGTTGGAAAAGATAAGATGAATAAACAGCAGGGATTTAAGTTCCGCAGCATCGATGATGTGTATAATGCCCTGCATCCGGCGCTGGCGAAAAATAAGGTGGTCATCGTGCCGGATATTCTGGAACGGGAGGTAGAGAAACTGCAGACGGCAAAAGGAACGCTGATGCATCATGTTACCTGCACAATCAAGTTTACGTTCTATGCAGAGGACGGATCTTCCATTGAGTCTACACTCGTGGGAGAAGCACTGGATATGGGAGACAAGGCGACCAACAAAGCAATGGCGATTGCGTACAAATATGCGTGCTTCCAAGTGTTCTGCATCCCAACATCTGATATGGCGGATCCGGATGCGGAGTCGGTAAATGGTCTGCAGACAGCCGGAAACCCGCCGCAGACCCAGCAGACAGAGAATACACCAGCGGCTGATATGCGAACCAGCAGAATCAACGGTGAGATGCTGCGGAGACTGCAAGGAGAGTTGGCAAGAACCGGCGTGCAGGAGGTGCAGATCAACAATACATTCAAGGTCGGAAAAATCAGTGATCTGAGCGTGGAGCAGTACAACAAAGCCATGCGCCGCCTGCAGAAAACACCGAACCGGCAGAGTGCTCCGAGAAATGCACCGCCGCAGGAAGAAAACCTTCCGGGGCAGATGGATATCACGGATTATCCTGGCGCGGTGCCAGGTATGTAACAGGCGCTTTAAACGCCACGGAATAGCATCTTAAGAAAAAAGGTACCCGTGCAGCCGGAAAATGACTGCGCGGGGCAGATAGAAAGGATAGATACATAGTATGAACAAAGTAATTCTGATGGGCCGTCTGTGTGCAGACCCGGAAGTGAGATATTCACAGAATCAGAACCAGACCGCCGTTGCACGGTATCGTCTGGCAGTTGATCGGAGATTTAAGAGGGAAGGGGAGCAGACTGCAGACTTCATCAGCTGTGTTGCATTCGGAAAAGCGGCAGAATTTGCAGAGAAATACCTGCGCCAGGGTACGAAGATCGCAATTACCGGCCGGATTCAGACCGGCAGCTATACCAATCGGGAAGGTCAGAAGGTCTACACGACAGACGTAGTTGTAGAAGAGCATGAGTTTGCAGAAAGCAAGGGCGCAAGCGCTGGGAACAATGGAACTACACAGCGGGCGGCGGATTCGGATGGGTTTATGAATATTCCGGATGACATCGGAGAAGAGTTGCCATTCAACTAGAAGGGGGCGCAGTATGGGAAAAATCAATAGCAGAGAAAAGGGCGCCCGGTTTGAACGTGAGCTTGCCAGAACATTCCGAGATTATGGTTACACGGGGAGTCGCCGAACCGCACAGTATTGCGGAAATACGGGTGATGCCTCCGATGTTGTAGGGCTGCCAGGCATCCATGTCGAGGCAAAGCATCAGGAAAAGATGTGTTTGTATGACTGGGTAGCGCAGGCAAAGCGTGATTCAAAAGGAACCGGTGACCTTCCGGCGGTATTCCACAAGAAAAATTACGCGGAAGTACTGGTAACAATGCCGCTTGATGACTGGATGCAACTGTATCGAGAATGGGAAGCAGGGCAGGAGTTGGAAGAGGGTACATAAATCATGGCAGAAAAAAGAATGTTTACACAAAAAATCGTTGATAGCGATGCCTTTCTTGATATGCCGCTTTCGACACAGGCATTGTATTTTCATCTCAATATGCACGCGGATGATGATGGATTCGTCAACAATCCGAAAAAGATTCAGAGAGTCATTGGTGCATCGCTGGATGATTTGAAATTGCTGATCGCAAAGAGATTCATTCTTGTTTTCGAAAATGGCGTAATTGTTATCAAACATTGGCGTATGCATAATCTTCTAAGAAAGGATAGATACAATCCAACGCAGTATCAGGATCAGATGGAAAGACTGGAGCTGAAGGACAACGGTGCATATACCGAAAAACTCCCGGAACCGCTGGAAATCAAAGAATCCGAAAGCGTGGCAACCAGATGGCAACCAGATGACAACCAAATGGCGCATAGGATAGGTAAGGATAGGATAGGTAAGGATAGGATAGGAGAGGTAAGGGGCGAAGAGTCCGTAGAAACAGCAACCTGTCAGCAGGTTGTCGACCTCTTCCACTCCATCTGCGTTTCTTATCCTGCGGTGAAGACATTATCCGAAAGCCGAAAAAAAGCCATTCGGGCACGGCTGCGGGTATACAGTCTTGAGGATTTTAAGTCGTTGTTTGAGAAAGCGGAGGCATCCTCGTTCCTGAAGGGCTCGAACGACCGGAACTGGTCCGCAACTTTTGACTGGCTGCTGAAAGAATCCAACATGGTCAAAGTCCTGGAAGGAAACTATGACAACAAAACGCGCAGTCCGGCAGGAGCTGGAACGACGGGGGCCAATAAATTTAATAATTTCCCACAGAGACAGTATGATTACGGCACGTTGGAGGAAATGTTGCTGGCAAAAGAGTGAAAGGAGGAAGAAATGGGAGAAATCATCGGAATTGTAGTGTTTTGTGTCCTGGTGATCGGAGCGGCGGCATGGCTGCTGAACCGCCCGGAATGTGAGAAGGATCCGAGGGAAGATCAGGAGCAGATGGAATACTTGGAAGCATGGAAGAAAAAACATGAAAGGACGGACAAAGAAAAATGATACCGAGAAAATTTACTGGAGAAATGCTGAAAGGAAGAAAAGCAACGCTGGAACGCGATATAAGAAATGTGGCAGGCGTAGCGATAGGGAAAGGGGCGACAGTTACAATCACGGAGGTTGTGCGCGGAAAAGGGCTGACAATTAAAACGGAGAAATGCCCACATTGCGGACAATATTCATACATCACAAGAGTACAGAGAGAGGATTTAACACTGCTACCAAATGTATAGTAGTATTTTGTGCGCTGGTAATCGGAGCAGCAGCGTGGCTGCTGAACCGACCAGAACATCCGAAGGATCCGCGGGAGGACGATGAACAGATGGAATATCTGAACGAGTGGAACAGGAAACATAAGAAATGACAATGCAGCAAGTTACTATGAGCGAGTATTTAAAAACTCGGTACGGTAGTTTTCCCCATTGCGGTAGCTGCGTGTGTCAAAAATGCTTGTATTGGTGGAGCGGCAGATGCCCGGAAGGCGAATGCTATGACGATAAGAGGGCGAAAGAAGAGCCTTATAACAAAGCATTCCCTGAACGTTCACCACGGACGCAGTGGTCAAATTGGAATCTTCCTGGGGAGCAGGCGCATTGGTGTAGGGGTGGAACTTTTTACCCAGTGTCATACTGTGAACACTTCGTAAAATATCAGGGAGCAGAGATAGGAGATTGTATACGAGCACCGGTGCAGTATTTTCAAGATGGATACCTAAAATGCACGCTGAAAGACCGGATCGGATGCGAAGCATGTGCAATGGGGAGAAACGATAAGAATATTTTCGACTGTCAGTATATGACGGATTCAGGCTGTAACAAGCTGATCGAAGCAAAGAATAGAATGTTGGATGCAATTGCATCTGGAGCTGAAATTGAACCATGCGAACGGCAATGTTGTGCAGGTTGCACGAGACAGTGCCAGTATCGGTGTGGCGTGAAATAAACAGAAAGGAGCCAGCCTCCGGCCGGGGCAAGGGTATACCGGGCTTCTGAATGAAATGGGAGAATTAGGCACAGAAGAATGGAAAAAACAGAAGAAGATACAGAGAGCAATTTTTACGGCGAAGCAGAATCTGCCGTATGAAGTGAAACTTCGTCGCCAAGCCAGAAGAGCATGGGAGTTCTGGGCAGAGATGGAAAGCCAGGATAAGAGCTGCCATGTGAGCGTCGGCGGATTGGACAGTATTGTTTGGAGGATTTTCTGAAATGAAAGAGTTGATTATAGATTGCTTTGCTGGCGGAGGCGGTGCCTCCGTTGGCATTGAGATGGCACTGGGGAGACCGGTAGATATTGCAATCAACCACGACCCAGACGCCATTTTGATCCATAAGACGAATCACCCGAACACGCTGCATCTGACCGAGGATATTTTCAAGGTCAACCTGCGGAAATACGTCAAAGATCAGCGTGTGGCATTGATGTGGGCGAGTCCGGACTGCACGAGCCATTCAAAGGCCAAGGGCGGAAAACCGAGGGAGCGCGGTCTGCGTATCCTTCCATGGGCGGTGTATAAGCACGCCAAGGAGATTCTGCCGGATGTGATCCTAATGGAGAATGTGGAAGAAATACAGCAGTGGGGGCCGCTGGATGAAAAGGGATATCCGATTCCAGAAAGAAAGGGAGAAGATTATCAGAAATTTATCCGGTCGATGAAAGCATTGGGTTATATATTTGACTGCCGGGAGCTGGTAGCTGCCGATTATGGGGCACCGACCACCAGAAAACGATGGTACGCGGTGTTCCGGCGGGACGGAAAAGAGATCCGCTGGCCAGAACCAACGCACAGCAGAGAGAACACCAGCTTGAGGCATTGGGAAGAATGCGGAAATTATATTGACTGGTCAGACCTAGGCACATCGATCTTTAACCGGAAAAAGCCGTTGGCGGAGGCTACACAGAAGCGTATAGCTAACGGGATTAAGAAATATATTACCGATGCGCCTGCTCCATATATCGTAAAGGATAAGGATGCGCTGGCATTTATCATTCAGTACCACGGCGAGACACGAGACGGAGATTCCAGAGGACAGCTTCTGACGGAGCCGATCAAGACCATCGACACTTCAAATCGATACGGCTTGGTAACTGCATTCATCACAAAATATTATAAATCCGGCATCGGGCAGGGATGTGACGAGCCACTGCATACCATAACGACTTCGCCAGGGCATTTTGGACTGGTATCTGCGTTTCTGATCAAATATTACGGGGCAGGATGCGGGCAGATGCTCGACCGGCCGCTGGGAACCATCACGACAAAAGACCGATTCGGACTGGTAAATGTGATTTTAGACATCAAAGGCGAGAAATATATCATCTACGATATTTTTCTGCGGATGCTGAAGCCGGAAGAACTGAAACTGATGCAGGGATTCCCACGAGATTATATCATTAACCGAGATTATAATTTCAAAAGTTACCCGGTTGCAAAGCAGGTGGCGCGGATTGGGAACAGCGTGGTGCCGATCATGGCGCAAAAGCTGGTAGAAGCAAACTGCCCGTATCTAAAAGTAGGAGTGCGGGTGCCAAACCTTAACATCGATGACAGCCAAGAGCAACTGAGATTTGCGTAAAGCAAAAAAGGTGATAGGCAGTACAACAATGGGAGGAACAAAAATGAACGGAGAAGGATATCGGGATCCAACGGCAGACCAGGCAATATATCGTGCCAGCCGCCTGCCGGAACCGATCTGGAACGTGATCAAGGCAGTACGGGCGGTGCTGGAAGTGTCGCACCTGGAGCTGACCGGCATCCAAATGGTGGATCGAAAGAACAGAAAAAAGTACGCATGGGGAGGTGATACTGATGGAGCGGATCAGAGGAGAAAACGAGGAGAAAAAGGAGTATTTGAAAAGGTACCACGCAGCCGTGCTGGCGGAAAAAGAAATCCAGGAGGAAATTGACCAGCTGCGAATGGATAAGATGTTTCCGGGCATGATCCAGGACGGAATGCCGCACGGGAGCAGCTGCGGGGATCTGTCAGCCTACGCAGTCCAGCTGGAAGAACTGATGGACAACCTGAAAGCACAGATGGAGCAGCGGATCCGGCTGAGGAAAGAAATCACGCAGAAGATTGAAGAGATGCCGGATGAAACGGAAAAGACTGTGCTGCGGCTGCGATATATCCGCTGGTTGAAGTGGGAACAGATCGCGGGCAGAATGGGGTACAGCTGGAAACAGATACATAGAATCCATGGAAAAGCACTGGCTGATTTCAAGATGACATAGAATGACACACTCCATCTATGGTATAGTGTAAGAGCCAAAGAATGGATGAAGGAAACGGCATTTTATTCAAGGCCTCCTTTCGATGTGTTTTGATAGAGCTTCAGCGACCAGGTGTCACAGCCTGGCCGCTGCTTACGGCAGGCATCAGCCGGGGTGAACGTACGCGCTCGAATGATGCACGAACATGGTATATGGAAACTTCCATATCACCGCTTGGAACGTAGCTCAGTGGATGAGAGCGGGTTGCATCGGGGCAACTGACGTCGGGGGTTCGAGTCCTTCCGTTCCAATTCTCCATTGACTGGAGAGACATCCCCCATATACTTCTTCTAAAACGCCCTGTAGAAATGCAGGGCGTTTTGTAGTATGATGAAAAAAAGGAGGATGCATTAAATTGGAAAATAATGAATTAATTGCAATTCTTAAAAAATGCAAGGGAAGGAAAGCAAAAATAGAATCAGAAAAGGAAATTTTTATAACAATATTTCTGCCAGTTCAATTGGCATTATGGGCATTATCAAGTGAATTGCAGATGAAAAAATTTATGCCCATAATAATGATCTTTTTCTGCTGCGTTTTTGCAGCCTTGATAAGTAGAACGAATAGATTAATATTCGAAATTGAGCAAGATATAGAAGAAATAAATGAAAACATAAAAGAGAATTAATCGACATTTCAAAAACGAAACGAATGAGAGGTGGTGAGGCTTGGCAAGAGCACCAGATCTGCGGGTGGAGCAGGCCATGGAATTATATGCAAAAGGCATGAAACTAATAGAGATTGCCGCTACATTGAAAGTTCCAGAGGGAACGGTTCGAAGCTGGAAGAATCGATATGACTGGGATGCAACGTTGCATAAAAAGAAATGCAACGTTGCAAAAAAGAAAGGCGGTCAGCCAGGCAACAAAAATGCCGAAGGGCATGGAGGAACAGGGCCGCCGGGAAATAAGAATGCGATTAAGACGGGAGAGTTTGAAGCTCTCTTTTTTGATTGTCTGGATCCAGAAGAAAAACGGTTGACTGAAATGGTGACGCTGGACAAGGAGCAGTTGCTCCTACAGGAAATTCAGCTATTGACCGTACGGGAACGGCGGATGTTGAAAAGAATTGAGATGCTGAAGAACATAGAGCAGCCGCCGGCCGATGAAAATGCTGAGCCAGAAGAACAAGTTATAGCGGGAATGAGCGTTACCGGATATCGATCTGGAATTGAAAAAGGAAAACCAACTGTCTTAAAAGAATACGAGGGGATTTTGGGACAGATCCAGTCCATAGAAGATGCCATGACCCGTGTGCAGGCACGGCGTCAGCGAGCCATCGAGGCCTTGCATAAATTTGGCTATGATGATGCGCGGCTGGAGCTGGCGGCAATGCAGCTTGAATTCGAAATGAGCAAACAGGACGTTCAGCAGGAAGAAACCGGCGATGATGGATTCCTTTCTGCGATGAATGCCGTGGCGCAGGAAGTCTGGGGTGATGAGAGTGTATGAGAAAATCTCATCATTGAAAGAAAAGCTGCAGAAACTCAAACAAAACATCAAAAGCCGGCAGAAAGGCCAGACATTCCATTTTTCACCGTTTTCCAGAAAACAGAAGCAAGTTCTTACCTGGTGGTGCAAAGATTCACCGGTTCATGATAAAGATGGAATTATAGCTGACGGCGCGATCCGATCCGGAAAGACTGTCAGTATGTCCCTCTCATTCGTGATGTGGGCAATGAGCACATTCAATGGTCAGAACTTTGCTATGTGTGGAAAGACCATTGGTTCTTTCCGAAGAAACGTACTGTTCTGGCTGAAACTGATGCTCAAGTCCAGAGGATATTCCGTAACCGATCGAAGAGCTGATAACCTCATTATCATCAGAAAAGGCGATACAGAGAACTATTTCTATATTTTTGGTGGAAAAGATGAACGTTCACAGGATCTGATTCAGGGTATCACGCTTGCGGGCGTGTTCTTTGATGAAGTTGCACTGATGCCGGAATCCTTCGTCAATCAGGCAACCGGCCGATGCTCCGTGGAAGGTTCTAAGTTCTGGTTTAACTGCAATCCGGACGGGCCATATCATTGGTTTAAAGTGAACTGGATTGACAAATCCACGGGATACCTCGGAAAAGAGCGGGTGGAGCAGATCAGAAAGAAAGCCGCGGAAGAGGAAAAAGATCCGGGGCTAAAAGAAATCCTCTATCTGCATTTTACGATGGATGACAACCTGTCTCTGAGTGAGGAGATCAAAGCCAGATACCGCAGTATGTATATTGGCGTTTTCTTCAAGCGGTATATTTTAGGCTTATGGGCAGCAGCTGAGGGTGTCATTTATGATATGTTTGATCCGGAAAAACATGTAAAGAATATCAAAGAGTTTTTCCAGATACTGGTAAATGGAAACCGTTATGTGTCCTGCGACTATGGTACGCAGAATGCGACCGTGTTCCTGCTGTGGAATAAAGGAATCGATGGAAAATGGTACTGCATCCGCGAGTATTATTATTCCGGAAGAGACAAGGGTAAACAGAAGACGGATGCAGAATATGCAGATGATTTGAAAAAGTGGCTGGATGGAACCAGAATCAAAGCAATGATTGTGGATCCGTCGGCCGCTTCTTTTATTGCTGAACTGCGAAAACGCGGATACAAAGTAATTAAGGCAAATAATGATGTGCTGGACGGAATCCGGCTGGTTGGTATGCTGCTGAATCTGGAAATGCTGATATTTTCCAGCTCCTGTACGGAAACAATCAAAGAATTTGCTTCTTACATATGGGACGAGAAAGCAGCTGAGCATGGAGAGGACAAACCGGTAAAGCAGCATGATCACGGATGCGATGCAGTACGCTATTTTGTAAGTACTGTTTTGAGCAGTAAAGTGGCAAGACTTCGAGAGATAAGCAGGTGAAAATAATGTATACATTTACAGTTCCAAGAGAAAAATTTGATGAGCGGGCACCGGATAAGCAGATGATCCGCCAGTTGATATCCAAGCATATCAGCATTGTCGGGCGAATGCAGAAGAATATGGCCTACTACAAAGGGCAGCATGAAATTCTGTCAGATGCGGATCGTGAAAATAAACTGGTGTGTAACCATGCAAAAGATATTTCTGATACGGCCAGCAGTTATTTTATTGGAAATCCAGTAACATATAAGGCAGAAGGAGATATCAAGGCCCTGACGGATGCCCTGGAGACTGCAGGAGCAGATGAAACCGACGGAGACAATGGGCTGGAGCTTTCCATTTATGGGCTTGCGTATGAATACGTATATATAAAAGAGAATGAAAATGATCTGGTAACGAAGAACCTTTCGGCAGAAAATACATTTATGGTAAAAGATGACAGCATCGAGGAGAGAGAACTCTTTGCTGTCTATTATTATGTCAGAAAAGATGATTCTGGAACTTCGTCAGATCATTTCATGGCAACCATACTGACGTCAAGATACCGGTACGAGCTGGATATCGAGGACAGCAGCGCTCCGCAGATCACCGTAGAAGAGCCGCAGGAACATTATATGTGCGAGATTCCGATTATCGAGTATTTGAATAATAAACTTGGTATTGGTGATTTTGAACTGCAGATTCCACTTATTGATGCTTACAATGCGTTGATGAGCGATCGTATCACGGATAAGGAGCAGTTTATTGATGCGATTCTTGCCATCTATGGAACATTGCTTGCAGATGATGAAGTAGATGAGAATGGTGAGAAAAAAGAAGGCGCAGAGGCGGCGATGAAGCATCTGAAAAAGAGAAAGGTGCTGGAAGTTCCGGATGGAGCCAAGGCAGAATATCTTACCAGAACATTCGATGAGACTGGCGTGGAAGTGCTGAAAAAGGCAATCGAACAGGATATTCATAAATTCAGTCATATTCCCTGCATGACGGATGAAAGCTTTGGTGGTAATGTTTCCGGCGTGGCAATGGAGTTTAAAGTATTGGGCATGGAGAACATTACAAAAATTAAGACCCGATATTATAAAAAAGGACTTCGAAAACGTCTCCGGCTGTTTTGCGGTTATCTGTCTCTGTATCAGAAGAACGTGGATCCAAAGGGGATTACAATGGTATTCACAAGATCTCTGCCGAAGAACCTGCTGGAAATTTCACAGATTGTGGCCAATTTGTGGGGCAAAGTCAGCAGGAGAACGCTGTTGTCGCAGATTCCGTTTGTAGAAGATGTGGATGAAGAATTAAATGCATTGGAAAAAGAAACGCAGGAGAATCTTGAGAATCAACAGAAAATGTTCGGGAATGATCCAAATACCAAGCCGGATCAGCCAGGGGAAGCATCCGCAGAGGATGATGTAAGCCATGACGAAAAGGAATGAGCAGTATTGGAAGAACCGCGCGGCGCAGAGAATGTGGGAATATATGCAGAGTGCCGAAGAAACAGCAGATGAGGCGGCAAAGCTCTATCAAAAGGCAGCGGCGTATCTGAATCAGGAAATTGATGGTATTTTCGAGAAGTATATGACCAAACATAATCTTTCAGAAAGAGAAGCCTATGAACTGCTGAATCAGATGACGGACCGTGCCTCGATACAGGAATTACTGCAGAAGCTCCAGAATGGTGCCAAAGACACCGAAAAGGAGCAACTCATACAGAAACTTGAAGCTCCGGCATATCGGGCGAGAATCGAGCGTCTGGAGCAGATCCAGAGTCAGCTCGACCAGATTATGCGGAATGTATATCAGCAGGAGCTGGCCCTTTCCACATCACATTATGCGGCGCTGGCAGAGGAAGCCTACTACAAGTCAATATTCGACATTCAGCAGCGCTCAGGATATGGATTTTCTTTTGCTAAGGTTGATCAGAAAATGATTGATCGTCTGCTGAAAAGCAGATGGGCAGGAAAGAACTATTCCACACGAATCTGGAATAATACCGGCGCGCTGGCGCAGACGTTGAAAGAAGAGCTGCTGGTCAGCTTGGTAACCGGTCGCACAGAGCGGGAAACGGCCGAGATCATCATGCAGAAATTTGCGCAGGGTAGCAGCCAGGCCCGCCGCCTGATCCGGACAGAAAGCAGTTATATTACTGGGCAGATAGATCTGCAGTCATATGAGGAGTGCGGCATAGAAAAATACGTTTACCTTGCCACGCTGGATCTGCGGACCTGTCAGGAAGACTGTGCGCCGCTGGACGGGAAGATATTCCCGGTCAAAGATGCCAATCCCGGTGTAAATATGCCCCCGATGCATCCCTGGTGCCGGTGCACGACGATTTCATATTTTTCAGATGAGATTCTGCGGAATCTGCGGCGAAGGGCAAGAGATCCGGTTACCGGAAAGACATATACAGTACCTGGGGATATGACTTATAAGCAGTGGTATGGAAAATATGTAAAAGATCAGG
>OLYA01000753.1_pt1 | contig 15274 bp, 16 predicted proteins | sample 1674361 | NCBI WGS metagenome assembly OLYA01 (sample SAMEA103958165, study PRJEB25191) | human gut metagenome | biome: human-associated habitat [ENVO:00009003]; feature: intestine environment [ENVO:2100002]; material: feces | place: Germany | collected 2013/2015
ACACCCGGTTCTGCTCGTCCAGCCAGCCGTTTTTCACAGACAGGCTCATGCGGTCAAGCAGGATGCCGTACAGCGTTTTGGCATCGGTGGACAGATTTTGAAACCGCTGCTCCTGAAAAAGAGCCTTTGGAATGCGGTAGAACGAAAACAGCTCTCCGGCCTGTCCGTAAAAGTAGTCAAGGGTCATACAATTCTGTCAAGGATGAAAAAACAACGATGGTTCATTGACATGGTTGACAAATCCTCCTTATAGATAATTCGTGCAAACAAAAAGCGCAACTTCGATTGATGAAAATCGAAATTGCGCGATGTAACTTAGCCGGGGGAGAAAGGTCATTTGTCAGGTTCGTTTGACCACAATTTGACCACAAAAGGAATGAAACGTCTTGACATCCAATGAAACAGAATGGTATAATGCATTTGAAATTTAACGATACTGAGTCTAGGCAGTGTCGGATTGTACATTGTGTTTTCGAGAGAAGCACAATGGGGTTCAAGAGGCCGTGAGTTCGATTCTCGCCACTCGGACCAAACAAAAATAATCCGAACTTGTTTCCGGTAGGAGATGGGTTCGGATTATTTGTTTTCTACGGAAAACAGACTTGCATTTATCAAAAAATAACCGAACCTTGCGGCTGTTGATGGAATGTGCCGCAGAGTTCGGGCAGATCCTGTAAGGAGGGTCATGCTATGAATACAACATTGCGGCGGGATGCGGATGAGATCATCCGTGCCAGCATTCAGGCGGTGCTGCCGGATAAGGCTGTGTGCTGCGCGCTGGAAAACTTTCAGCCCAGAGACGGCAGGGTGCTGCTGGTGGCAGCGGGCAAGGCTGCGTGGCAGATGGCGCACGCCGCCGTGCAGGCACTGGGGCGCGTGGACGGCGGCGTGGTAGTGACCAAATACGGCCATGTGAAGGGCAAAATCCCCGGCATAAGCTGTTATGAGGCAGGCCATCCCGTGCCGGATGCCAACAGCTTTGCAGCCACCGAAAAAGCCTTGGCGCTGGTACAGGGGCTGACCGAAGAGGATACCGTGCTGTTTCTGCTTTCCGGCGGCGGCAGTGCCCTGTTTGAAAAGCCGCTTGTCCCCGGCGGGGAATTGCAGGATATTACCAACCAGCTCCTTGCCAGCGGAGCGGACATCGTGGAGATGAACACCATCCGCAAGCGGCTGTCCGCTGTCAAGGGCGGGCGGTTCGCGCAGGCCTGTGCGCCTGCAAAGGTGTTCAGTATCGTGCTCAGCGATATTCTGGGCGACCCGCTGGATATGATCGCCAGCGGCCCGGCGGTGCCGGATTCCTCCACCTATGCGCAGGCACTTGCCATTGCGGAAAAATACCAGCTGCGCTTATCGGCGCAGGCAAAGGCGCTGTTGGCGCAGGAAACGCCGAAAGCCCTTGACAACGTGACGACCCAGATTACCGGCAGTGTGCGGGAGCTGTGCGCCGCTGCTGCCGAAGCTTGCCGGAAACTGAGCTATGCACCGCTGCTCCTCACCGACCGGCTCTGTTGCGAAGCCAAGGAGGCGGGCAGCTTTCTGGGAGCCATCGCCCGCACCCATGCGGGGCAGGGGAAAAAGCTGGCCTTTATCGCGGGCGGGGAAACGGTGGTGCACCTGACCGGCAAAGGACTGGGCGGGCGCAATCAGGAGCTTGCTCTGGCCGCTGCTCCGGCGCTGGCCGGACAAAACGCGGCAGTGTTCTCGGTGGGCAGTGACGGTACCGACGGCCCTACCGATGCCGCCGGCGGCTATGCGGACGGCGGCACCTCTGCGGCACTGGCGGCAGCGGGCTGGAACCTGTTCGACACTTTGCAAAACAACGATGCCTACCACGCCTTGCAGGCGGTGGAAGGGCTTATCATCACAGGCGCTACCGGTACCAATGTCAATGATGTTGCCGTAGTGCTGATTGGGGGAGAAGAGCGGGCAGACGCCTGAAACTCTGTCTGCCCGGCGCACCCATGACCCTTGACCCCCGCTTTGTCCGCAGTGTACGGGCAGGCGGGGATTTTTTTGTGGAAATACTTGACAGACTATTTGCAAAGTGATATGATTTTGATATCACAAAGAAACGCTTCCGACCCTGATAAGGAGGGACCTGTTATGGAAGAAAAAATTTTGAATACCCGCAAAAACGGCATGGCTATGCTGTTACTCACGTTGCTGGGCTATGTGGTGGCCATCGCCCTGTTCATTTTCTGTATCACGCTGCTCAATGCAGATCGGCCGCACCGGCTGTTTCTGGGCATTCCGCTGCTGATTTTGTCCATTGCGTATTGGATCGCAGGCATTTTCCTGTTCTGCGGTCTTAAGGTGTTAAAGCCGCAGGAAGCGCTGGTGCTCACCCTGTTTGGCGATTACATCGGCACCCTGAAGGGACAGGGCTTTTACTGGGTGAACCCCTTCTGCACCGCCGTCAACCCCGCCGCAGGTACCCGCCTGAGCCAGAGCGGAGATGTGAACAGCAAGGAGAACAGCGTGGCTGCGCTGTTTGGCAATAACGGCCAGAATGCTCAGATGAGTGTCGAGTCCATGAGCAAGAAGATCTCCCTCAAGATGATGACTCTGAACAACTCCCGTCAGAAGATCAACGATTGTCTGGGCAACCCGGTGGAGATCGGTATTGCGGTCATCTGGCGCGTGACCGATACCGCCAAGGCCGTGTTCAACGTGGATAACTATAAGGAATACCTCTCCCTGCAGTGCGACAGCGCCCTGCGCAACGTAGTGCGGGTGTACCCCTATGACGTTTCTCCCAACGTGGACACCACCGGCGACGGCGTAGCCGACGAGGGCAGTCTGCGCGGCTCCTCCGAGGTGGTGGCTGCCCGCATCCGGGACGAGATCCAGAAGAACGTGGCCGAGGCCGGCATCGAGGTGGTGGAAGCCCGCATCACCTATCTGGCCTATGCACCGGAAATTGCAGCGGTCATGCTGCAGCGCCAGCAGGCCAGCGCCATCATTGATGCCCGCAAGATGATCGTGGACGGCGCTGTGGGCATGGTGGAAATGGCGCTGGATCGTCTGAACGAGAACAAGGTAGTGGAGCTGGACGATGAACGCAAGGCGGCAATGGTGTCCAATCTGCTGGTGGTGCTGTGTGGCAACCGGGATGCCCAGCCCATCGTGAACAGCGGCAGCCTGTACTGATATGGCAGAGCCGAAAAAACAGGTGCCCCTGCGCCTGAATGCCAAACTCTACGATGCCCTTGCCGCTTGGGCAGAGGATGACTTCCGCTCGGTGAACGGGCAGATTGAATATCTGCTTACCGAGTGCGTGCGTCAGCGCAAAAAGAACGGGAAATATGTCTCCGACCAGTTGGACGTCCCGCCAGAACTGGATCTCCATTAAGACACCCGCGGTAAACGTAAATTATGAAATAAGGCCGCTGCACAAAACCGGTGCGGCGGCCTGTTGTTTGTCAGGGAAAGGCGGTGCTTTCCGGCGGGAAAGGAAACAAATAAAGGCCAATTTGATAGTTCAGTTGATCGTACAATGCTCCGGTATTTCGTCGGAAAAAGCGACCAAAGTCGCAAAAAAGTCTTGAAGATATAGGAGAAGATGGACAAATATCTGGGCGAAAACGTTTCTTTTTTGGATTTTTCCGGAAAATAACTTGCCTAAAAGTTTGCGGCGTGCTAAACTAACAGCGGGGAATTGTTTTGCGTAAGCAGACAGGGGGTGAAGCTATGAAAATACTGGTTGTGGATGACGGTCAGCTTGCGATCAATTCGCTGATCCGTATCCTGTGCCGGGTGGCACCGGACTGTGATTATATCAGTGCCATGACGACCGACGATGCCCTGACGTGGATGCGGCAGGGCCCGATGGATGCTGCCTTTTTGAACTTGGAAATGCCGGGGATGAATGGCCTTGCCCTTGCCCGTATGATCCAGAAATTGCAGCCGCGCTGCAACCTTATCGTGGTCACCGAGCACCCGGAGTATGCGCTGGAAGCATTGCAGATCTTCGTCAGCGGTTTTCTGCTCAAGCCCGCCAACGAGGCCGATGTGCGCAATGTGCTGGAAAATCTGCGTTACCCGCCGGAGACTGCGCCGGTGGGCATCAAGATCCAGTGTTTCGGCAATTTCGAGATCTTTGTGGGCGGACGTCCGCTCTCCTTCAAGCGCAGTAAGAGCAAGGAGCTGCTGGCCTACCTTGTGGACCGCAACGGTGCCACCTGCACCAACGGCGAGATGCTGGCTATTTTGTGGGAAGATAAGCCCGATACCGCCTCGCTGCATAGCCATCTGCGCAATTTGATCTTTGACCTTAGCCATACGCTGGAGGATGCAGGGGTCAACGGGCTGCTGGTACGCGGCCGCAGCACGCTGGCGCTGGATACCAGCAAGGTGGATTGCGACTATTATAACTTCCTACGGGGAGACCGCTCGGCCTTCAACTCCTACCGGGGCGAGTATATGACCCAGTACTCTTGGGCAGAGGTCACCCGCTCGGCGCTGCGCCAGCAGGCCGCAGCTACGCCCAAAAGCGGGTCTATCCCAAGCTATTACGTTCCGCCCACGGGCTTTTAAAACTGCATAAAACACAAAAGGCTGTTGCGCGATGATGCGCAGCGGCCTTTTTTCCTTTTATGGGTTTGAAAGTGGGGCAAGGGAATGCCCGCAGGCGTGCTGTTATCCTATAATAAATTGCTTAAAACCGCTCCAATTCCAGCAGATATTCCTTGATCTCCAACCCCTCGGCGTAGCCGGTCAGACTGCCGTCTGCGCCAATGACCCGGTGGCAAGGCACCACGATGCAAAGTGGGTTGCGGTGGCAGGCGCTGCCTACGGCGCGGCTGGCCTTGGGTTTGCCCAGCGCCGCCGCCAGCTGTCCGTAGGTGCGCACCTCCCCGTAGGGAATCTTGCGCAGCTGCGCCCATACCGCCTGCTGAAAGGGCGTGCCTTTTGCCGCCAGCGGCAGGTCGAACTCCCGGCGCACCCCGGCAAAATATTCGTTCAGCTGCTCCTCGGCCTCCTGTAACAGGGACGTTTCCACCACCCTGCGGGGGAGTGGTTCCAACTCCGGCGCGCCGTCCGGGCAAAAATGTACCCCGCACAGCGCGTCGTTTTCCTCCTCCAAGCAAATGGCACCAAGGATGCTGTTGATGTACCAGACGTTCAAAACCGGCCTCTTCCTTTCCTGCAAGAATGTGCTATACTGGTACTATCTTAACACAAAAGCTTCCATGAGGAAAGGGGCGTTTCAACTATGGTCAAGGCACTGGAAGATATCATTGCAAAAAGCAGCAGCATCGTCTTTTTCGGCGGCGCGGGCGTTTCTACAGAGAGCGGCATCCCGGATTTCCGCAGCGTGGACGGGCTGTACCACCAGAAATACGACTACCCGCCCGAAACCATCCTCAGCCATACCTTCTGGGAGGAAAACCCGGAGGAGTTTTACCGTTTTTACCGCGATAAGCTGATCGTAAAGGGTGCAAAACCCAACGCTGCCCATCTGCGGCTGGCAAAACTGGAACAGCAGGGCAAGCTGCGGGCCGTGGTCACCCAGAACATTGACGGGCTGCATCAGGCGGCGGGCAGCAAAACGGTGTACGAGCTGCACGGCAGCACCCTGCGCAACTACTGCACCCACTGCGGTAAGTTTTACGATGTGGATTTTATCGCAAACAGCACCGGCGTGCCCCGCTGTACCGAGTGCGACGGCATCGTAAAGCCGGACGTGGTGCTTTACGAGGAGGGCTTGGACGAACAGGTGCTGTCCGGCGCGGTGGATGCCATCCGCCATGCCGATACTCTTATCATCGGCGGCACCAGTCTGGTGGTGTACCCCGCCGCTGGGCTCATCCGGTACTTCCGGGGCGACAATTTGGTGGTCATCAATATGCAGCCCACCGGTGCCGATGCCTCTGCCGACCTGTGCATCGCAAAGCCCATCGGGCAGGTGCTGAGCGAGGACATCTCACTGGACTGATTTTTGCACTGTAAGGCGCGCTGTTTCGCGCCGGTTTGCACGCAGTTTTCCGTATGCTGATGGAAAGAACATCAGAACGGAGGAACTGCAAATGATCCAGGTATGTGACCCGCCGCGTCAGCGGCAGGTACGGCGGCTTTCCGCCGAGGAATTTTTTACATTGGTGCGCTGCGGCGGGGCGGGGTTTTACCGCCCCCGCTCCGAGGTGCTACGGATGCTGACCGCAGGCGAGGCGTGGGGCACAGCCGGGGCGGCGCTGCTGGTACTGCCCCTCACCGCCGATACCGCCGCCGCAGCAGCACTGCGCAGCTGGCTGGGACGCAGGCAGCTGGAGGGCGGTTGTCTGCTCACTCCGCTGGTAAGTACCGGCGGGGAACTGCCCGCCCGGCTGGTGGAAATTGCCGCAGCCCGGGCAGACCGGCTGCGCCGCAAGGGTACGGCATGGGCAGTGGTGGAGTGCACCGAAACGGCGGCGGCGCTGCTTCCGCTGTATTTCCGGCAGGGCTTCGGACTGCGGGCGCTGCGCCCGCTGGAAAGCCTTGCGCCCTGCTTTTTGCTGCGCACCGGCTGCGTACCCGTCCGCACTGCGCCGGTGTGGGTGCCGCTGGAGGACAGGGTACAGCTGGCGCTGCTGCTGGCAAAGGGCTATGCTGCACTGGACAGCCGCCCCTACGGCGGCAGTCTTGCGCTGGCGCTTTATCCGCTGAAAGAAACGGAATGACGTAAACCAGAGAGGGAATGAGAAATTATGAAGGCAGTGATTCTGGAAAGCTATGTGATGGAAGAAGGGGACTTGGACTGGTCCGGGGTAAAGGCACTGGTGCCGGACACCACCAGCTATGTGCGCACGGACTACGCCGATATTGCGCCCCGCATCGGGGATGCAGAGCTGGTGCTCATCAACAAGTGCCGCATTGACGAAGCAGTGCTGGCGCAGTGCCCAAACCTTAAATGGGTGGGCATCATCGCCACCGGCACGGATAATATCGACCTTGAAGCCTGCCGCCGCCATGGGGTGGCAGTAGCCAACGTGCCGGGGTATTCTACTTATAGCGTGGCGCAGATGACCTTCAGCCTGCTGTTGGCCATCTGCCAGTGCGCCCAGCGGTACGACCGGGCGGTAAAGGACGGGTACTGGCAGCTGGGCATCCCGGCAGAGTACGGTTTGCTGCCGCAGGTGGAGCTGCTGGGCAAGACCTTTGGCATCTACGGCTACGGCAGCATCGGCCGCCAGACCGCCCGCATTGCAAAAGCCTTTGGCATGGAGGTGCTGGTGTGCACCCGCACGGTGCGCCCGGCGTACGCCGCCGATGGGGTGGAGTTCGTGGACTTTGACACCCTGCTTGCCCGCAGCGATGTGCTTAGCCTGCACTGCCCGGCCACCCCCGGAAACCCGCGGGCTGGTCAGCCGGGAAGCCATTGCCAAAATGAAGCCCGGTGCCATTCTGCTGAACACTGCCCGGGGCGCACTGGTGGACGAAGAAGCCGTGGCTGATGCGCTGGAAAGCGGGAAGCTTGCCTTTTACGGGGCTGACGCCTTTGCCACCGAGCCGCTGCCGCCCCAAAGCCGTTTGCGCGGCCTGCCGGGCGCGGTGCTCACCCCGCATATCGCGTGGACTACCAAGGAGGCCTTGCAGCGGCTGATGGATATTACCACCGGCAACCTGCGCAGCTTTCTGGCCGGGAAAGGCGAGAATATCGTCAACTCTTGATTTTGGCAGGGCACTGTACTATACTCTTCCATGATTTCAGGCTCTCCCGGCAAAGGAACTGCCGTAAAATAACGTATGCACAAGAGCATCCGGCAGCTTTGCCGCTGCTCTGAGGGAGGTAAAAATGAGCTACGCCATCGTATTCAGCAGCAGAACCGGCAACACCGCACTGCTGGCACAGACCCTGCAGGAGCAGCTGCCGCAGGCAGACTGCTGCTATTTCGGCGCACCGGACGCTGCCGCATTGGCAGCAGATACCCTGTATGTGGGCTTTTGGACGGACAAGGGCAAGGCGGACGCCGACACGCTGGATTTCTTGCAGCAGCTGCACGGCAAGCGGGTGTTCCTGTTCGGCACCGCAGGCTTTGGCGGCAGTGCGCCCTACTTTGAAAAGATCCTTGCCGCCACCCGGAAGGCGCTGGACGGCAGCAATACCGTCATTGGCAGCTTTATGTGTCAGGGCAAGATGCCGGTATCCGTCCGGCAGCGTTACGAGGCCATGAAGGCAAAGCCTTTGCACATCCCCAATCTGGACGCCCTGATCGAAAACTTCGATAAAGCACTCTCCCACCCGGATGCCGCAGATCTGGAACAGCTGAAACAGGCTGTAAAATAAGTGAAAAAGAGCGACCGCACATGGTTTTGTGCGGCCGCTTTTTCTGTATGGGACAAACGCTAGTCAATGGTGGTTTTGGTGCGTCCGATGCCAATGACGGCGGTGGAGATCTTTTTCCAGCTGTCGCAGCCGCACACGCCGTCCACCCGCAGGCTGGTGCGCTTCTGGTAGCCGCGCAGCGCCTGCTCGGTGCGGGCACCAAAGATGCCGTCGATACGGCTGCCGGTCTGGTAACCAAGAGTGGAAAGCGCGTCCTGCAAAACCATGACATAGCAGCCCCGGCTGCCCCGGCGCAGGGTGGGGTAGCCTGCGGTGGTGCCGCTGCAGGCCGGGGTGCCGTAGCGGCGGTCAAAGTGCACCCATGTGGGGGTCTGGCTCAGCGGCTCCACATAGCCCCACGCGCCGGTAGCGCGGGCGGCGTTGTAAATGGCGGTGCGCTGGCGCTGGTCAAGGCTTTGCCCTACGTCAAACGCTACCCCTGCATAGTGCTGGCTGCGGGTGCCGTGACCGCCCTCCCAGATGCGGCGGAAGGCGTACCCTACCGGGATGCCCCTGCCGTATTTGCGGCGGGTCAGGTTCCACGCTTCCATAGCGGCAATGGTGGTCCACAGGGTAGGGCTGGCCGATTTTCCCCGGAACTCCCGCAGCCGCAGGGTGGTCAGGGTGCTGTAAGGCATGGGGTCGTTCTCGTTCAGGTTCGTGTAGGTGTACACCTTGTTTTCGTAGGCGTCATAGATCAAAAGGCGTGCCATCCCTCATTCCTCCTTCTCGCAGCCGTAGGGGTCGGTGCACTGAGCTTGCAAAGCGTGCCATGTTTCCCGGTACACGATGCCGTTTACCGGGTGCAGCTCCGCCTGCTGCTGGACAGCCCGCACGGCGGCAGCGTCTGCCGCGCCAAAGCGGTTGTTATCGGCCACATAGCCCTCGCCGCAGGAAAGCTGTGCCCGGCGGTTGAGCCAGCGCTCCACCTGTCCCACCTCCTGCCCGGCGCTACCTTCGGCGATAGCACGCCCCGGGTAAGCGGTGCCGGATGGTGTGTCTCTATCGGGGTTCGGGGCATGGGCTGCCAGCTGCAAACTCAGCGCTTCCACCGCCGTCCATGTGTCGGCATCTGCAATGCCGGTCTGCTCCAGCCCCAGCAGCTGCTGGGCGCTGCGGGTGGCGGCGGCAGTTTCCTCGGTATAACGGTCGGCAAGGGGCGGGGCTTCCACGCTGGAAAAATAATAGGCGATGCGCTGCAAAAGCAGATTGTAGTACAATACGGTCTCGCCGCTGCTGCCCACCGTCAGCGGGGTGCCGGGGTAAGGCAGACGCTTTAAGGTGACCACCGGGCCGGAGGAGCGCAGCTGACTGGCGCGGCCGTAGAGGGAGTTCCATGTGGTGCGCCCCACTATGCCGTCCACGGTAAGCCCCGCAAACCGCTGGTACGCCCGCACCGCCCGCTCGGTATCTGCGCCGAACTTTCCGTCAATGCTCACCGGCGGAATGCTGCTTTCGTAGGCGCTCATGAGGTAGAGGTAAAATTGCAGTTCCCGCACCGCCGTACCGGTGGAGCCGCTGCGCAGCACGCCCGGGTACTCGCCGGGACGCAGGGCAGAGGAGAGCAGCCGGTTGGCGATATCGTTGTATACCTCGTACAGCTTTTGCCATGTGGTGCGCCCCACCACGCCGTCTGCCGTCAGGCCAAAGTACCGCTGGAACCGCCGCACAGCCGCCGCCGTGCCTGCGCCGAATTTTCCGTCCACGGTCACGTTTTCAAGGCTTGTGTACACGGTGCGGGCGATCTTCAGCCAGAACTGCACCAGCCGCACATTCTGCCCGGAGGCACCCTCCCGCAGCGGCGTGCCGGGGTAGGCGTTGGGGGTGCCATTGTCGGACTGGATGCTCAAAAACTCGTCGTACAGCTCCTTCCAAGTGGTCTGCCCCACTATGCCGTCCACCGTAAGGCCGTATTTGCGCTGGAAGGCGCGCACCGCATTGGCGGTGGCAGTGCCGTATACGCCGTCCACCGTTACGGAGGGGATGGCGCTGTCGTACTGCGCCAGCGTGTTCAGCCAGAACTGTACCTGCTCCACCGCGCTGCCGGAAGCACCGGTGCTCAGCACCGTGCCGTTCCATGTGCCGTTGGACAGGGTGCCGGTGGAAGTCTCGCCCTCGCTGGTCAGCTCGGCGAGGTCCTTTACCGATACATAGATGTAGCTGATCTTGTACCATGTCTGCCGCCCCACCACGCCGTCGGCGGTCAGGTTGAACTGCTTCTGGAACGCCCGCACCGTGGCGGCCATCCGGCTGCCGAATACGCCGTCTACTGTCAGCTTGCCAAGGAAGGGATAGTCCTTGGTAATGCGGTTCAGCTGCCTTTGCAGGGTGAACACCGCCGCGCCGCGGCTGCCCTGTCGCAGCGGTGTGCCGGGGTAGCTTTGCGGGATAGAGCGGATATTTTTGGTGCGCACGATCTCGATGCTGCTGCCATAGTAGTAGCGCAAGATCTGCAAGGCGCTGCGCCCGTTGTTGGCCAGCGTTACCGTGCCCCACTGCTTGAGCCCGGGGCAGGTGACCGACTTGCCATCGCAGTACTCGGAATAATAGGGGTTCACCGTGCCGCTTTTGCGCAGATAGGTGTTAAAGATATCGTCCGTAATGCGCACCATCACCTCAAACACCGTGCGCCCGTGGACGTAGTACTGGTCGTAGCTGGTGGAGTTGGTGATGTTGAAGGTGTAGCCCTTGCTGGGGTACCACTCGGTGTAGATGCGGTTCAGCGCCAGCGAGATCTGGCAGTGGATGTTCGCCCGCAGTGCCTGCTCCGGCCAAGTAGGGTACACCTCACTGGAAGCAACGTTTGCGATATAGTCCCGGAAGGAGACCGTCACGTTGCGGGCGGAAGCTGCCGGTTTGCCCAGATGTACCGTGATATTTTTGGGAATGACGACCTGATCCAGCACCCTGGGCGTGCAGTTTTCCCGCGGCTGCGGGCCACTGCCGCCGCTGCCCGCAAACAAAGCGTGCGGCGGGATGATGATGGGCGCGTCCGGGATGTCCCGGTCTTCCTCGGTGTCGGGCAGCATCTGGGGCTGTGCCAGCGTTACCTGTCCGGCAAAGATCTGGATGCCCTCAATGCGCACGGTGCGGTAGCCGGGCTTTGCAGCGGTCAGGCTGACAATGGCGTAGGGGCGGGTGGTGTTGTCCTCGTCCAGCGAGAGGGCGCAGGCGGGGGCTTCAACGGGAATATCGGCGGCGCTGCCGGTGGCATCGGTGATGCAGTGCAGGGTAAAGCCGTCCCCCTGCACCGCAACGGTCACCCCCTCCACGGGGGCAGACTGGCGTGCCGCAAAGGTCTGGATGCGGAGAGTTCCGGTGTTTTTCATGGAGATACGCTCCTTTGCTGGTAAAAGTATGCTTCTGCCTCAGCGTATTCCGTCCGGTGCCCGGGCGTGCATGGCAATGCCCGCAGCAAACAAAAAAGCCGCCCGTAGGCGGCAGGGGAGAATAGCTTATTTGGCGTTGTCCTTGGCAAGGGCGGCGTCAATATTTTTTTGCAGGGCGGCAAGGTTTTCTTCCTTGTCGATGCCGCCCAGCAGGGGCTGGCCCACAACGTTGCCGTCCCGGTCAAAGACGTAGGTGGTGGGGAAAGCCATGATGTTCAGCGCGAACTTGCCGGCGTCGCTGCCGGAGGCAAAGTAGATGTTGCGGTAGCTTGCGCCCGTTGCAGCCAGCAGTTTTTTGGCGGCATCAATGCCCTGCTGGTTGCCGTCCAAGGTCTCGGTGTTGATGCCGACCACCTCGCCGCCCTGTGCCTTGACCTTCTCGTTCAGGGCGTTCAGGTCGTCCAGTTCCTCTACGCAGGGCTTGCAGCCGTTGAACCAGAAGTTCACCACAGTAAAGGCGTTGCCCGCAAACAGGCTGTTGTCCACCGGGTTGCCCTCTAAATCGCTGCCCTCAAACTGGGGAAAGGCAGTGCCCTGTGCGGCAGCGCCGGAAGCGGCATCCCCTGCGGGGGCAAGGGCGGCGATCTGCTCCTCGATGGCACGGATCTTTTCTGCATCGGCGGTCAGGGTCTTGTACTCCTCGTCCGAGAATTGGTCCTTTGTCTTTTCCACGGCGCTCAGTAGAAAATCGCCGTAGTTCGTGCTGAGGGTGGTCTCAGTCACGTTTTTGTCCATGGAAGCGAACACCTTCTCCCACAGGGCATCGTTTGCAGAAAGGATCTCGTTTTCCTCTGCCAGCAGCTGCTCCTCGGTCTTGCTTTCCGCAGCCGCAGAGGAAGCGGAAGAAGATGCAGAAGATGCAGAGGATGCGCCCTGCCCGCAGGCAGCAAGGCTGAAAGCCAGCGTAAGGCTGAGCAAAAGTGCGGTTACACGGTTGAATTTCATGGTTTTACTCCTTTGTTGTTTCGGTGTTGGACTTGTCTCCCAGCCCGAATTTATACTGAATGGCGTCCGTGGGGCAGGCTTTCATACACATCCCGCAGCGGATACATTCGGCGTGGTTGGGGGTCTTGGTAATGTCTACGTCCATCTTGCAAGCCTTTGCACAGGCTCCGCAGGAGACGCATTTGTGGGTGTCTACGCGCATCTGGAACAGCGAGACCTTGTTCAGCAGCGCATAGAACGCGCCCAGCGGGCACAGCCACTTGCAGAAGGGGCGGTAGAACACCACGCTGCCCACAATGACTGCCAGCAGAATGCAGGCTTTCCATGTAAACAGCTTGCCCAGCGCGGCGCGGATGCCCGCATTGGTCAGGGAGAGGGGGATAGCACCCTCCAGCACGCCCTGCGGGCAGAGATATTTGCAGAAGAACGGGTCGCCCATGCCCAGCTCGTTGACCGCCAGCAATGGCAGCAGCACCACCATGACCAGCAGCACCGCATACTTTAAATAGCGTAGCGGCTTTAGCCTTTTGGTGGAAAGCTTGGGAGAGGGAATCTTGTGCAAAAGCTCCTGAAACCACCCGAACGGGCAGAGAAAGCCGCAGATAAAACGCCCCAGCAGCACCCCGAAAAAGATGAGGATGCCGGTGATGTAGTAGGAAAAGCGGAATTTGGAAGAGCCCACCACCGCTTGGAATGCTCCCACCGGGCAGGCACCGGCAGCGCCCGGGCAGGAATAGCAGTTCAGCCCAGGCACGCAGACGTATTTTCCGCTGCCCTGATACAGCGTCCCTTTGGCAAAGTTGGGCAGGTGGATGTTGGTCAAAAGGGTCGCCCCAGCCTGTATAAAGCCCCGGAAGCGAGCAAGGGGATTTAGTTTTTTCTTATCCAATGCCTACACACTCCATACACAGCCGGATGGCTTTTGAAAATACGGTGTCTGCCTCGCCCCGCCATACGCCGAACAGCAGCATCAGCACCCCGGCGGCAAGCAAAAGCAGCTGCGCCTGTTTTTTTGTCATGAACATCATAGCCTCCTGTTGTTTGATGGCATCAGTATACACCATGCGTGATAAAATCTCTGCTAAGAAAATCTTAACACGAATCTTAACACCGTCTGCTATAATCTGTTATAATGAAGAAAAAACGCAATTTTTATGGGAAAGGTGGAAAACAAAGATGCGCCTTTTGGTGGTAGAGGACGAGCACTCCCTGCGGGAGGATATTGCCCGAAAGCTGCGGCTGTCCGGGTACGAGGTGGATGCCTGTGCAGACGGCGAGGCCGCGCTGGAAGCACTGGCAGCAGAGCGGTACGACCTTGTACTGCTGGACCTCAACCTGCCCAAGGTGGACGGAATGCAGGTGCTGCGCACCCTGCGCCGGCACGACCTTGAGACCTGTGTGCTGATCTTGTCGGCACGCAGTGAAATCGCAGATAAAGTGGAGGGGCTGGATGCCGGGGCGAACGATTACCTTTCCAAGCCCTTTCACCTTGCAGAGCTGGAAGCTCGGGTGCGCAGCCTGACCCGGCGCAAATTTATTCAGCAAGACGTCTGTCTGTGCTGCGGACGGCTGAGCTTCAACACCCGCAGCCGCGTTGCTGCTGTGGACGGTCAGACCCTTGCTTTGACGCGGAAGGAGAGCGGCGTACTGGAATATCTGCTGCTGCATCAGGGACGCCCGGTCAGTCAGGAAGAGCTCATCGAGCACGTCTGGGACGGCAGCGTGGACAGCTTCAGCAACTCCATCCGGGTACATATCTCTGCCCTGCGCAAAAAGCTGCGGGCGGCGCTGGGCTACGACCCCATCCGCAACCGCATCGGGGAAGGCTACGAGATCGGAGGCGAGGTACAATGAAACATTTGTCCCTGCAATGGCGCATCACCCTGCTGACCGCGCTGCTCATCGCCTGCGCCTGCGTGTGCATGAACCTGCTTTTATACCGCACCGGCGTTACCGGCATGGATGCCCTCAACGGCTTTATGATGCAGTACCAGCCCGGCAGTGCGGATCCGTTGACCATCGAGATCCCGCAGGAGGAAATGTCCAGTCTGCTGGCGCATTTTTCGCAGGAAGTCTACGATGCAAAGGTGGTCTTTGGCCGCAAGGGCTGGTGCATCACCGTCGTGGTCACCATCGTCAGCGCTGCCATTGCTTATTTTGTCAGCGGCAGAGCGCTGAAACCGTTACAGCAGCTTGCGCAGCAGGCGCAGCAGGTCGATCAGGACAGCATCGCCACCACCCGTCTGGACGAAAACACTGTGCAGGAATTCGGGCAGTTGAGCCGGTCGGTGAACCGGATGCTGGATGGTCTGGCGCAGTCCTTTGAGTTGCAGCGGCAGTTTGCGGGCAATGCCGCCCACGAGCTGCGCACCCCGCTGGCTATTTTGCAGACGAAGCTGGAACTGTTTGCAGAGGAGCACCCGGCCATGGACGCCGAAACTGCCGGGCTGATCCGCTCTCTGCGGGAGCAGCTGGACCGCCTGACCGCTCTTGTGCGCACTTTATTAGAGATGAGCAATCTGCAATCAGTCTCCCGCACCGACCAGATCGCCCTTGCGCCGCTGGTGGAGGAGATCCTGACCGACCTGACCCCCCTTGCCCAGAAAAACAATATCTCTTTGCAGCAGGACTG
>OLYA01000763.1_pt1 | contig 15161 bp, 13 predicted proteins | sample 1674361 | NCBI WGS metagenome assembly OLYA01 (sample SAMEA103958165, study PRJEB25191) | human gut metagenome | biome: human-associated habitat [ENVO:00009003]; feature: intestine environment [ENVO:2100002]; material: feces | place: Germany | collected 2013/2015
TCTGGGGCAGATAGGCCGAGAAGTTGCCCTTGTAGGTGGTCATGGTCTGGAAGGACACCTCCCAGATCTTTGTACAGACGTTATCGAGAAAATAGCGGTCGTGGCTGACCACCAGCACCGCGCCGGAGTAGCCCTTGAGGTAGTTTTCCAGCCATTCCATGGTGGCAAAGTCCAGGTGGTTGGTAGGCTCGTCCAGAATGAGGACATCCGGCTTTTCCAGCAGCAGCTTTGCCAGACGCAGCCGCGTCAGCTCGCCGCCGGAGAGCACTGCAATGTTCTTTTGCCATGTATCCTGCGCAAATCCCATGCCGGACAGCACCTTTTTGATATTCACGTCCATGTTGTAGCCATCGGCGGCGTCTACGATGTTTTGTAAAGCATCGTGCTGTGCCAGCAGGTCGGCGTTGTCCGGCTGGGCAGCCATGCGGCGCTCCAAGATCTGCATCTGCGCCATGGCATCCAGCACCGGGGCAAAGGTGGCGCGCATCTCGCCGTAGATATCCAGCGTCGCATCCAGCTTTGCGTTCTGCTCCAGATAGCCCAGCGTCACTCCGTGGGTCACGCTGAACTCGCCCTCGTAGTCCTGATATTCGCCGGTAAGGATCTTGAGCAGAGTGGTCTTGCCCGCGCCGTTTTGTCCCACGATGCCGATGCGGTCTTCCCGCTCGACACTGGCGGTCACATCATGCAGCACCACCTTTTCGCCAAAGGTCTTACCCAGTTTTTCCAAATGTATCAGCATAGTTTTGATCCGTTATCCGTTCTTTTCAGTTACACCATAGGTTTCAGCACTGGTGGCGGCGGTTCTTCAGGCCAACATTGGCCAGCTCCTCCTGCTCCATCACCAGCGGATACAGCTCTTCCAGACTGGCGATCTCGTAGGTAGGGATCACCTTGCCGGGGTTCTCGGCGTGGTTGGGGTTGTACCAGCAGGTATCCAGCCCGGCGTTGCTGCCGCCCTGAATATCGCTGGGCAGGCTGTCGCCCACCATCAGAACGTGCTCCCGGTTCTCCACGCCCAGCGCGCGCAGGGCAGCATCAAAAATACGGGCATTGGGCTTTTCGCAGCCCATTTTCTCAGAGATGAACACGTCCTCCATAAAGTTCATCACGCCGCTTTCTGCCAGACGGCGAGTCTGCACCTTCTGCGCGCCGTTGCTGACGATGGCCAGCGTTGCCACCTCCGAAAGCTCGCGCAGCACGTCCAGCACCTCCGGGCTCATCAGATCCGGGTGGGTGGACAGCTGCTCCAGATAGAAGCGGTTCATCTCCACACCGTCACCGGCGGCATTGATGGCCTTTAAAAAGCGGCTGAACCGCTCGCCGAATAGCTTCTCGCGGCGGATCTGGCCTTTTTCCAGCTGTCGCCACAGTTCCTCGTTGATGGTGCGGTAGGTCTGCACGGTCTCAGCATCCGGCTCGATACCGTAGTTTACCAGCGTTTCGGCCAGCGCCTTGTTTTCGGCTGCATCAAAGTTGAGCAGCGTATTGTCCGCATCGAACAGGATGCAATAATATTTTGCCATAGTATCTCACTTTCTTTTCAGCATTTCCCACTTGTGTATCAACAGGGAGAAGCCAGCCCCACCCCCGGCAGAGCTGGCTTCTCGTTATTCAGAAACGATTTCATACGCAGACCGGTCTGTTTGTGCCGGGGTGTTGTCCGGGCACAGCGTCTTTCCCTCGCAGGGCGTCAGACCGCATTTCTGCATTTCTTCCTCCAATGCGCTGTTATCCACATTTTCCCAGTCGGTATCGTAGTAATCCACGCTGCCGTTGGTCACATCGTTCTCCCCGGGCAGGGAGGGTGTGCGCATTTCTTGCCAGTACATAGGGCTCCACCTTCCTCTCACGCCAGCCTATGCGGCGCGGGCGCGGAATGTGCCCTTAGTTGGCAGCTTCCTTGCTGGCGCTGACTTCGGTCTTGGAGGACGCGGGCTTTTCCTCTTTAGAGGTTGCCGGTTCATCTTCCTTGGAGGAAGCCGTGTGCTCCTGCTTAGAAGAAGCAGGTTTTTCCACCTTGGAGGAGGAGCTGCTCTGCGAAGAAGAAGTGGGCTTTTCTTCCTTAGAAGAAGCCGCGGAGGAGGCGGGCTTCTCCACCTTGGAGGAGCTGCCGGTGCTTTCAGAAGTACCGTTCGAGGAGGAAGAAGCGGGCTTCTCCTCCTTGGAAGAGGCCGGTTTGTCCTCCTTAGAGGAGGCAGACGTTTCGTCCTTGGAAGAAGCAGGCTTATCCTCCTTAGAGGATGCACTGGAACTGCTGCTGGACGAGCTGGACGATGCACCGCTGACCGAAAGTTCCAGCTTGTTGCTGGTCACAGTGCAGTCATTATAGCTGGCGGTGGCGTACACCCGGAAGGTGCCGCCCAGCATGGAGGGGTCTACCTCGCCCTTTACGGTGGTCTTGCCGGCAGCCTGTGTCACCTCGCTGCCATTGACATACCAGCGGATGCTGGAAGTATCCAGATACTTGCCCTTGAGGGTAGCTTTGAAGGTGTAGGAATCTCCCAACGTAGCCTTGCCGCTGCTGCTGATCTGGATAGAGGCTGCCGCAAACACAGCTGTCACATCCACGTTCTGGTCAAAATTGGTATCGGTGCGGGTGCGCTTGGTCACGCCATCGCTCCACTTGACGAACACATAGCCGTCCTCCGGCACTGCGGTAACAGTAACAGTCTGGGCGGCGCTGGTCACCTTGACGGTAAGAGACTTGCCGCTCTCGTTGCCGCAGGTCAGGGTACCGCCGCCGGTTTTATCTACACGGTAACCGGCCTGATACTCCGTTTTTTCCTCAACAGCCGAGGAAGAGACGTCCTCCGAGCTGCTGGGTGCTTCCACGGCAGAGCTGGGGTTAGCGGTGTACTCGGCGCGGGTGGGGATATTATTGGTATCCGGGCGGCGATCCTCGGTCTCGTAGGCGTGGGTGCGCAGATACTTCAGCAGCACCTTCAGGCCTGCGGGCTTGAGGTGGATATCCCCGCTCTGGTAGTAATCCACATTGCCGTAGCCGTTGGCGTCCTTCAGTGCTTCGGCAGAGTTGAGGAACTTGACGCCCAGCTGCTCGCACATGGTCAGCAGCGCCATGTTGAAATCATCAATGCGGGTCTGGTCCATATTGGGGTAGTTGGAGTGGTTGGACGGGACCGGCGGCACCGTGTTGACGATGATATCGGTATAGGGATAGCTGGCCTGAATGGCCTGCACCAGTGCGGTGTAGTTGCTGATAAAGTCCTCGGTGTTCATGCCGTTATCGTTGGTGCCCAGCATGATGACCACCCGGCGGGGCTTCATTTTTGCCACTGCCTGTGCGATGGTGTAGCGGTTATCGTCCCGCTTGAAGGTGACGATGCCCTCATTCAGGGCGGCACTGGTACCAATGCCCTCTTTGGCACAGAACTGCTGCAACGAGATCAGACCGCTGGCGTACAGACGCACCGTGTTGGAATCGCCGATAAAAAGGGTCTGCTCCTGATAGGCATTGCCGGCATCGGCGGTCCCGGTGAGCAGCGCGCTGGAGGTCTCGTTGATCTGATAGTGGTCGGAGATATCCTCCTCCCCTTCCGGGGCGGGCGCGGGGGTAATAATAGAAGAATCCCCCGGCTGCTCCGTCGGGTTCTTGCCCCGCTTGAGCATGGTAAGGGTGATGCCGATGGTCAGCAGCGCCGCCAGTGCACACACAATGCACACCAGCACCGCCTGCTTCTGCATCGGGGTCAGCGCCTGATTCTCCTTTTGGTTATTGCTTCTCATATTCTATCCATTCTCCTTCCGAAGGAATGAAACTTCCTGTCATACCCGGGCTGCCAGCAGCCGGTCGGTAAGGTCGGTGCAGCTTTCGGCCAGCAGCACCGGATGGAAGGGTTCCAGCTCTTCCCGGCTGCCGTAGCCATACAGCACACCGGCAGCATCCAGACCGCAGTCGGCAGCGCCCCGCATATCATCGTTACGGTCGCCCACCATCAGCACCCGCTTGCCCTGCAAGGCGGGCTGGCTAAGCACATAACGCACGACCTCGGTCTTGGTGTCCCGGCTTTCGTCCATAGAGGCGCCGCCGATAAAATCAAAATACTGTGCCAGCCCCTGCTCTTCCAGAATGGGGGTGACCACCTTGGTGGGCTTGGAGGTGGCAGTGCACAGGAGAAAACCGGCCTGTTTCAAGGTTTGCAGCATCTGCGGAACCCCCGGGAACACGGCACACTCGTGGCTGCCCTTCACCGCGTAACTCGTGCGGTAAAGGTCGGTAGCTTTTTCGATCAGCGCCGGGTCGGTAAAGTGCTCGCCGAAGCTTTTGCGCAGGGGCGGGCCCAGATAGCGGCGCAGGTTGATGCCGGATACATCCACACCCATGGTGCAGAAAACCTCTTGCAATGTATGAATGATACCGGGGGCTGAATCGATCAGCGTCCCGTCCACATCAAATAGGATCGCATCATAATGCAGCAATGTTTTATTCCTCGCTTTCATGGTGATACATCCAATAGTATAGCACAGATTTGATACATCAGCAATTCCAACAAAAGATTTTTCTGTCTCTTATGCAGAATTTTCCTAAAAAGGGAGGCCGCTACGCCGTATTTTACACAGCAGCCTCCCTTGCGGCAGCGCGGGGCAGCACAATGCCGGGCAGCCCGCGGGCTGCCCGGCATTGCATTTTCACGAATCAAATTGCAGCAGAGACCGTCCCCTGCAAAAGCGTTACTGTGCAGGTGATGGGCAGCTGCTGTCCCCCGGGACATAGAGGTTGTTGGAGATGAACTCCAGCTTATCCTTGAGCACCAGCTCAAGATTTGCTACGGCGTGCACCATGTTGGTAGCGGAGTCGTTCACCTCCAGCAGCTTGCAAAGATCCAGACCGTCCAGATCCATGGCTTTCTGCATCTTCCGGCTTTCGGCACACAAAATGTGGCTGAGCGCCGTTTCCTGCAAGGCAATGCTTTCCATCAGGTCCACGACAGCCTGATCCAGACTGACCTTGGGCATTTCCGGGCACTGAGAACGGGTACAGGGTGTATCGATCATCATAGGGCAAAACCTTCCTTTCCGGTCGTGTGCCCTATCCTATGCCGCGGCGGGTACGGCTGTTACTGCTTTTCTGCCTGTACGCGCACCTTCTCAATGGTGTCGCGGTAGCCGCCGGAACCGTACTGAATGCAGCGGTTGATGCGGCTGATAGTGGCGGTGCTGATCTCCACCGCCTTGACAATCTGCTCGTAGGTGGCACCATCCAGCAGGAGCTTTGCAGCCTGTAAGCGCTGTGCCATATCCGAGATCTCCTTTACAGTGCACAGATCCTCAAAAAAAGCGTAGCACTCTTCCCGGCTCTCCAGACTGAGGATGGCGTCAAAGAGCGCATCCGTCGTCTCGTTTCTTCTGGAATTTTTTTCAGCCATTGTTTTTCTCCTTATTATAACAGCGGCGGCAGCTGACAAGCCAGACTGTGCTGCCGCGCGGGATATTCTGCACGCTATTACTTTAGCACTTCAAAGTGTGAAAGTCAAGACCTGTGAGTGAATGGTTTTCAATTATAGACGTGTTTAGTTTTATTCTCTTCACACATGAAAGAAAATCACCTAAAAATTATTCCCGGAAAATGGCTTGAATTGGCGCATCCTCTGAACTTGTGACGAAAATATTGACAATTGATGAAAACCGGAATAAAGTAGGACACAATCATTCAGCAAATGCAAGGAACAGGACATGATCTTCTGCATCACCCTCTTTCAGCGAGCCGCTTCTCGGGTGAAAAAGCGGCAGTCAGGAGCAGAGGACCCTCGCCTGCGAGCAGCCTGTGTGAACCGGGTTTTGTGCCCCTTAGTAGCACGGTGCCGTCCAGCCCACGTTATCGGGCAGCATGGTCAGTGTACCATGCGTGGGAGAGTGGCTGTTTTAACACAGCAAGCGAAGTGGTACCGCGGAGTATTGCTCCTGCCCTGGCAGGCGGGAGCAGAAGCCTTCGTCTTCGGAGCGTGGCCGGAACCCGGTCATGTGCTGAGGACGAAGGTTTTTTACGCTCCGGGGCAATGCTTTGCCGGACGGCAATCTATCGTTCCGAACTTGTTGCGGAGTGAAAAAAGGAAAGAGGTAGAAAACTATGAATACGCTGGTCATCGTATTGATCGCAGCGGTGTGCCTGTTTGGCGCTTATGTGCTTTACGGCCGCTGGCTGGCTAACAAATGGGGCATCGACCCCGCTGCCAAGACCCCGGCAGTCGTCCACGAGGATGGCCGGGACTATGTGCCCACCAATGGCTGGACAGTGTTTGCCCACCAGTTCAGCTCCATTGCCGGTGCAGGCCCTGTCACCGGTGCCATTCAGGCCGCAGCCTTCGGCTGGCTGCCGGTGCTGCTGTGGGTGCTGCTGGGCGGCATCTTCTTCGGCGCTGTCACCGACTTCGGCGCTCTGTATGCTTCCGTTAAGAATGACGGCAAGAGCATGGGTATGCTGATCGAAAAGTACATCGGCAAGACCGGCCGCAAGCTGTTCCTGCTGTTCTGCTGGCTGTTCTGCGGCATCGTTATTGCCGCCTTTGCGGATATGGTTGCCGGCACCTTCAATGCCTTCGGCGCAGACGGCGCAATGGTCGAGGCCGCCAAGACCAACGGCGCTGCCGGTATGGTGTCCATCATGTTCATGGTGTTTGCCGTTATCTTTGGCCTGCTGCAGAAAAAGTTCAACTTCTCCGGCTGGAAGGAAAGCGTTATCAGCATCGTGTTCATCGTGCTGTCCTTTGTTATCGGCGCAAATCTGCCCCTGATCCTGGGCAAGGCCGCTTGGAGCTACATCACCTTTGTGTACATCTTCTTTGCTGCTGTGCTGCCCATGTGGCTGCTCAAGCAACCCCGTGACCACATGACCACCTTTATGTTCGTGGCCATGATCGTGGGTGCTGTGGTCGGCCTGCTGGTGGCACACCCCACCATGAATCTGCCTGTGTTCACCGGCTTTACCAACGATAAGCTGGGCACCATGTTCCCCATCCTGTTCGTTACCGTGGCCTGCGGTGCAGTTTCCGGCTTCCACAGCCTTGTTTCCTCCGGCACTTCCTCCAAGACCGTTGAGAACGAGAAGGATATGCTGAAGGTCGGCTACGGTGCCATGATCCTTGAAAGCCTGCTGGCTGTGCTGGCTCTGTGCGTGGCCGGTGCTGCCGCAGCTGCCGATGGCACCCCTGCCGCCGGTACCCCGTTCCAGATCTTCAGCCGCGGCGTTGCCGGTTTCTTTGAGATGTTCGGCGTGCCCGCTTACGCTGCCACCGTGTTTATGACCATGTGCGTTTCCGCACTGGCGCTGACCAGTCTGGATGCCGTGGCCCGCATTGGCCGCATGAGCTTCCAGGAGCTGTTCAGCGTGGACGACATGGAGCACGCTGAGGGCTGGCGCAAGCTGTTCTGCAATGTGTACTTCTCCACCTTCATCACGCTGGTGTTCGGCTTTATCCTGACCAAGATCGGCTACGCCAACATCTGGCCGCTGTTCGGCTCTGCCAACCAGCTGCTGAGCGCACTGGTGCTGGCTACCCTGTGCGTGTTCCTGAAGGTGACCGGCCGCAGCAACAAGATGCTGTTCCCTCCGCTGATCATCATGCTGTGCGTTACCTTTACCGCATTGGTGCAGCGCCTGATCGCTATGGTCAAGGCCATCAGCACTGCCGCTTCTGTTAGCATCCCTGCCGGTGAGACCACTTGGGGCGCTGTGTTCATCGCAAACGGCCTGCAGCTGATCCTTGCCGTGTTGCTGATCGTGCTGGGCCTGAACATTGTGTTCCACTCCTTCTCCGCTTACAAGAAGGCTGAGCACAACAGCGAAACTAAGGTCTGATTTTAACCCTGCCATTCACAATCCTGTTTTCAATAAACAAAATGCCGCTGACGGTGCACAAAGCCGTCAGCGGCGTTTTGTTTTATTCCGGCAGTTCCATTTCATGTTCCATGGGTACAAAGCCGAACTTTTCATACAGCGGCCTGCCCATTGCGGTCGCTTCCAGCGAGATGGCCGTCACCCCGCGCCGGTGCGCATCCTCCACCAACCGGGTCAGGATGCGGGTCGCAATGCCCTGCCGCCGGTACTGCGGTGCGGTGTACAGATTCATAAGGTAGGCTTTCCGACCGGTGGGGTTATGGACGGTGGGCATGACCTGAAAATAGCTCACGGCGCCGGTGCCTGCCAGCGTTTCACCGTCCCAAAGGAGATACGCCGTGTGGGTGTTCTCGGCAAAGGCCTTCTGGTAATAGGTCCGTGTCTGGCTCTCCACCTCCGGCAGCGGAGTATCTTCCGGCAGCTGATTGGCTGCCCGCAGCACCCGGCAGCGCACCGCTACCAGCAATTTCAGCTCTGCCAGCGTGGCTTTCTGTTCGGTAAGGTTCAGCAATTGTGTTCCTCCCAGCTTTGCAGAGCGGCCAGCTGGGTCTCGGTGTGGAACCAGTGCTCCCCGCCCTCCAGAATGGTCAGGTGCGCCCCGGTCTGCTGCCGGAACCGCTCCATAGCGGTGTGCCCGATAAGGGGGTCCGTATCGGCATAGAGCACCTGTGTGGGTACCTTCCAATGCAGCGGATGTTCCCGCACCCAGCACAGATACGGCCACGAGAGGGTCTCCCCCATGGCGGTGGGGATCTCCCCTGCCGCGTGCAGCTGCTCCTCCGTTACCCCTGCCTGCTGCATTAGGTCAAGGATCAGCTTTTCCATATCCACCACCGGGGAGACAAGCAGTGCCTTTTCCGGCGTTTGCGTCTGCAACGCCTGCATGGCAAACCACGCACCGATGCTGACCCCGTACACACGGATCTGCTTCCATACCGGCTGCACCCGGGCGTAGACCGCTTGCAACTCCCGGGTAACCACCCACGGCACCAGCTTTTCCGGGCTGTTTTTTCGGGTGCCGTGCTCCGGCAGATCGACAGCCAGAACCTGCCAGCCTGCCGGGCAAGCTGTGCGGGCAAAGCGGGCAGCCTCGGCTGCGCTGCCGTTTTTGCCATGGACATAGAGATAGACCTTACGGCTGCGCTTGCCGTACAGGACAGCCGGAATGCCTGCGATCTTGAGCTTAATTTTTTCCATAACAGTCCCTCCTGTTCTGGGGTGTATTGCGCCCTGTTTTCTCTATGATAGCACAAGCAGAAGCCAAACACAAACAGGAAAAAGTTGCTATCATCCTTATTGCAAAAACAATTTTGAATGGCCTCCGCTGCCGCTCTGGCCATTGTTCAAGGAAAGTATATTTTAATATTTGAGGTTCTGAAACGCCTGCGGGCGTTTCAGAACCTCTTTTTCACAGAAGGGGTCGTAACTGGAAACGGCTGCTGTTACCTCCTGCGTCCTCTCCCGTGAAAATGGGATAACGGAGCGTCCGCAGACGCTCCGTTATCCCGAAATAATAAATCATAATTCCGCTGAATATGGCCAAAGCGCAGCGGAGGCCATTTGAAATCGTTCTGCACAAAAAGAGCCACCGCACAGACTTGTGCGATGGCTCTTGGGTAGTGCTTCAGTTTTTGCTTAGCCGAAGATGTTGATCAGGATACCAGCAGCAACGGCAGAACCGATAACGCCGGCCACGTTGGGGCCCATGGCGTGCATCAGCAGGAAGTTGGAGGGGTTCTCGCTCTGGCCGACCTTCTGGGAAACACGAGCGGCCATAGGCACGGCGGAAACGCCGGCAGAACCGATCAGGGGGTTCACCTGACCGCCGGTCAGCTTGTACATGACCTTGCCGCACAGCACACCGGCTGCGGTGCCGAAGGAGAAGGCAATCAGACCCAGCACGATGATGAACAGGGTGCGGGTATTCAGGAAGGTGTTTGCACTGGTGGTGCAGCCAACAGACAGAGCCAGGAAGATGGTGATGATGTTCATCAGCTCGTTACCGGCAGTCTTCTGGATACGATCCACAACGCCGCACTCCTTCATCAGGTTGCCCAGCATCAGCATACCGACCAGAACGGCGGCATCCGGTACGATGAGAGAAACGATGATGGCGACCATGATGGGGAAGATGATCCTCTCGGTCTTGGAGACAGTGCGCAGCTGCTTCATGACCACAGAGCGCTCCTTGGAGGTGGTCAGTGCCTTCATGATGGGCGGCTGAATGACGGGCACCAGTGCCATGTAGCTGTAGGCTGCCACGGCGATACTGCCCAGCAGCTCAGGTGCCAGACGAGAGGTAACGAAGATAGCTGTGGGGCCGTCGGCACCGCCGATGATGGAGATGGCAGCAGACTGCTTCTGGGTGAAGTCTACCAGACCGGTAGCGGCCAGCAGACGGGCACCCATGTAAGTACCGAAGATACCAAACTGTGCGGCAGCGCCCAGCAGCAGGCTCTTGGGGTTGGAGATCAGGGGTGCAAAGTCGGTCATGGTGCCGATGCCGAGGAAGATCAGCGGCGGGTAGATGCCCAGCTTAACGCCCATGTAGAGCATATCGGCCAGACCGCCGTTGTTCAGGATCTCAACCCACATGGGGTGCTCCAAACCGTCACCAACGAAGTACTGCATGTGGATGATGCCGCTGCCGGGGAGGTTGGCAAGGATCATGCCGAATGCCATGGGCAGCAGGATCAGGGGTTCAAATTCCTTGACGATGGCGAGGTACAGCAGAAAGCAGCCCACGCAGATCATCACGGCGTACAGCCAGCCGCCGGGCTGGCCAAACTGTGCAAAGCCGGAACTTTGGAAAATACCGACCAGAGTATCAATAAACTGTGTCATGCTCTTCCTCCTGTGTTAAAACGGGGCCGTGGTGTCGTTCACGCCGGCCTTGCCCCAGCCATTTTTGCCACGACGCACTGCCTTAAGGGTGTACTTGCCGTTGCCCATTGCATGGATAGCAGCCATAATGGCGGCCACCACATCACCGGGGATGCCTTCCTCTACCTGAGGAGCGGGCGCAGCCTGCTGTACCGGAGCGGCAGCGGGCTTTGCGGCAGGTGCCTGCGCAGCAGCCTTGGCGGCCTTTTTCTTGGCATTCATCGAGTCGAAGATCTTGCCCTCCAGCGTGATGATAGCCATCAGCAGCACGAGGATCAGGAACACCAGCACGATACCAGTAATGGTAACGACCACATCGAAACCTAAGTCCATGGTTTTTCCTCCTGTTTGTTGGATACTGCAAGCGATACAACATCGTTAGCAGAAAATCAATTTGGGTATAGTATACCGTATTTTGCCAATCATTTCAACAAAAATTAACAAATTTTATTTTTGCTGCTTTGTGATATGACATGGACAAAACGAACCAAGCTTAGCGGCGGCCGATGCGCGGAGTAGCATCCGTAAAGCCGGTTTCCAGCTTATCACCGATGGAAAGGCTCTGCGCCGTGCCCAGTGCAACGCAGTTTACGGGATCCGGCGAGACGGTGACCTCCACCTTCAGTTCCTGGCTCAGATATTCGGTCAGACCGTGCAGCTGGGCGCCGCCACCGGTCAGCATGACGCCGTTGCGGTAGATATCGCCTGCCAGTTCGGGCGGGGTCTTTTCCAGCACCTGATGGGCTGCGGTGCCGATCTGCTCGCTGAGCATCATCACCGGCTCGTACAGATCATCGGTGGAAACGGTCACGCGCACCGGCAGACCGGTAAGCAGGCTACGGCCCTTGATCTCCATGCTCTCGTGGAAATCGGTCTTTTGGGGGCAGCAGGCAATGTGCTTTTTCAGTTCCTCGGCGGTGCGCTGGCCGATGGCGATGCTGTATTTGTTGCGGACATGCTTGAGGATCTCCTCATCGTAGTGGTTACCGGCCACGCGCACACTGGTAGCCTTGACCTTGCCGCCAAGGCTCAGCACGGCGATATCCGTGGTACCGCCGCCGATATCAATGATCATGCGGCCGTCCGGCAGGGTGATGTCGATGCCGGAGCCAAGGGCTGCGGCGATAGGCTCATCGATCAGGTACACCTGACGGGCACCGGCAGCCACCACAGCCTCCACCACGGCGTCGCTCTCAATGCCGGTAATAGCGGCGGGCACGCACACTGCTACCCGGGGCTTGACCATGTGGGAGCTGTACACCTGCTTGACAAAGCGGCAGATCAGCTCCCGGGTCATGGTGTGGTCACTGATGACGCCATCCTTCAGCGGGAAGATAGCGGAGATGTAGTTGGGCGTGCGTCCCACCATAGCCAGTGCTTTATCGCCGGCTTCCAGCACGGTGTTCTTGCGGGTATCCATTGCCACAACGCTGGGCTGGTTGAGCACCACGCCCTTGCCCTCCTGCGCGATGATGATGGTAGTAGTACCAAGGTCGATGCCAATATCATTCTGTGCCATAATTGCCTGAATCCTTTCTCTGCGTTCCTCTATCATGTATGTAACGCCCGCAGCGGCGGGCAAAAAACAAAGACTGTTTTAGTATAACATAGTTGCGGCAAAAAGTATACAAGCTTTGCCGCTGTTCTGCGCAGTTTTATCGGGGATCCTCCCCTTCTGTGCTGAGCTGCTCCGGCGGCTGTCCGGCCTGCAGCAGAGCGCACAGGCCGCTGTAACGCAGATTCTGCCGGATGTTGCTCATCATGCTGTTCACCACGTCCCTGCGGCCCGCCACAACGCACAGCCTGCGGGCACGGGTGACGCCGGTGTAGAACAGGTTGCGGTAGCACAGCCTTGGCGGCACCTGCGCCACCGGCAGGATCACCGCCGGGAACTCGCTGCCCTGACTTTTGTGCACCGTGATGGCGTAGGCGATCTCCAGCTCGTTCAGGTTTTCTGCCGGGTAGAGCAGCCGCCGGTCGTCCATGCGCACCACCATGGAGCGCTCCCGCAGGTTGATGCTTTCCACGATGCCGATATCGCCGTTATATGCACCCACGCCCTGCTCGCCGCCGATACGGTTCCAGACGATCTCGTAGTTGTTGCGCACCTGCATCACCTTGTCCCCTACCCGGAACACCCGGGCAGCGCTTTGCAGCTGGGGCTTGCCCTTCTGGGGCGGGTTGAGCAGATTTTGCAGTTCCACGTTCAGCGCCTGCGTGCCGGTGGGGCCAAGCTTTGTGGGGCACAGCACCTGAATATCCCGGATGGGGTCAAAGCCGTAGCTCCGGGGCAGCCGAGTTGTGACAAGGTCGCACACCAGACGCTGCGCAGCCTCGCCGTCCGTCTCCAGAAAGAAGAAGTCATCGGTCTTGCTGCCCTTTTGCAGCGGCTCGCCGGAAATGATATGGTGGGCGTTTTCCACAATGAGACTGCGTTTTGCCTGCCGGAAGATCTCGTTCAGGCAGACGGTGGGCACACAGCCGGAGCGGATGACCTCGCTGAGGATGTTGCCCGCGCCCACGCTGGGCAGCTGGTCGGCATCGCCTACCATAATAATACGGCAGGTGTAGCGCAGCGCCGCAATAAGTGCCTGAAACAGCTTGACGTCCACCATGCTCATCTCGTCCAGAATGACCACGTCACACTTGAGCAGGTTTTTGTCGTTGTGGATAAAGCTGACCACGCCGCCGGTGTAGTCCACCTCCAACAGACGGTGGATGGTGCTGGCCTTGCGACCGGTCAGCTCGCTGAGCCGCTTGGCAGCGCGTCCGGTGGGAGCACACAGGGCTACCCGCTCGGCCTGATTTTCCAGCAGCTGCAAAATGGCGTTGACGGTGGTAGTCTTGCCGGTGCCGGGGCCGCCGGTGAGCACAAGGCAGTTCTCGGTCATGGCCTTGCGGATGGCTTCCCTTTGCAGAGGGGCGTAGGCAAAGCCCTGTGTCAGCTCTAAGATCTGGATGTTTTTATCCAGATCCCGGGCAGTGTTCTTGCCGCGCTTTGCCAGCAGATTCAGCCGGTCGGCAATGTCCTGCTCCGCAGCCAGCAGATCCGGCAGGTAGATATAGGGCACGGCATCGAACATTTTCACGGCCAGTTCTTCCGTTTCGATGCAGTGATCCAATGCACGGGCCAGCTTTTCCGGCGGCTGATGGATGAAGTTGGACGCCGTCGCCAGCAGCTGCGCCCGGGGCAGACAGGTGTGGCCATTGCCCGCATTGTGGCGCAAGGTGCGCAGCAAAGCAGCTTCCAACCGCTGGGTACAGTCCCCTTCCATGTGGTAATACTGGGCGATGCTGTCCGCGTGACGGAAGTCCAGCTGCAGCGGCTCGCCGCACAGCAGATAGGGGTTTGACGCGATGGCCTGCATTGCCCCCACGCCAAAGGCCTTGAACACCTCCATAGCCTTGCGGGGACTGATTTCAAACTGTGCCAGATAGGCGATGAGTTCCCGCATGCCGAACATCCGCTTGAACTCCTGCTGGATGCGGTCGGCCTTATCCGGCGAGATGCCGGGAATCTTGGTCAGCCGGGCGGGGTCATTGGCGATGACCTCCAGCGCCTCGGCACCAAACATATCAATGATCTTATCTGCAGTCCTTGCGCCAATATACGGCAGGGAGCGGCTGGCCAGAAAGGCATATACCGCTTCCAGATCCTTGGGCATATCGGTCTCGCATTCCTGCGCGTGGAACTGGCGGCCATAGGTGGCGTGGTTTTCGTACCGGCCGCGGCAGATGACGCTTTCGCCTGCGTGCAGCTCGCCTACGATGCCGCACACCACCGTGAGCACCCCGCTGCCGGAGATCTCGAACACCGTATAGCCGTTATCCTCGTTCTCGTAGATAATATCCTCCACGACGCCTTCGATCTGTTCCAGCTGCTGCTCGTCCACCAGCTCCACCTCCTTTGCACAGATATTATAAGTATAGCCCTTTTGGCGGGATTTGTAAATTGTAGAATCCGCAAAATCCCCGGGCGGCTCTCGCCTTTTTCCGGCGGTTGTGCTATACTGGGCGCAAACACTACGTCACGAAATGAGGAGCAACAATGGAGATCATCATTCATCAGGCCATTCTGCACGTTCTGGATACCACCATGGATGCGCCGGTGCTCAGCGGCGGGCCCATGGAGCTGACCGCCGAAAAAAACGCCTACCTGCAAAACCACATTGAAAAGCTGCTGGCCAGCGACGACATCCGCCAGTGCCGCCCGCTACCGGATTCAGCCTTTAAAAATGAGCTGGAGCACAATCAGGACTTTGTGGATCTTTCCTGCCGCATTGCCGGGGTGCTGTTCGACTATATGCACGCCCACACCACCATCCCCGGGGCAGACCTTGCCGTGGTGGATTTTACCCGGGACGGTGCGCCGTGGCTGGGCATCCTGAAGCTGAACTACAAAAACGGCTACACCCACTACACC
>OLYA01000774.1_pt1 | contig 15044 bp, 13 predicted proteins | sample 1674361 | NCBI WGS metagenome assembly OLYA01 (sample SAMEA103958165, study PRJEB25191) | human gut metagenome | biome: human-associated habitat [ENVO:00009003]; feature: intestine environment [ENVO:2100002]; material: feces | place: Germany | collected 2013/2015
ACATGACCGGTCTGGTGCTCAAGTATCTGGAAAACGACATCGGCGGTCTGGCCAATATGCAAAAGATCAACGAAGCCAAGGCCAAGGTGCTGTACGACTATCTGGATGGGCAGGAGTTCTTCACGAACCCTGTGGAGCACCGCTACCGCAGCACCATGAACGTCACCTTCACCAGCCCCAACCCGGACATGGACAAAAAGTTCTGCGCTGAGGCCGCCGAGGCGGGCTTTGTGAACCTGAAGGGTCACCGTCTGGTAGGCGGTATGCGCGCTTCCATCTACAACGCCATGCCTGCTGAGGGCGTGGATAAGCTGGTGGACTTCATGGAGAAGTTCCGCAAAGAGAATGCATAAAGAGGGGTTTCAGATATGTACACCATTAAAACGCTCAACGCCATCAGCCCGGTGGGGCTGGCAAAGCTGCCCAAGAACCAGTTCGATGTCACGGTGGATGCCGATGCCCCGGACGGTATTCTGGTGCGCAGCGCCGACCTTTTGAACACCACCTTCAACGATAACCTGCTGGCTATCGCCCGCGCCGGTGCGGGTGTGAACAATATCCCGCTGGATCGCTGCAGCGAGCAGGGCATCGTGGTGTTCAACACCCCGGGTGCCAACGCCAATGCCGTGGCGGAGCTGGTCATCGGGATGCTCATCGCGGGCAGCCGCAACGTGGCCGCTGCCGCCCAGTGGTGTCAGAGTCTGGCCGGTGACCCCGCCATGGCAAAGAGCGTGGAAAAGGGCAAAAAGCAGTTTGTGGGCAACGAGATCAAGGGCAAGACCCTTGGCGTCATCGGTCTGGGTGCCATCGGCTCCCGGGTGGCAAATTGCGCCATCGAGCTGGGCATGGAGGTCTACGGCTACGACCCTTACATCTCTATTGAAGCCGCATGGAACCTGAGCAGTCAGGTGCACCACTGCGTAAACCTGAACGATATGCTGCCCCTGTGCGACTACATCACCATCCATGTGCCCTACCTGCCCACCACCAAGGACACCATCAACACCCAGACCCTTGCCCTGTGCAAGGACGGCGTCAAGATTTTGAACTACGCCCGCGGCGAGCTGGTAAACACCGCCGCCCTGCTGGAAGCCATGGACAGCGGCAAGGTGTCCGGCTACATGACCGACTTTCCCTCCGAGGCCATTCTGGGTCGTCCCGGCATCGTGTGCACCCCGCACCTTGGCGCTTCCACCCCGGAAGCCGAGGACAACTGCGCCATCATGGCGGCACAGGAACTGAGCGATTACCTGCGCAACGGCAACATTACCCACTCGGTCAACCTGCCGGAGGTGCACCAGCCCCGCGCTGGCGGCAAACGCATCTGCATCATCCACAAAAACGAGCCGGGCATGATCAGCCAGATCACCGCCCTGACTACCGAGGCCGGCCTGAACATTGAAAACATGGTGAACAAGAGCAAAAAGAACATGGCCTACACCATGCTGGATGCCACCGGTGCCGTGGACGCCCGCCTGAGCGAGAAGCTGAGCAGCATCCCCGCCGTCATCCGGGTGCGCATCCTGTAAACCATCCAAAGCAGCACCAAAAACACCCGCCCTGCCGGAGCACTTTCTGCCTCGCCGGGCGGGTTTTGTGCGCTGCGGGCATTTTGCGCCCGCCGGGCTTTCCGCTTCGCACCCCGTAATACGGCCTTTTTTCCTGAAAACGTCCTTTTCTTTTGCGGCAAAAAGAAGTATAATAGTTTTGTATTATGCAACTTATCCCCGAAAGGGGACGGAAACAATGGTGCTACGAATAATTCTGCCATTATTATCACATTACAACTTATCCCCGCAAGGGGACGGAAACTCTGCCGTGTTGACCGCCTTGCAGTAGCAGTACACGCATTACAACTCATCCCCGCAAGGGGACGGAAACCCGTCAGATTCCATCTTGCACACGATGAACGGCTCATTACAACTTATCCCCGCAAGGGGACAAAAAAGCCCCTCCGCGCTGGTATGAACCAGTGCGGAGGGGCTTTGCTTTTCAGATTCTTCTGTTTTAGGGTCAGCGGGCGGGCGTTCCGGCGGGGATGGCCGCGTCAACGGGAATTTCCTCGATGTCCTGCGGGACGTTCCGCTTCAAGGGGCGGATCTCATTCAGATAGGCGGTGATCTTTTGCAGGGTCTCTTTAATGTGCTCGGTATCCAGCGGCCGAACGCACTCGCTCTGTAAGCCTAGGTCGTTGGCGCTGGCGTGATTGATCTGGTTGCGGTACTGCATCACGCACTGGTAGTGCAGGGCAGCCTGCTCCAGCTGCGGGCGGATGGCAGGGTCGATGACCAGCTGTTCGGCGTCAAGTACCTTATCCAGATAGTTGTGCACTTCTTTAGGTTCGGCTACGCGGAACAGCATATTACCGTCTGCATCGTTCCGGCTGCGGGTCAGGCGCAGGTCTGCTGTATAGGGACTTTCCCGCCGCAACAGCGTCAACCGGCAGAAATGGAAATGGAACAGCGGGTACACCCACGGCTTGCCCCTGTTCTGCATCTGCGCTGCCAGATAGTCCCAGCCTTTGGGGGTGGGCTGCACAAAGAGATGCTGGCAGACATATTCCGGCATCTGCTCGCACAACAGGGTCAGCGCCTGCTGGTACATCCCGTGGCCGGCGCACCAGTTCACCAGTGCAGGCAACGCCTTTTCGCCGGAGGAAAGCAGCTCTGCAAACTCGGTGCTGAAACGGTCTTTCAGCATCCGGAAGAACAGGTCGGTCAGGTTCTGGCTCTTCTCGGGCGTTTCTTTCAGTGCCTGATCGATCTGGTTCAAATCGTCGCTCAGCTTCCGCACCCGGCACAGTGCCAGATCTTCCGAGAACTGGTTGATGCGGGTCAGCAGCGTGTACAGCACCGGGTCTTTTTCACCCTCGCTCAACAGATAGTCCTCCAGCTTTTGCGCTGTGCCGGTGGAGAAGAACGCGTCCATGGCGGTAATAAAGTCGAACAGACCATACAGCTGGGTGCGGTCGTGCGCGACAGGCTCTTCCCCGCGCAGCTCTGCATAGATCACCCGGCGGGTCTGCACACCGCGCAGGTCCCGCATACAGCGGGCAGCGGTCACCAGCAGCATGGCAGTGTCCCGCATACCGCCGGAAAGGTCGATGGAAAGGGTGTCCCCTTCGTTGATCTTTTCCAGCAGCTGCGAGATGGCCTGAAACTGCTTTTTTTCGTCATCCATGCTGTCCGGCACTTCGATCACCACCAGCCGCTCTGCCGGGATGCCCACCCTGCGCAACGCATCGCGAAAATATTCCAGCGTGGTGCAGGTGCTGCCGTCCGGCATTTCCACCACCGCTTTTTTGCGCACCGTCTCGCTGCACAGTGCCAGAATGCAGTCCGGGGTCTCCCCTTCCTCTATCAGATATCGCACCGCGCCCTCGTTGGTCTGGGTCGTGTACTTCGGGTTTTTCGGGCTCATATATAAAAGTAAAACATTGCGTCCCATCTTATCCGTCCTCCTGTTCCGTTTTCATCTGCACCAGTTTTTGCTGCCATGTTTTGCGCCGCTGCGACACCGCCGCCCGGCTCACACCAAGAAATTCTGCCACGGTCTTATCCTGCGCCGGGTTGCGTTCCGGGTCCAGCAGGGCGTTGAGCGCGGCGCATTCCAGCGCTTTGGGTGCATAGGGCGGCTGAACGGTAAACGCCACATACTTATGCAGCAGCAGGATGTCCCACAGACAGTTGTCCTGTTCCAGCGGACGCAGATCATCGCAGTTTGCAAGCCGTGCGGGGGTATCCTCTGCCGGGGGCAGCACGTCCCTGTTGCGCAAAAAGCCCAGCAGTACGCTGCTCCAAAGCGGCCCGGCAGTCTTGCCGTACTGCTCCTTCTGCTGCAAGTTCATCAGCCCGATGCCGCGGTGCAGCCATGCCAGCAGCTCACCGGTCTGCTCCGCCTGCTCCTCCACGCTTTGCGCAGGGGCGGCGACCCGCGTTTCCAGTGCCGTCTCCTCGCCGTCGGTGCCGTCCAAGCTGAGGATCGACTGCTTGTTGCGCAGCGCCTCCCGCAGGGTCTTGACCCCGACCCCAGCAATATCGGCCACCAGCTGCTCTTTTTCCGGGTCGTGGCAGAGCTTTTCCTCGGTGATCTGGTTCTTCGCCATATAAGCCAAGGCATTTTTGATCTTGCGGTTGGTCTCCCGGCCAAAGCCGGTCACCGCCATTTGTTCCTGCTGCGCGTCATGGGCGTTCTGGTGCTTCAGGGCGCTGCGCAGATAGGCGCTGAAGGTCTGCCCGGGCTTCGGCACCCAGAAGTCAAACGCCTTCAGGAAGATGCGGCAAAAGTCCCCGCCGTCCACCGGCTGTCCAAGGGTCAGCGCAGCGGCAAAGCAATCGCCCCAGAGGGTGCGGAACTGTTCATCCCCCGCCTCGTGCAGCGCTTTGCGCTGCTCCGGCGGCAGCTGCAGCAGGGGCGAAGCATCGATCTTATCCCATACTTTATCATTCTTCATGGCAGTTCAGTCCTCCCGGTGCTGGCTCATCCAGATCAGCTGACGGAACACCTCTTCTGCGGTCTTGCTGTCCCGCATGGTGCCCACCAGCCCGGCCAGCTGGTACAGTGCCGACATTTCGTAAAGCCGCGCACCCACCACCTTTCCGTTCTCCCGCTTGACCTCGCCATAATAGACGCCGCCCACCTCCAGCTCGGTGTGGGTGGCTTCGGCGCAGCTAAGCGCGGTCAGCGTGACCACCGGGATGCTCTTGGAGCCGTAGGTGATGCAGGCATACACCCGGGTGACCTGCGGCAGGGCATCCACCAGATCCCGGCACAGGCCGATCAGCGTTTCCGGGCGCTGATCCTCGGGCAGGGGCACCGGCTCCACCTGCGCTTCTGCAATGCCCAGCTGCGCCAGTTCTTCCAGCAGGCGCTGATAGTTGCGGGCGGTATCGGCGTTTTCCTGCCGGATGGCCAGCAGCCGCACCGTGTCCCCGGGTTCAAGGGTATCCCGCATTACCTGCACGATGGGAAAGCAGGTGGCCGTGGGGGCCTCTGCCCGCTCCCGCTGGTACAGCATAGGGTCCAGCTTTCCCTGCAAAGGCACGGTGGTGATATAAGTCTTTAGCACAGGGCAACACTCCTTTTTATAAGATCCATTATTTGCATCATACCATAAAAAGGCCGCTGCTACAATGGCTTAAAAAATTTATGCAGATTTATTTTTTTCCGCCTTAACTGCGCCCCTGCCGTGGGCTTTTGGTAGGTGAAAGGAGGCGAAAAACATGTTTGAGCTGATCTCTACTCTGGGCTGCGCCGCAGCCGGTGCCGTCGCAGGCGCCGTGAAGGGCGCTTCCATCGGCATCGCCGTGGGCGGCCCTGTCGGTGCCATTGCCGGCACCATCCCCTGCGCCATCGTTGGCGGCGTTACCGGCGCTCTGGCCGGCAACAACGTCGGCCACCGCATCGACGAGCGGTGAGCCCCGCGCCAGCGCTCCCGTCCGTTTTGTGCGGACGGGAGCCTTTTTTTAAGAACCGGGAGGTACACGCTATGTTCATCAACTTTTCCAACCACCCCTACGCCCTGTGGAGCGCCGAGCAGCAGGCGGCGGCGCAGCGCTACGGCCCGGTGGTCGATCTTGCTTTTCCCGCCATCGACCCCGCCGCCGACGAGGCCGCGCTGGACTCCCTTGCCACGGTATACGCCGACCACATCCTGCACCTTAACCCGGACGCCGTGCTCTGTCAGGGCGAGTGCACCTTTGTGTACCGGGTAGTCCAGCGGCTGGAAGCCGCGGGCATCCCCACGCTGGCCGCCTGCTCCCGCCGCAAGAGCCAGGAGACCACCTGCCCGGACGGCAGCACCCTGAAGCGCAGCATCTTCGCCTTTGCAGGCTTCCGCCGCTATGGCTCGCCCTGAACTTCCCGGTGCGGCTGCCCCCATTCAGCCGCCTGTTTCTCCATTTCGGTGGGCGGCTCGCACCCGCTTTTCCAGCCTCCTGCCAAAAATGCTCTTTTATTTTTCGTATGGTTGTGGTATATTGGTCTTGGAATTGTGAAAGCTGCCCTGAAATCAAGTATTTTTCTCTTTTTCTTAGAACAGCTTTGCTATTTCAACTTATCCCCGCAAGGGGACGGAAACCTAGAAGCAAAAGAAGCTCTCGACCACGGAAACCATTTCAACTTATCCCCGCAAGGGGACGGAAACTTCCATGGGCTTTGCTGCATTCGCATCCAAGCTAATATTTCAACTTATCCCCGCAAGGGGACGGAAACGCCATCGGCAAAGTTATCATAGCAGTGAATCTTATAATTTCAACTTATCCCCGCAAGGGGACGGAAACTGGAATACGCCAGAGTGAAAAATAACCTTCTTGTATTTCAACTTATCCCCGTAAAAACCCTCTCAGGCGCTGCGCGCCGGCTCTCCCGAAGGGAGAGCTTTTCCGGCTGCCACTTACCTTGTACTAAGCTCCCCCTTTCGGGGGAGCTGGCACGGCGTAAGCCGTGACTGAGAGGGTTCTCCCCGCAAGGGGACGAAAACCATGTTGTTCATCATTGTTAATACTCCTTTGTTATTGCAAATTATCCCCGCAAGGGGGCAAAAAACTCCGCATCAAAAATGGTGCGGAGTTTTTCTTTTGCGTGCCTTAACTTTTCGGTTTTCGTGGGCTTTTTCTCTATGAACAGAGCTGCTGCGGCATTTTCTCTGCCATGGCTTTTGTATTGCGACAAAATGTGCTATAATAGAGCCAAATCAAAGCATATCTCACAAAATATACAATTATATTTTTCATTTGTTGTGCAACTCTTCCACAGTTTGTAAAGGAGATGGTATTTTGAACGTTCTCACCCTGCAGTCCACCTATGGCGGGCTGCTGCACGACACCGGCAAAGCGGTGTACCGTGCCGGTGGGCAGCGCGGCAGCCACAGTGAACAGGGCTGCCAGTTTTTGCACGGCGTTTTGCCCGGTGCAGACTGGGCCCCGGTTCTGGACTGCGTGCGTTACCACCACGCCGCCGCGCTGCGCGGTGCTGCAAAAACACTGCCAGCCGATTCCCCGGCGTATCTGGTCTATCTGGCCAACCTGCTTTCCGGCGCGGCTGACCGCCGGGAGACCGAAGGCGAAAGCGATGCCTACCGGCGGGAGCTTCCGCTGGATGCGGTGTTCACCCACCTGAACGGTTCCCACCCCGGCTGGGTGATGCCCGCGCAGCCGCAGGACGGCAGCCTGAAACTGCCACAAAAGTCCCAGCCGCTTTCCGCTGCCATCTACGCCGAGGCCGTGCACACGCTGGAGGAGCAGCTGCCGCAGTTGCAGCCCCAGCCGGAGCAGCTCGGCAAGCTGCTGGGGCTGCTGGAAACGCAGCTTGGCTGTTTCCCGTCCAGCATCTATCCCGGGGACGGCGCAGATATTTCCCTGTTCGACCACGCCAAGACCACCGCAGCCATTGCGGCGTGCCTTAGCGAATATGTGCAGGCGAACCACATCACCGACCTGCGTAAAACGCTTTTTGAGCAAAAGAATGATTTTTGCCGGAAGGGCGTTTTTCTGCTTTACACCGCCGATTTTTCTCGCATCCAGAAGTTTCTTTATACCGTCCGCACCGAAAACGCCCTGCGCTCTCTGCGCAGCCGGTCGTTCTTTCTGGAACTGTTCATGGAGCACTATCTGGACGAGCTTCTGGCCGGGTGCGGCGTGTCCCGCGCCAACCTGATTTACAGCGGCGGCGGGCACTGCTATGTGCTGCTGCCCAACACCGCCGCCGTGGCCGATACCCTGACCCGCTGGAACCGGCAGTTCAACCGCTGGCTGCAACAGCAGTTCGGCACCCAGCTGTTTCTGGCAAACGCATGGACGCCCTGCTCCGGCAACGACCTGACCAACACCCCTGCCCAGAGCAGCCCCTATAAGGAGCTGTTCCGCCGGGTGAACCGGCTGCTGGAACAGCACAAGTTCCATCGCTACACCGCCGAAGATCTGCGGCTGCTGAACGATGCCGCCGCATTCCCGGGTGGCCGGGAATGCAAGGTGTGCGGCACCAGCGCCGCCCTTGCGGACGAACTTTGCCCGTGGTGCAGGCTGTTTGTGAAGTTTTCTGACAAAATCCAGCACAGGAGCGTGCTGGTGGTAAGCCGTCAGCCCTCGGCAGCCGATGACTGCACGCTGCCCACGCTGGACGGCAGCAGCGTCTACCTGACCACGACCGACCGGGCTGCGGCGCAAAAGCGTCTTTCTTCCGGCGAACCGATCCTACGGGCATACACAAAAAACACCCCGTACAGCGGCCTTCCCTCCACCACCAACCTGTATGTGGGCGATTACGCCGCCAGCAACAGTATGGACGAACTGGCCCAGCAGGCCGCGGGCGTGCGCCGCATTGCGGTCTGCCGCATGGATGTGGACAATCTCGGCCACGCGTTCATCTCCGGTTTTGAGCAGGAGAACGAAAAAGACCCAGTGCGGCGGATGCGCTATGTCAACCTGTCCCGCACCTCGGCATTCTCCCGGCAGATGTCCCTGTTCTTCAAGGGCTATATCAACGGCATTCTGGAGGGTTTGCAGGTGAGCATCGTCTATGCCGGCGGCGATGACGTGTTCCTTGTGGGCGCATGGAACGATGTTCTGGAAGCCGCGCAGCGCATCCAGCGCAATCTGACCGCCTTTTCCTGCGGGGCGCTGACCCTCAGCGCAGGCATCGGCATCTTCGATCCCCACTACCCCATCCGGCTTTCTGCCGAGGAAACCGCCGCACTGGAGGAAGCCGCCAAGCATCTGCCCGGCAAAAACGCCGTGGCGCTGTTTACGCCGGAGCGCAAAGCCGTCCGGGATGCAAAGGGCAATCTGCTGGTGCAGCCGGAGCAGGGGCATGCCTATGCGTGGGACACCTTCCGCACAAAGGTGCTGGAAGAAAAGGTTGGCTGTTTGCAGCGCTTCTTCCAAGCCTATGACCGCAGCTGCGCAGACAAAGGCGAGACCCCGCGCGGAAATTCCATGCTCTACAATTTGCTGGCACTGCTGCGGGAAGCGGAGAACGACCGCATCAACCTTGCGCGGTATGCCTATCTGCTGGCGCGGCTCTCCCCCGAAAAGAACGCGCCGGACTATCCGCTCTACGAACAATTTTCTCACAGCATGATGGACGACTGGGCCTTTGATGCCGTGCAGCGTCACCAGCTCATCACCGCGATCTACATTTATGTGTATCAAAACAGAAAGGGTGGCGACACAGATGGCAGAACAGAATAACAACAGCCGCGGCGGCAAAGACCCGCAGAAGGCGCTCCCGCCGGAGACCATACCGAGAAAGGTGCCGGAGAATTATGTGGACGAGGCCGAGCGCATTATGCGCGCCCTGATAAGCAGCGGCACGACCGTGACCACCAGCAAGATCCGCAACTTGCTAAGCCTTGTGACCGATATCTATAATGACGAAAGCATCCGCACCGAGGACAAGCTGAAACCGGACAGTGTGGTCAAGCTCAACCTGATGCGGGTGCGCGTAGCCTACGAGTATGGCCGCGACAACGGAGAAAGTGTCGGTAAAGATAAAGTTTATCCCATGAGAGAGTTTATTACACAAGCGCATCTGCGGGAATACCTCAAGGGCATTTCCACCGACCGTGCGGATCTGATCCGTTTTGCACACTACATGGAAGCGCTGGTCGCTTTCCACCGCTACCTTGGCGGCAAGGAGAATTGATTATGTATGGAAAAATTCTGATCCGGTGCGATCTGATCGTGTGCACCGGTATGCACATCGGCGGTTCCTCTGCGTTTTCTGCCATCGGTGCTGTGGACAGCCCGGTGGTGCGCGACCCCTATACCGGTCTGCCCATCGTGCCCGGAAGCAGCCTGAAGGGCAAGCTACGCACCCTGCTGGCCCGCAGTCTCTGTCAGGATATTGAGAATATGCCCGATCTCAGTGCGGACGACGCACGCATTCTGCGCCTGTTCGGCTCCGCCAAGCCGGTGCGCCGCTCCCGCCTGCAATTTGCAGACGCCTTTCTGACCAATGCAGAGGCACTTTCCAACAAGGGCGTGCGCGTGACCGAGGTCAAGACTGAAAACACGATCTCCCGTGCAAACGCGCAGGCAACCCCCCGCCAGATCGAGCGCGTGATCGCCGGTGCAGTGTTTGGCGTCAGCATTGTTTACGATGTAACCGACCCGGCACAGGTGGAGGAAGATCTTGCCCTGCTGGCCAAGGGCATGAAGCTGCTGCAATGGGATTATCTGGGCGGTCACGGCTCCCGCGGCAGCGGCCGCGTCAGCCTGAAAAACTTTACGCTGAAAAACTACGGCGCACCGGTGGAACTTGACAGCCTGAACGCCCTCTTTGATGAGGTGGACAGCTATGAACTATTTTCTGTTTAAGCTTCAGTTCGACACCGCTGTGCATTTCGGCGGTTCGGACTCCGCATTGTCGCTCTACACCTCCGAGGAGACCCTGCGGGCAGATACCCTGTTTTCTGCCCTCTGCCACGAGACCCTCGTCCAGCAGGGGGAAGCCGCACTGGAGCGGCTATGCGAAAGCGTCCGACAGGGCAAACTCCTGTTCAGCGATACGATGCCGTGGTACGACAAAACGTTCTATCTGCCCAAGCCCATCGCTGCATCGGAATCCACCGAGGAGGTGGAGACCACCCTGCGCAAAAAGGTTAAAAAGATGGCATGGATCCCTGTGCTGGCCTTTGACCGCTATGCCAAAAGCCTGCACGCAGGGCATTTTACGCCCGATGACCAGCCGGAAAGCTTCGGCACGCATTACGAGCAGACCAAGGCAAAGATCCCCGCGCAGGGAGACTCCAAGCCCTATCAGGTAGGGCTGTTCCGCTTTGCACCGGACTGCGGGCTGTATTTCATCTGCGGCGTCTCGGAAAGCGGACAGGACAAAAAGCTGCACGCCCTGCTGGAAGGGCTGGGCGTCACCGGGATCGGCGGCAGGGTCAGCACCGGTTACGGCAAATTCCATGTGGTGCAAAAGCTCTGCCTGAATACGCCCCCTGACGCGCAGGCCAAGTGGCTGCGCCGTGCACTTGCTGCCAACCGTGCGCCCTATCTGCTGCTGACCACCAGCCTGCCGCAGGCGAACGAGCTGGACAGCGCTTTAAAAGACGCCTCCTTCCAGCTGGTGCGCCGCAGCGGCTTTATGGCCTCGGACCGCGTGGAAACGCCGCTGAAGAAAAAAACGCAGTATGCCCTTGCCGCCGGCTCTGTGCTGCAGCACCCCTATCAGGGGGCGCTGTACGATGTCAGCCTGACCGACACGCACCCGGCATACCGTTATTCCAAACCGATCTTGATGGGGGTGACATTATGATCCAGCAGGATCATCTGCAGATCTTTGATCTTACTCTGACCGTGCGGTCGCCCCTGTTCATCGGTGACGGCCGCATGTACACGAAAGCAGAGTACCTGTATTACACCCGCAACGGAAGAGCCTCCTTGCTGGACGAACAGAAATTTTTCACCTTTCTGACAGATCGCGGGCTGATCGACCGGTACATCCAGTTCATGCTCTGCAATCAGTCCAATCTCCGGGATTTTCTGACCGAGGACTGCGGCGTTTCTGATACGGATCTGAACGCGCTGACCCGCTATACGATCGAGGCGGGAGATGCCGTTACAAATTCGCCGAAAAATCTCTACACCTTCCAGCGGGATGCCCATGACAGGGCGTACATTCCCGGCAGCAGCCTCAAGGGTGCACTGCGCACCGTATGGCTCTTGCAGGCCGTTCGGGCCGATCAGAGCACTGGGCACAGCCTTGCGTCAGACGATAACGCCGCATTCCCGGAGGAACAATACGTCAATCAGCTGCATCTGCGCCTTCAGGAGGACGGCAGCATCGCTTCCGATGCGGTCAACAGTCTATTCCGGGGGGTTCAGGTCTCCGACAGTAAGCCCATCCCGAATGAGCAGATGGCTCTTTGCGGAAAATTCGATGTACTTCCGGACGGTTCCTTTCCAAAGAACAGCAAGAAAGGCATTCCCCTGTTCCGGGAATGCGCGATTCCCGGCGCTAAGGTTCGTTTTAAGCTGACGCTGGATCAATCGGTGCTGAAGGGGCGTATTACCAAAGAGTCCCTTATGGATGCCATCCAGCAGTTTGATGGTTATTACAAGCAGACATACCGCGCGCGCTTCAAAGCGCCAAGCGGTGCCGTCAACCTGCCGCAGCAGCCGCACCTGATCCTTGGCGGCGGCTCCGGCTTTTTTGCCAAGTCGCTGGCGTACCCCTATCTGGGCGAAGAAAAGGGGCTGCGCTGGACGGCAGCGCAAATGACACAGATGTTCCACAAGCATGGGCATGAGCACGATATCGAAAAAGGCGTCTCCCCGCACACCATGAAATACGCCCGCTTTCGCGGCCAGTTCTATCCCTATGGGTATTGCGAGGTGAGTATCCTATGATCCAGCAGTTTCAGCTTGTTTTAGCCCCGCCCACGGGGGTACGCGTCCCGCAGGCATGGGCCTACCGCCTGTATGGCTGGCTGATGGCACAGCTTCCGGCAGACGTTGGCGATGCCCTGCATCTGCAAGGGGAGCACCCCATTGCGCATTTCCTGCATTTTTCGCCGGAAAAGCAGGCGCTGATCTGGACGGTCAACCTGCTGAACGAAACGGTCCGGCAGAGCGTCTCTCCCCTTCTGACGTCCGTAAAGGAGATCCCGCTGCACGAATCGCCCCTGCCGGTCACAGAAGTCCGTGTTTCCCCGGCAGTCTCCGCCGCCGAGCTGATCCGCTTTGGTCGTTCCTTCGATGAAAGCCGCGCAAAGCTTGTTTTTCTGTCGCCCTGCGCCTTCAAGCAGTCCGGCCGCTATGCTATTTTTCCGCAGGAAACGCTGCTTTTACAAAGCCTGACCGCGCATTGGAACGCCGCTTTCCCGGAATACGCTCTTACGGATGATGATGCGCTGCTGGCTTTGCAGCAGGGGCTGCATATCGTGGACTACAACCTGCGCACCACACGTTATCCGCTGAAGGAAACGCGCATTCCGTCCTTTCAGGGCAGCGTAACGGTCGAAGCGCATCTTGCGCCGCCGCTTCTGGAGCTTTGGAACGCGTTGCTTTCTTTCGCGCCCTACGGCGGGGTCGGCATCAAAACGACCCTCGGTATGGGCGGCACAGTCTGCTCCATCGGGCGCACCGGTGCGCCATAAAAGCACGGTTTACCGCAAACAAAAAAAGGTGAAGTGACCCACGGTCACTTCACCTTTTTTGCAGGAGCCATGCCCGGCAAAAGCTGGCCGGACAGGCCTTGCCTGAACTGCTTTCACTCATGATATGAACCAGATGAAAAAACAGACGGGTCATATCCCTTGACTTCAGTCCCCCGGGGGAGTATACTCCGTGGCAGTGAAATATTCGGCTATGACGAGAAAGAGTACCCGGAAAGAATGCTGCAGAGAGCTGCCGGTTTGGTGCAAGGCAGTGCAGGGCATCCGTGGGAAGATCCTCTCCGAGCTTTCCGGCTGAATGGGCGGTGTCTACGCCCCAGTAAGCGGGAACGGCAGGCCCCCGTTATCACGGGCCGCGCATTGTTGGATGCGCACTGAGGGGCCGGGCTTTGCACCGGCAATAAGAGTGGTACCGCAGAGGAGTTTATACGCCTTTGTCTCTTACGAACCGTAAGGGGCAAAGGCGTTTTTGTTTGCGGGAAAGCCATTTCCCGGATGTTTCATTGCCTTTACATCCGCAAAAATAAGTGTTCAGAAAAAAGGAGAGTTTATCATGAAAACATTGGAAAAAGTAAGCGACTTTGTGGGCAAGTACATGGCCGCCATCGTCATTGTGGTGGCGGCGCTGGCGCTGCTGTTCCCCGGCACCTTCAGCGTGGTAAAGACCGCATGGGTCAACACCTTGCTGGGCATCGTCATGTTCGGCATGGGTCTTACCCTGAAGCCGGAGGACTTCAAGGTGGTGTTCAGCCGCCCGAAAGACGTGATCATTGGCTGCATTGCGCAGTTCACCCTGATGCCCTTCCTTGCATGGGCGCTGACGCAGCTGTTCCACCTGCCCACCGAGCTGGCTATCGGCGTCATCCTTGTGGGTACCTGCCCCGGCGGCACCTCCTCTAACGTGATGACCTATCTGTCCAAGGGCGACGTTGCACTGTCCGTCGGTATGACTGCCGTTTCCACCGTGCTGGCACCCTTCCTGACTCCCCTGCTGACCCTGCTGTATGCCGGTCAGCGCGTGGATGTGAACCCTGTAAATATGTTCCTGTCCATCGTCAAAGTAGTGCTGGTGCCCATCGCACTGGGCTTTGTGGTCAACCACTTCTTCCACGCCTTCACCCAGAACGCCGTCCGTGTGTTGCCGCTGGTCTCCACCACCGCCATCGTGCTCATCATCTGCGCCGTTGTGTCTGCAAACTCTGCCAAGATCATGACCAGCGGCCTGCTGATCCTTGCCGTGGTCATCCTGCACAACCTGCTGGGCTACCTCACCGGCTTTGGCGTGGGCAAGCTGCTGAAGCTGGATACCACCAAGTGCCGCGCGATCTCCATCGAGGTCGGCATGCAGAACTCCGGTCTGGCCACCTCGCTGGCCGCTGCCCACTTTGCACAGTATCCGCTGGCAACTATCCCCGGCGCTGTGTTCTCGGTGTGGCATAACATTTCCGGTGCTGTCCTTGCCAACTTCTTTGCCCACACCGCAGAGAAGAAGGACTGATCTTATACAATCAATAAGGGGCTGCTGCACAAGGTTTCTTCCCTGTGCAGCAGCCCCTGTTTTGTTTATTGCAGGCAGCGTCTCAGCTCCGGTATTCCGCCGGCAGCTGCTCCATGGTCTGCCACTTGTCCATGGCTTCTTCCAGCTTCATGCCCTTGGCCACTGCATCGCGGCGGCAGGCGTTGACAGCCTGAATTTCCTTCATCTTGGCACCGGTCAGGGTGTAGCCCTTCATGGCGATGAGGGTAGCTGCCCAAGCCACCATAGGGATGATGCAGAACAACACGATGACCACCCAGTTCATGCCCGGGGTGTAGGGGTCATACTGAGTGGGCAGGCTCTGCAAACCCACAAAGCTGACCGCAATGCCCACAACGGTAGCGGACAGGCTGGACACCAGCTTGTCCACCAAACTGAACAGGG
>OLYA01000778.1_pt1 | contig 15009 bp, 10 predicted proteins | sample 1674361 | NCBI WGS metagenome assembly OLYA01 (sample SAMEA103958165, study PRJEB25191) | human gut metagenome | biome: human-associated habitat [ENVO:00009003]; feature: intestine environment [ENVO:2100002]; material: feces | place: Germany | collected 2013/2015
TTATGACGGATGATGTGCTTTTTGGTTATGTGACTAATCTGACTTTGAAAGATTATTTCGATGTTGATAAACTGGAGGCGGCTCGCAAACAAGTGGCGGAAAGTGACAAAACCGTTGTAGTGGGAGCCGGAGCTGCTATGTTGGCTTCGGAGAAAACGACATTGGTATATGTTGACATGGCTCGTTGGGAAATCCAGCAACGTTTTCGTGCTCATGAGGTGAAAGCTTTGGGGATAGATAACCGGGCAGATGCTGTATCCTTGCAATACAAGCGTGGCTATTTTAATGATTGGAGAATTCTTGATAAGTATAAAGAAGGGCTGTTTAGCAAAGTGGACTTTTGGTTGGATACTCATGTAGCGGGTGAGCCGAAGTTGATTGATCGGAAAACTTTCTTTAAAGGGATAGACGCAACTGTCAAAACTCCTTTTCGGGTAGTGCCTTTTTTCGATCCGGCTCCGTGGGGTGGGCAATGGATGAAGGAAGTGTGTGGCTTGAATCCGGAAAAAGAGAATTACGGTTGGTGCTTTGACTGTGTACCCGAAGAGAATAGTTTGTATCTTGAGGTGAACGGTGTGCGTTTTGAATTGCCATCGGTCGATTTGGTACTGCTGAGATCAAGAGAACTTCTTGGGGAACCGGTAGAAGCGCGTTTTGGCAAGGATTTCCCTATCCGTTTTGATTTTTTGGATACGGTAGGCGGTGGAAACCTAAGTGTGCAGGTACATCCTACTACGCAATTTATCCGTGAGAATTTCGGCATGTATTATACTCAGGACGAGAGTTATTATCTGCTGGATGCCAAAGAAGGTGCTTCTGTTTATCTCGGATTGAAGACCGGTATCAATAGGGATGATATGATTAATGATTTGCGTGAGGCTCAGAAAAGCAATATTGTTTTTGATGCGGAAAAGTATGTGAACAGACTACCTGCCAAGAAACACGATCATTATCTGATTCCTGGTGGAACGGTACATTGTTCTGGATCGGAGGCTTTGGTGCTGGAAATCAGTTCTACACCCAATTTGTTCACATTTAAGCTTTGGGATTGGCAGCGCTTGGGATTGGATGGTAAACCGCGCCCTATTAATGTGGAAAGAGGCAAGTGCGTGATAGATTGGAAACGGAATACGGAGTATGTACAAGAGTATCTTGCCAACCATTTTGCTGATGTAGCCGCAGGAGACGGTTGGAGAGAAGAACGCACCGGATTGCATCCGAATGAGTTTATTGAAACGCGCCGTCATTGGTTTACCAAGTCCGTTACCCATCATACTAACGGCAGCGTGAATGTGTTGAACTTAGTAGAGGGTGAAGAAGCTGTAGTCGAAAGCCCTACAGGTGCTTTTAAGCCGTTTGTGGTGCATTATGCCGAAACATTCATTGTGCCGGCAAGTGTAGGAGTATATACGATTACTCCTTGTGGAGCGGCAGCGGGCAAGGAATGCGGAACGATTAAGGCTTATGTGAGATTCTGAAAAAAGTATTGGCTCAATTTAAATCGGATATTATATGTATGAACATGATAATAGGGTGGTGATGACTTTGGATGCAGGAGGGACAAATTTTGTTTTTTCGGCTATTAAAGGTTGTGAATTGGTGATAGCGCCCGTGTGCTTGTTATCCGTGCCAGATGATTTAGACAGATGTCTGTCAGTACTTGTAGAGGGATTTTGTAGAATAAAAGATTCCCTTTCGGAAGCACCGGTTGCCATTAGTTTTGCATTTCCAGGTCCGGCCGACTATGAACATGGAGTAATTGGCGATTTGCCTAATTTCCCTGCTTTCTGTGGTGGAGTAGCTTTAGGTCCCTTTTTGGAAGAAAAGTTTGGAATACCTGTTTTTATTAATAATGATAATTCTGATATCGATTTTCTACTTTATCATTTGAATAACTCTAGGTTATTTTTAAGATTTTCAACTATGCAAAAATTGGGTGGTACACGTGTTCGGTTGTACTATAAAAATCTTATTACTTATAAGCTTGCAGTACCGACAGTAAAAGAACAACAAGCCATCGGCATCTATTTCTCAAACCTCGATAACCTCATCAACTCTCATCAAGAAAAAATTTCTCAGCTCGAAACACTCAAAAAGAAACTTTTGCAGGATATGTTTATTTAACTGAAAGGTGAATTAACTATGCCAGATACAACTTTTAAACGTGAAAAGAAAACAGATAGACCAGTTATTGCACTTTGCTATGATTTTGATAAGACTCTATCTCCAGATGATATGCAAGCTCAGGGCTATATCCAAACAGTACAACCAGAAGGAAGTGATGTAATTGGAGATTTCTGGAGAGAGTCAAATAATCGTGCCGCAGCAAATAATATGGATAAAAACCTTGCTTATATGTATACAATGAAGAAAAAAGCACGTGGGCAAATTGTTTTTACAAAAGAAAAACTTGCGGACTATGGATCTAAAGTGGCATTATTTCGAGGTGTTAAGGATTGGTTTAAGCGTATTAGAGATTATGGAGCAGAAAAAGGCATTATTATCGAGCACTATATTATTTCTTCTGGTTTGAAAGAGATGATAGAAGGAACACCAATTGCGAAAGAGTTTAAAGAACTGTATGCGACATCTTTCTATTTTGATGAAGATGGGGTAGCTGTTTGGCCAGCTCAAGTAGTTAATTATACTAACAAGACACAGTTCCTTTTCCGTATTTCAAAGGGCGTACTTGATGTAAACGATGATGCTGTTAATGATTCTTTTGCTCCGGATGAAATCAGAGTTCCTTTTCGAAATATGGTTTATCTTGGAGACAGCGACACGGATATTCCTTGTATGAAATTAGTAAACTCTCAAGGTGGATATTCTATAGGTGTTTTTAATCCAGATGAAAAAGATGAAGTGAAGGCGAAAAATAAAGTCTATAAGATGATGAGGGATAATCGCATTTCTTATTTTGCCCCTGCGGATTATTCGGAAGGAAGTGAGCTTGATGAATTAGTCAAATTGATTATTGATAAAACTGTATACAACGAAAAACTGTATGAGAAAAAGTATATTAATCAAAAAGAAGCTATCAAGCAGGAAAAACCAAAAGAAGAGCAGGAGAAGATAGATTTAATCAACTCTTTAGAAAGTAGTGGTAGTTTTAAGAGTACTCATGCTATTATTGAAAAATTATCAAAATACACTAGTTGGAAACCAGAAGAAATAGAAGATCTTTTAGAAATTGCACTGGAAAATACACAGGTATGGCATATTTTAAATGATCAAGATATTAAAAAGTTTTACCAGTATCTGATTGAAAAACTTGGTAGTATTAATGAAGGTTCAACTAGAGAGAAAATAGAAAAAATTCAACAAAAATTTGAATCGTAACCTCTGTAATGATACGCTAATGACTTAATTTATGAAGAAGAACTTTTGCAAGCGATGTTCATCTAAAAAGTAAAAAAGGATTGTCTATTTACTCGACTGATTAGTAACGAAAGTTTTAGTTTTACAGTGATAGTAGACGAAAGATACGAAATTTAAGCTAAGGTATTTTCAAAGAGGACACACATGGTATCAGTAACACAACGTATTAAACAGATTAAGCAGGCTCGTGGTGGTTATCTGCCTGTTAAGACTTTTACAGTGACGACGCTTGATGATGGTCAGGTCCTGAATCCTGAGGAGTCTATTGCGGCTAGTTTGGTTGGGACTGCTGTGGACTATCTCAGTCGTTTCATGGATGGGACAGCTGTTGAGGAGGCGTTTGAGATTTCCTTGCTTGGTGCTAGAGCCATGAGAATGGAGGCTAAGGCTTTTGCTCTTTTGGATGATATTAAGGGACTGGACGATTTGTCGATTATTAAGACTTGTCAGTTGGCTGGTTTTGATAGTGCCTTTCGTGCTGGTCCTCTGGCTTATCGTCCAGTGGAAGGGATTGTTCCAGATCAGGCGACTATTGCTAATATTCGTATCATGGTTGAGCGTAGTTTGAGCTTTTTCAAGGCCTTTGGCCCTGTGACTGCGGATGGTTTTACCATGGAGGGGGCTTATACGACTACCATAACGACTGGTGATGGGGATTTCCTAACCAAAGACACGCTTTGGGACTTTAAAGTCACTACCAGCAAGCCTAATAAAGACCATACCTTGCAGCTACTGATTTACTATCTTATGGGTAGGCGTTCGATTCATCCAGAGTTTCAAACCATTGAAAATCTAGGCATTTTCAATCCACGTCAAAATACTATTTACCAACTTCCTATTTCTGAGATTTCAGCTGAGGTCATCAAGGAAGTGGAAGCAGACGTGATTGGCTATTAGAACTAATAGGATAACATTCAAAAATACAAAGAAAGAAACATTATGTCAGAAACAACACAAACCTCCCAGTCGCTTTATCAAGCCCTGTGGAACTCAGCGGATGTGCTCCGCTCTAAGATGGATGCTAACGACTACAAGTCTTATCTCTTGGGTATGGTCTTTTACAAGTATTTGTCGGACAAGATGCTCTTTTTCGTGGCAGAGACCATGGAGGAAGAGACAGAAAGCTTGGAAGAGGCACTGGCAGTCTATCGCAAATACTACGAGGATGAGGAGACTCATGAGGACCTCTTGGCAGTCATCACTGATGAGATGAGCTACGCCATTCATCCTGACTTGACCTTTACGGCCTTGGTAGAGCGAGTGAATGATGGAAGCTTCCAGCTAGAGGACCTGGCTCAGGGCTTCCGTGATATTGAGCAGAGTGACGAGCTCTATGAAAACCTTTTTGAAGATATCGACCTCTACTCTAAGAAACTTGGGGCGACTCCTCAAAAGCAAAACCAAACGGTTGCGGCTGTGATGAAAGAGTTGGCAGTCCTAGATGTGGCAGGTCATGCAGGTGATATGCTTGGTGATGCTTACGAGTACTTGATTGGTCAGTTTGCGACGGATTCGGGTAAGAAAGCTGGTGAGTTCTATACACCGCAACCTGTTGCCAAACTCATGACCCAGATTGCCTTTTTAGGTCGTGAGGACAAGCAAGGCTTTACCCTCTACGATGCGACTATGGGGTCAGGCTCGCTCTTGCTTAATGCCAAACGCTATTCACGCCAGCCACAGACAGTGGTTTACTTTGGTCAAGAGTTGAATACCTCAACCTATAACCTGGCACGTATGAACATGATTCTGCATGGTGTGCCGATTGAAAACCAGTTTTTACATAACGCTGATACCTTGGATGAGGATTGGCCAACTCAAGAGCCAACTAACTTTGACGGTGTTCTCATGAACCCACCTTATTCGGCCAAGTGGTCTGCTAGCTCAGGATTCATGGATGACCCTCGTTTCTCACCATTTGGGAAACTAGCACCTAAGTCTAAGGCTGATTTTGCCTTCCTCTTGCATGGTTACTATCACTTGAAACAAGACAATGGTGTTATGGCCATCGTCCTACCTCATGGGGTGCTCTTCCGTGGTAATGCCGAAGGGACCATTCGTAAGGCTTTGTTAGAAGAAGGTGCCATTGATACGGTTATCGGTCTGCCTGCTAATATCTTCTTTAACACTAGTATTCCGACGACGGTTATCATTCTCAAAAAGAACCGCACCAATCGTGATGTTTACTTTATCGATGCCTCTAAGGAGTTTGATAAGGGGAAAAATCAGAACATCATGACAGATGCCCATATTGAGAAGATTCTTGATGCTTATAAGAGTCGTGAGGATATGGACAAGTTCGCTCATCTGGCTAGCTTTGAAGAGATTGTGGAAAATGAATACAACCTTAATATTCCTCGCTATGTGGATACCTTTGAGGAAGAGGAAGTGGAGCCACTGACAGAGATCGTGGCTAAGATTAATCAGACTAATGCGACGATTGAAAGTCAGACAGCGTCCCTTCTTGACATGCTTGGCCAGCTTCATGGAACGACACCAGAAGCAGACGAAGAACTCAAGGCTTTTGTGGAAGCATTTAAGGGGTAGTTGCAAGCTTTCATTTACTTTTTCCGAATAATAGAAGTAGAGGGGACAACCCTCTATTTTTTCTTAAGGAGAAGTAAATGGAAAAAAGACACAAGCATGTCTCGCCGACCTTGGATATCATGGCTAAGAAGATTTTCAGCCTGCCTGAGGTGACGGTGGCATTTATTCGAGATATTTTGGATTTGGATGTTGTGGATGCTCAGATTTTGGAGGGGACACAGCTTCATAAAAAGGACTTTGACGAGGATGAGCTCTTTTCAACGTCGGTGGATGTTCGAGCCAAGTTGAATGATGGAACCGAGGTTATCATTGAGATTCAGGTGCGTAAGCAGCATTATTTTCTCAATCGTTTTCATTATTATTTGGCTAACCAGCTGGTAGAAAATGTGCAACAATTACGCCAACAAGGGCAGACGCATAAGATGTATGAGCAGATGGAGCCGGTCTATGGTATTGCTATCTTGGAGAAGACCTTGTTGCCAGATGAGGAGTCCCCGATTAATACTTATTGGATGGCCAATAGTCGGACGGGGAGGCCTTTGAATGCTTACTATAAGGATGGGAAACAGCAGAACCTTCTTCAGATTGCCTTTTTAGAGTTGGATAAGTATAATAAAGATAAGCATATCAGGGATGAAGGGCGGCAGTGGCTAGAGTTTTTTGGAAATCTCCCATTTTCAATGGCACCTAGTCAAGCGGTCACGCATGCCGATTCATTACTGGATTCATCCAGCTGGACACAGGAGGAAAAGGCGATGATTGATGAACGCATACGTATTCAAGAAAATTATGACATGACTATGGAAACAGCTATCGATGAAGCACGTGAAGAAGGCTTGGAACAAGGGTTAGAGCAAGGACTAGAGCGTGGACTTAAACAAGGGTTAGAACGAGGTCGTTATGAGGGACAACTAGAACTGATTCGTAAGATGCTGTCAAAAGGTCTGTCGTTAGAAGTAGTATCGGATGTGACTGGTTTATCGGTTGAAGAATTAGAGACATTGTTATCGTAAGAATCAGTTAGGAATAAACATTTATTTGAAAAGTCAGAGGCAGTTTTTGTCTCTTTTTTTATTTTTGGGTATTTAACATTTGTAATACTTAAACATTCGGAAAATAATACTTTGAATCGTAAAATTAAAAAAGACTGTCAAACGTTTGACAGAAATCTGAGAAAACAGATTTAAAACATTTTGATAGTTTTGGCCGATAAGTCTTGCTAAATAAGCCTTTAAGGAAATTTAGAGTCTTTTCTTTCTTACACGTGAAAGAAATCACCTTTTTGTGCGACATTTTTAGACTATAATTTAGAGATGAATGACTGAACTTTCTAATATGACAATTTTGTTAAGGCCTTGTTAAAATGGATATCCTAGCCTTTTTTTTTACTTTTGCATCCCTTATAATTTACTTTGGTTTGTTTTTAATAAGAAAAACAACAGCATTATTAACAATCTTTAATATGAGGGAATATTTATTTTCTTTCAAAGGACGGCTTGGTCCTAAAGATAGAGAGATTGTGAAAAAAAGTATCAGGAGAATAGACTTGTTTAAAGAAAGAAAAACGAAACCAAAGTACAGCATCCGTAAATATTCTATTGGCGCAGCATCGGCTTTGATTGGCTTCATGACTCTTGCTAATGGGCAAGCAGCTCAGGCTGATGAGGCACAATCGATTAGTGATTTGACTGATGCCTCAAATCAGGCACAGACACCTCAAACAGCCTCAACAGCACAATTGGCGACTTCGGAACCAGCATCAGTTGAGACTGTGCAAGCGTCACAGCCTGCTAATATTGCTCCAGTTCAGCCTCAGGTAACAACTGTTCAAGCAGCTGAACAGACTCCGACCATTGATCAATTGGTTGAGGCAAGCAACCCACAAACTCAAGAAATTTCAGCAAATGTCTTAACCAATGCGACTGAGGACCAAGGTCAAGGCAAGGAGTACAGCACAGATGGTTACGGTGCAAAAATGCCTTATACGACTCATGAGGCAGAAAATGCAAGTGTTGAAAATGGTGCTACAATCCAGCAGTCAACGGACATGGAATCTACGGCTGTGGAAGCGACTAACCAAACTTATGTTGAGCTTCCTAAAAAGGATGCGGCAGTTACTTTCAATGTCACTGAGCCAGCCAATGCTTTGAATGTCCGTTATACAATACCTGATGGTGCATCAGGTCAGTTGGATGTGCAGGTCAATGGTTCAAGCGTTGGTAATCTTGATTTGTCATCTCACTCAGCATGGCAGTACCTTAAAGGGGACCATGAGTATGATCAAGCCATTGATGGTTCAAGTGCACGTTTTCGTTTTGATGAGACACGTCTTCTCCTAAAGGATATCCAATTGAAATCTGGAGATAAGATTTCTCTAGTTAAGAAGAAAGATGACAATGTCCCTTACGGTATTGACTTTATTGAGCTTGAACAGGCTCCAGCGCCTGTTGCCCAAGGTGAAAATAGTATCAGTATCGTGGATAAGGGTGCATCTGCCAATGATGATAGTGATGACACTGCTGCCCTACTTGCGGCTGTGGAAGAAGCTAAAGCCAGCGGAAAATCTGTCTATATTCCAGAAGGACGTTTCAATTTTGACAAACAGGTTAATATTGAAGCTGATAATCTAAAAATCTCCGGTGCCGGCGTTTGGCATACGCAACTACACTTTACAAGTGACAAACGCTATGGTGGTGGTATTGTCTTCGGTCATAATAGTAATGGCATTGAGTTGAGCAATCTTTACATGGATTCTAACTTGACGTCTCGTTATAATGAGGATGCGCAGTACAAGGCTATTTCGGGAACACTTGGTAAGTATTCGAAAATTCACGACATCTGGGTTCAGCACTTTGAAGTCGGTATGTGGATTGGAGACTACGACCAGACGGGAAATATGAAGTATACGGACGGTCTTGTCGTTGAAAATGCTCGTATCCGTAATAACTTAGCTGATGGTATTAACTTTGCCCAAGGGACCAAGAATTCAACAGTTAAAAACTCTAATATCCGTGGGAATGGTGATGATGGTTTAGCTATCTGGTCAAGTATTTCAGATGGGACAAATGCAGCAGCTGAGGAAAATAATAAATTCCTTAACAACACCATTGAATCAGGCTGGCGTGCGGCTGGTATCGGTATTTTTGGTGGTAAGGGGCATGAAATTTCAGGAAACCTCATCAAGGACGTTTTTGCTGGAGCAGGTATCCGTGTAAACACGGTCTTTGCAGGCCACAATTTTGACCTCAATGATTCTGGAATTAAGATTCATGACAATACCATTCTACGTTCAGGGACAACTAATGACCTCTATAAGCTCCATCGTGGTGCCATTGATTTCCAACAAGTTCGTGGAACAATCAAGAATGTCGATGTCTACGATAATAAACTATTGAATACCTTGGCTGATCCAGTGATTACCAAAAACTTTGAGATGGGTGACAATGGTAATGGAGAAATCCGTTTATCTAATAATACGATTGACAATAAGGCGACGATTGTTGGGGCTGTCTCAGCAGTTTCTCCAACAAAAACTGAACCAAAACCTGTCAATAATCCAGTCTCAGAGACTTCAGTTTCCGAGTCACCAAAGAGTGAGGTAAGTTCATCAGCCCCAGTTTCCGAGTCACCAAAGAGTGAGGTAAGTTCATCAGCCCCAGTTTCCGAGACTTCTAACAGTGAAGTGATCTCAGAGTCTTCAGTTTCAGAAACACCAAAGAGTGAAGAAGGTTCAAGCACTCCGGTTTCCGAAGCATCAACAAGTGAAGTAATTTCCGAGACATCAGCATCAGAAACACCAAAGAGTGAGGAAAGTTCAAGCACTCCAGTTTCAGAAACACCAAAGAGTGAAGAAAACTCAAGTACTCCAATTTCCGAGACATCAAACAGTGAAGTAGTTTCCGAAACTTCAGCATCAGAAACACCAAAGAGTGAAGCAAGCTCAAGCGCCCCAGTTTCCGAGACTTCTAACAGTGAAGTGATCTCAGAGTCTTCAGTTTCAGAAACACCAAAGAGTGAGGCAGGTTCAAGCACTCCAGTTTCCGAAGCATCAACTAGTGAAGTAGTTTCTGAGACTTCAACATCAGAAACACCAAAGAGTGAGGAAAGTTCAAGCACTCCAGTTTCTGAATCCTCAACAAGTGAAGTGGCTTCCGAAACTTCAGCATCAGAAACACCAAAGAGTGAGGGAAGCTCAACTGCTCCAGCCTCTGAGTCACCAAAGAATGAGGAAACTTCAGTAGCTTCATCTACTAGTCAGGTTGACGTAGCAATTACTTCTGACAGCCCAGAGAAATCTCCAACTTCAGAAAGTACACAAAAGGATCCGATTAGCGAGGTTTCTTCAGAAGTTATTGAAAAAGGTTCAACAAGTCAGGTCGATGTCAATGTTTCTGAAGCTCCAACAACAGCACGTACATCTGAAGTTGTCAGCATCTCCCCAAATAGTCAGGTCGCTTATAACAATGACCTAAAAATCTCTGTAACAAGCAGTCAGCTCGCCTCAGAAGCTATTCGCTTTAATTCTCTTTTGAATGAGAAGTCTGTGGATGTGATTGCAAGTAAAGTTATGGCGGTTATGGCCTCTGAAACATTAGCCTCAGAAGCGGCATCACTTACAAGCTCTGAAGGTGTTGCCAAAGAGATTAGCAGTGATTTGTCAGAATTGGCGGAAAGCAAGAAGGATGACACACCTAAGAATGTCGCCCGTATTGATAAAGCAACTGAGGCAAAACAGGTGGCCAAGAGTTCTGAAAGCCAGGCTAGCACTTCAAAAGAAAAAGGTAAGTCTAATACGACAACGGTCTTCCTTCTTGTCGGAGTTGCTGCAGCACTAAGTATATCTACAGTTTATCTTACAAAACAAGGTAAAAAAGCAGGTAAATAATAGGTAAGAAACATCCATTAAATTGGGTGTTTTTGTTTTTAAGCAAGCTCTAAGATACCTAATATCATTATTCTTTATTTTTAATCATCCACTTTGATTTGGTCCTGTATAATTAAAGTGATAAGAAAAATTAAGGAGTTAAGTGATGAAAGAAAAAAGAAATAGTAGGATTCGTTTATTTGCTCTTCTTGTTTTAGTATTTACTTTAGGATTCGGATTTTCATTTGATACTAGCAAACAATCTTCGGCTGTGAGCTCTCAAGTGGTTCAAGCGGATGAGAACAATGGTATCTTGACTTTTAATGGTCAAAAGCAGTTTGTCATGGAGGAGAAGGACCAGTTAGGACGTGCCCACAGTGCTCATATACAGTTACAAGATAAGGACGAGCCGAAGAATAAGCGTCCCGGTAAAATAAAATATGATCCTGTAGGATGGCATAACTATAAGTTTTATTATGGTGACGGTAAATCAAAATCTTGGCTAATGAATCGAGGGCATTTGATTGGCTATCAGTTTTCTGGTGTCAATGACGAGGGCAAGAATTTAGTGCCTATGACTGCCTGGTTGAATTCTGGAAATTATAAAGGAACCGACGAAGGTAATCAGTCAGGTATGCTTTATTACGAGAATCGCTTGGATAACTGGCTAGCACTCCACCCTAACTATTGGTTAGACTATAAGGTAACAGCTATCTACAGTGGAGATGAGTTGTTGCCTCGTCAAGTAGAACTTCAGTATGTTGGTATTGATGGTTCTGGAAATCTCTTGGAAATTAAACTTGGTGGAGATAAGGAGACTCTTGACAGTCAGGGAGTTACGCATGTTATCTTGGATAACCAATCACCAAATGCAAAAATCAATTATGCAGATGGGACAGCGACAAATACGGTTACTGAATTTACTGAAGCGCCATCTGAGCCTAGTTCTGAGAGTTCACAGGTGACTGAACAACCAAGTTCTGAGCCAGAGCCTGTGCAACCTTCACAAGAAGAAAGTCGAACAGTTTATGTGGCGCGTCATGGAACAGCAGATGTTTATTGGTATGACATCAACAGTATGCCTAGCAATACCAACAAAGCAAATGTCGTTACAATGACAGAGGCAGATGCCCTAGCCCAAGGTAAACGACACACGTCTAAAGAGTAATACAAAAGCTGGACATCTTGTCCAGTTTTTTTGTAAAACGACTCAGATTTTACCACTTTCATCTGAAAATTTGATATACTGAGACTATCAAAGATACTTGAAAGAGAGGTTAATTGACTCTTTTTCAGTACAAGAAAGGAATAGAAATATGATTTGGATTATTATTGCCATTATCGTTGTTCTTGTAATTTTTGTTATTGCAAGTTATAACGGCTTGGTTAAAAGCCGTATGCAGACTAAGGAGGCATGGAGTCAAATTGATGTTCAATTGAAACGTCGTAATGACCTTCTTCCTAACTTGATTGAAACTGTTAAAGGTTATGCAAAATACGAAGGTTCAACGCTTGAAAAAGTAGCAGAACTTCGTAATCAAGTAGCAGCGGCGACTTCGCCAGCAGAAGCGATGCGTGCTAGTGATGAATTGACACGCCAGGTTTCTGGAATCTTTGCGGTAGCTGAAAGTTACCCTGACCTTAAGGCTAGTGCAAACTTCAGCCAGCTTCAAGAAGAGTTGACGAACACTGAAAACAAAATTGCCTATTCACGTCAACTTTATAACAGTGTGACAAGTAACTACAATGTGAAATTGGAAACATTCCCAAGCAATGTTATTGCTAAGATGTTTGGCTTTAAGGCTGCTGAATTCCTTGAAACACCAGAAGAAGAAAAAGCTGTTCCTAAGGTTGATTTCAGTGGACTAGGTAACTAATATGTTATTTGATCAGATTGCTCGAAATAAGAGAAAGACTTGGCTTTTGCTCCTGGTCTTTTTCCTCTTGTTGGGCCTTGTTGGTTATGGTGTCGGCTATCTTTGGTTAGGTTCAGGCTTCGGTGGTTTGATTCTTGCTCTAGTTATCGGTTTTATCTATGCCGTTACCATGATTTTCCAATCAACCAATGTCGTTATGGCTATGAATGGTGCACGAGAGGTTGATGAACAAACCGCTCCAAACCTTTATCATGTGGTTGAGGATATGGCTATGGTAGCACAAATCCCAATGCCACGTGTCTTTATTGTCAATGATCCTTCTATGAATGCTTTTGCGACTGGATCAAGCCCTAAGAATGCTGCAGTAGCTGCTACAACCGGTCTTCTTGCAGTTATGAATCGTGAGGAGCTTGAAGGGGTTATCGGACATGAAGTGAGTCATATTCGCAACTACGATATCCGAATCTCTACCATAGCAGTTGCCTTAGCATCTGCCATTACCATGCTAGCTGGGATGGCTCGTAATATGATGTTCTGGGGTGGAGGCCGTCGTAGAAATGATGATGACCGTAATGGAAGTAGCGGTTTGGAAATTATTCTTCTCATTATTTCCTTGATTGCCATTATTTTGGCGCCTTTGGCAGCTACCCTGGTTCAGTTGGCTATTTCACGTCAGCGTGAATTTCTAGCTGATGCTTCTAGCGTCGAATTGACACGTAACCCACAAGGTATGATTAATGCTCTGCTTAAACTTGATCATAGTGAACCGATGCAACATCACGTAGATGATGCTAGCGCAGCTCTCTATATCAACGATCCTAAAAAGGAATCTGGTTTGCAGAAGCTCTTTTATACGCACCCACCAATTTCAGAACGGGTGGAACGCTTGAAACAAATGTAAAAAAAGTGAGACTGATGACACTTCTAAGGGTGTTTATCAGCCTCGCTTTTTTAGTTTGATTCAATATAAAGGTTGCTAGCAACAGTTTCTGGAATTTGAATTTCTTTTCCATCAATATTCAGGCGGTAGAGTTGTGTAAAAGGGTCAAAGCCTTTCAAGGTAAAAGTTACTCCAATTTTAAGACCGACAGTTTCCAAATAATGGAGTAAATCAATTTGATCCTGAACTCGACGAAGTACATAGTCTCCAGGAGTTAGGTCTTGTGTAAAAGTCTGGTTGTAGATTTCCTCTATGAGCTGGCCTGACTTGGGGATTTGCCCACCGTGTGGACAGGTTTGGGGGTAATTGAGTAGGCGGTCAAGGGCATTGATAAAGTGTTCAGAGACAGTATGCTCTAAAATTTCAGCCTCTTGATGAATTAGGTCACAAGTATATTGCAAGTGGTCCACCAAAAAGACTTCGATGAGGCGATGTTTCCGATAGAGTTCAGCAACATTGATTTTACCAGTTTTCGTTAGAAGATAGCCCTTGACTTTGTCTTTGATGATGAGGTCTTCAGAAATCAATTTCTTAATCATTTCCGTCACAGCAGGTGGAGACACCTGCATACGGTTTGCGATTTCCTTATTGCTTATTTTGCTTTCTTCAGTACCAATCTCATAGATACATTTGAGGTAGTCTTCTTTGTTAGGTGTCATTTCTCTTCCTTTGAAAATAGTCTCACCTTAGTATAACAGATTTATCATAAGAATACAGAATATTTCTTAGATAAGATTTTTACTGATTCAAGCCTTGGGTGATTTTATCCAGATTATATTTCATCATGTTGTAGTAGCTATCACCGTTTTGCCCTTTTTCAGCAATAGAATCTGTAAAAATTTTTGCATAAATAGGAATATTGGTATCCTTAGCGACTGTTTTCATAGGGCGGTCATCGACACTAGATTCGACAAAGAGTGCTGGCACCTTGGTTTGACGGAGTTTTTCCACAAGCGTTTTGATTTGGTCTGGTGTACCTTCTTCTTCAGTATTGATTTCCCATATGTAGGCAGATGGTACTCCATAGGCTTTAGAGAAGTATTTGAAACATCCTTCACTAGTGACAATTAGTTTTTTTTCATCGGGAATGTTGTTAAAGGTCTCTTTAGCTTCTTGGTCCAGTTTACTAAGCTTGTTAGTATAGGTTTTTAGATTCTTTTCGTAATAGGTCTTGTTTTTTGGGTCCTTAGCGATGAGTTGCTTAGCAATATTTTGTGCATAAATAATCCCATTTTCCAGATTAAGCCAAGCGTGGGGATCCTCCTTACCTTTTTCTGACTGACCTTCAAGGTAAATCACCTCAACACCATCACTAACTGCAAAATAATCTTTGTTTTCTGTCTTATGGGCATTCTTGACCAACTTAGTAAACCAGGCATTCCCACCAGTTTCTAAATTGATACCGT
>OLYA01000780.1_pt1 | contig 14986 bp, 15 predicted proteins | sample 1674361 | NCBI WGS metagenome assembly OLYA01 (sample SAMEA103958165, study PRJEB25191) | human gut metagenome | biome: human-associated habitat [ENVO:00009003]; feature: intestine environment [ENVO:2100002]; material: feces | place: Germany | collected 2013/2015
GCGTGCGCACGCCGGCATTCTGGCTCTATTTCCTTGCGTTCTTCTTCCTTGTGATTCCCTACTCCTTTATCAGCTCCTATACCACCGTGTTCGCCGTGGACTACCGCGGTCTCACGCCGGAACAGGGCGTATCCATCGTATCCATGATGGGCATCGGTGCAGCACTCGGCCGTTTCCTCGGCGGCGTGATCCTCGACAAGATCGGCCCCAAGCCCACCTATGCGATTTTCTGCCTGTGCTCCGTCGCAGCCGGCATCCTGCTGCTCACGAGCCACGCTTACATCGGCATCATGATCGCCTTCGTTCTTGTCTCCGCAGGCTACGGCGGACGCACCCCCATGTACGGCGTCTGGCCCATCCAGCAGTTCGGTCCCAAAAACGCATCTGCGCTCTATGGCTGGGCGGTTATTTCCACAGTCGCCAGCTCCTTGATTGGTCCCGCCATCACGGCAGCAACCCGCAGCTCCACCGGCTCCTTCGCAACTACCATCATCGTCTCCATCGTAGTTGCACTGATCGGCATGTGCTGCATTATCTTCACCCCGAAGCACACTCCATTCCAGAAAAAGAACGGCATTTAAGGAGGCAGCCCCATGGAATTCACTTATAACATGAAAACCGATTACCGGCCCATTCCGCCCGGAGAGCAGTTTGAGAAAACCGTGGTAGCCGAGAAGTTTCATCTGGTTACAAAAGAGAAGCCCCGGCACACCGAGGGCGTCATCTTCGATCGAATCGGCAGAATGCTCTATTGCAGCGGCTATGAAGGGAAGGTCTTCCGCCTCAACATGGACAGCATGGAACGCGAGTGCGTGTTTTTCGACCCAGATCTGAAGCCCGTGAGCGTGAAGGTCCATCGCGACGGCAGGCTCTTCATCTCCTGCCTCGGAACCGCAAATAAAGACGGCCGTATCGTCGTAACGAAGGAGGACGGCACCTGGGAACGAGACATCGCCGTGGGCATGCCCGTGGATGACCTCGTGTTCGACCACGAGGGAGGCTTCTACTTCACGCACTTCGTCGGCACAGTCTATAACCCCTGCGGCGGTATTTACTATGTGAGCCCCGATCTGGAGCACATGAAGTGCTTCCTCCCTCACCTCTGCTCCCCCAACGGCATCGCGCTGAGCACGGACGAGAGCATTCTGTGGGTAACGGAGTTCACCGCCGGACGTATCCTTCGCATTCCTATGAACGCCATCGCCTACGGCGCAGTTGTTTACCACACCACAGGCTATTACGGCCCCGACTCTATTAGTGTGGACGCGGACGACAACCTCTATGTGGCGCTCTACGAGTCCGGCCGGATCCTGGTTTTGAACAAGGACGGCTACCCCTACGCGCAGATCCTCATGCCCGGCCGCGAGGAGGGCAAAAACCTGCTTAGCACCCACGCCATGGTACGCCCCGGCACGAAAGAGCTTTACATCTCCACCGCCGACGATCTCACCGATGAGGGCAGTTGGATCATGAAAGCTCCCGCACTTGGCGAAGGGAACAAAAAAGCCTTTCAGTTTACTTGATTAGGAGGTACTGCAATGTCTACTTGGAATATCATGCGGCTGCGCGGCGGCACTACGCCCCGTAAAAAAACGGCAATGTTCGGCAATGCGAAAGCAGCCGAGGACATGCTCGTAACCTACTGGTGCTTTGCTGTGTGGAACGACGAGCACAAAATCATCATCGACTGCGGCGTGAACGAGGAAGATGAACACCCCTGGTACAATCCCCCGGCAAACACCGTTCCACCGGAGGACAAGCTCCCGGCACAGCTGGATTACCTCGGCTGGAAGCCTGAGGATGTGGACACCGTAATCTTCACGCACCTGCACTACGACCACACCGGCTACGCGTATCTGTTCAAAAACGCAAAGTTCTATGTTCAGCGCGCAGAATACGATGTTGCGATGAACGAGCCGCAGAAGGGCTACTTCGCCTTTTACAAGCGCGGCAACTATGACAAAAACGCCATCAAGTATTCTGCCTGGCGCTTCCTCGACGGCGAGACCGAGATTCTCCCCGGCCTGATCGCCGTTCCCACCCCCGGACACGCCATCGGTCACCAGTCCATCCTGGTGGACACCGAGGAAGGCGCCGTGTGTGTCACCGGTGATGCTGTGAATGTGAAATTCGCACTGGATAACAATGTGACCCATGGTCTTCCCCTGCACGACGGAATTGCGCAGCTGAAGAGCTACGAAAAGATCCGCCAGATTGCCGACCGTGTCGCTACCGCACATGACGAGGAATGCGAAGATGTCTATAACCACCAGACGGGCGGCTTCCCTCTGGTATAACCCCCAGCAGTCTCGGATGGGACGGCCTTATAAGGAAGTTCTCATTCGCAAGGAATGGTGTAGCCCTTTCGTGGGATACACCATTTCCTTTTTATGCCGAAATCCTGTATGGCTGGGGCACGCTCGGCACGGCGATCACACTGTTCATTGCTCCGATGGTGACGGCTGCGCTTCGCACCTCCAGCGGCAGCTCCTTCACTTCCACCTGCATCATCGCGGCGATCGTGGCTGCAATCGGCTGCGCCAGCATGCTGCTGGTTCCGAAGCTGAATACGCAACGACGAGAAACTCTTCTGACAGGAAAGCAAAAACTCACAGAGCGAAAAAACGCGCTGTGAGTTTTGATTTTTTTATGATTTTTGAATCTTCGTCTGCGCCAGATACGCTGCACCTGCAAAGAGCACCATGACGGCGAGGTAATCCATCAGGAAGAAGTATTCCCATGAGTGAGACTGCGTATCAGGCCTTCCGACACATCTTTGAAAATCGAAAGCAGCCAAAGATTGAATGGATCGTAGACGGGTACAGCGGGTTTCTGTTTCTGGACAAGAACGGCAGACCGAAAACAGCCATGCATCTGCAGAACTACCTTCGCTGCATGGAAGCAAAGTATGTAAAGCTCCACGGGAAAAAGCCACCCCATGTCTCTCCGCATGTTCTTCGTCATACCTTCTGCACCAATATGCAGCAAGCCGGGATCGATGTGAAAAGTCTGCAGTATCTCATGGGGCATTCCCACGCCAGCGTTACGCTGGACGTCTATACGCACACGGATTACAATGCCGTGGAGCGAGCCTTTCATAAAGCAGCCGCCAGCATGTAACGGAAAAAGTCGTACCCAAAACTTACCCATTTTGCAGAGACTTTTGAACGAGGAGTCTGAAATAGTCTTGAAATTGGTGCTCATATCTCTCCAAAAACGTTCATAACCGAACATCGCGCCGTCCAAGTCCAGAAGGGCGGTATGTACTGATTCCCCCCTGCCCCGGCAAAACAACAGACAAAGCAAGATCCGGCGCCCGCGATGCGGGCGCCGGATTTTTTGCTGTCTGCTTTCTTCTCTATCCACGGTGCAGCAGGCTCGCCCGCTCACGCGCCGGGCCTGCGCTGAAAATGCCCGCCGCGTTCATTGCGGATCACATCGTCCAGCCGCTTGATCATATCCCGCGGCATGTACTCCGTCAGCGCCGCCCAGATGGACGCCCGATACTGAAAAATGATCCGGTCGCGGCCGATCCGCGCCACCTCGCCGCCGTTTTGGGGCGCATACTCCGCCGGGTCCAGCGAAAAGTACAAAAACGGCATGGACATATAGGAAAAGGAATACCCATAAAACCCATATGTACGAATCTCGTCCCACCGAAGCGTAAAGCGTCCCCAGCGCGGACTCCGGCAGTGGATGCCTTCGGCATCAAAGCTGCAGCGCGTTAAAAGCCGACTAAATCCCTGCGGCTTATACGATAAAACGATCGATAAAACAGCGGGACAGGTCAGCATTAGAAAACATGGGATTGAGAATGACAAATCCGGTGCATGAAATATCCAAATATCAAGCGCAATCACAGAAATATAATATAATCCAAGACCAACCAAAATCAAATAAGTAATATAATTACCATAGAGTTTATGCCACTTTTGCTTCATCGCATCTCCCTGCCCGTCCGTTTCGGTCTCTGCGCCCATTCTACACGCTCGCGCGCAGGCTGTCAAACCCGGGCAAAAAAACAAAGCCTGACGCAAAGCGTCAGGCCTCGTAAGGTTGGCTCAGCCCCGGGCGGGCTGACAGCGTGCTACCGGTTAACAGCACACAAAAAATGAATTACTTGTTCGGGCACATGGATCTGAACTTCTCAGCCATTTCGTGGTCCCAGCCCCACTGATCATGCAGCCATCCGAGGAAACAAAACGGGCAATCCCAAATCATGAATTTTACTCTCCTTTCGTGTTTTTTGAACAATTTTTATCAGTTCCAGAAAAATATTACCATAAATCGACCGTTTTTGTCAAGTATTTCTTTCCTTTTTGTAACAGATTCGTTTTTTATGCATTTTTTGATGCATCTGTCGGGAAGCCGGCACTTGCGCCCACCGCCGCCAAAAGGCAGCAAATGCACGAACGCCCGCCGGTTTTCCGGCGGGCGTTTTGTTTGTGCTTTGGTTTACTTCGCGTAGTCGATGGCCTTGGTCTCGCGCAGGAGATTGACCTTGATCTGACCGGGGTAGGTCAGCTCGTCCTCGATCTTCTTGGCGATGTCGCGCGCGAGCAGCACCATCTGATCCTCCGAGACCTCCTCGGGCTTGACCATGATGCGGATCTCGCGGCCAGCCTGAATGGCAAAGCAGTTGGCGATGCCGGGGAAGCTCTTGGTGACTTCCTCGAGCTTTTCGAGACGCTTGACATAGTTCTCGATGTTCTCGCGCCGGGCGCCGGGGCGCGCGGCGGAGATGGCGTCGGCCGCCTGAACGAGGCAGGCGACGACGGTGTGGGCCTCCACGTCGCCGTGGTGGGCCTCGATGGCGTGGATGACTTCCTCCGACTCCTTGTACTTGCGGGCGATGTTGACGCCGATGGTCACGTGGCTGCCCTCGACCTCGTGGTCGATGGCCTTGCCGATATCGTGCAGGAGGCCGGCGCGCTTGGCGGTGGCCACGTCGACGCCGAGCTCGGCAGCGAGCAGGCCGGCAATGTGCGAAACCTCGATGGAGTGGTTGAGCACATTCTGGCCGTAACTGGTGCGGTACTTCATGCGGCCGAGCAGCTTGATGAGCTCGGGATGCAGGCCGTGGATGTTCGTCTCGAAAACGGCGCGCTCGCCCTCGGCCTTGATGGTGGCGTTGACCTCCTTCTGGGCCTTGGCGACCATTTCCTCGATGCGGGCGGGGTGAATGCGGCCGTCCTGAATGAGCTTTTCGAGCGCGATGCGCGCGACTTCGCGCCGCACGGGGTCGAAGCTCGAGAGCGTGATGGCCTCGGGCGTGTCGTCGATGATGAGGTCGCAGCCGGTGAGCGTCTCGATGGCGCGGATGTTGCGGCCCTCGCGGCCGATGATGCGGCCCTTCATCTCGTCGTTCGGCAGCGGCACGACCGACACGGTCACTTCGCTGGCATGGTCGGCGGCGCAGCGCTGGATGGCGGTGGCGATGATCTCGCGGGCGCGGGTATCGGCCTCATCCTTGTACTGGGCCTCGACCTCCTTGACCATGAGCGCCTGCTCATGCACGACGTCGTCCTTCAGGCTGTTGATGAGGAAGGCCTTGGCCTCCTCGACCGTATAGCCGGAAATCTTCTCGAGCAGCTCCATCTGGGTCTTTTTGAGCTGATTGATCTCATTCTGCTTGGTGTCGATCGCGGCGATCTTCTGGTTGAGGGCGTCCGTCTTTTTGTCGAGCGTATCCGTTTTGCGGTCGAGGGTCTCCTCCTTCTGCTGGAGGCGGCGCTCCTGCTTCTGCAGCTCCGCGCGGCGTTCCTTGACCTCGCGTTCGTACTCCGTCCGGCTCTTGTGGATCTCTTCCTTGGCCTCGAGCAGGGTCTCACGCCGCTTGCTCTCGGCACTCTTATAGGCATCATTTATGATCTGCTTGGCCTTCTCTTCCGCACTGCCGATCTCGCGCTCCGAGACCTTTTTGCGGTAAAGTCCGCCAAGGATACAACCAACCACAAGCGCTGCGATGATACAACCGAGTGCTATTGGTAACGACATATGAAATTGTGATCCTCCGTTTCTTCAGATTTTTTCTACGATATTTTTTCAAGTTGGAAAAGGCGGGCCATCAAGCGCACCCGCCGGGAACATAACGATATTCGTGTCGGCGCTCCATCCGCCGCCAAAAATATAATCACATTATTCTAACTTTATTCCGGACAGTTGTCAAGTGCTGCCGCCCCTCCGGCGGATTCTTTTCTGGACAGGGCCGCCGCGCTGTACTATAATATAGACCATCCGGCATTCCGGCGAAGGGAGGGGCAGCGTATGGCAGCGCTCCGGTACATTCTGCTCGCAGCCGCCATCACGCTCACGCTCGCGCTGCTGGCGCATCTGGTTTTGCCCGCACGCGGCCCTATCCCCCGGCGCACGGGCCGCCGCGGCGGGCTTGGCATCGCAGCGCTGACGGCGGTGTACGCCGTCGCAGCATTCTTTAGCCTCGGCTCTGCGCGCGACCCGCAGCAGTTCTGCTCGTTCGAGGCGGGGGAATCCGCCGTGCTCGCGCTCGAGCGCGAGAGTGAAATCGCCGCCGTGTGGTACTACCCCGGTTTGTCGACCGGCGAATACACCCTCGCCTATTCGACCGACGGCGTGACCTTCACGCCCGCCGGCACGATGCCGCAGGGCTACGCCGACCTCTTCAAGTGGCTTCAGCCGGAAATGGCCGACACCGCGCCCGCAGCGGCGGCCTATGTGCGCATCACGGCGAGCGCGCACATGGAGCTCGGCGAGCTCGCACTCTACGACCCGCAGGGCAGCCGCATCGGCGTGCGCGCCATCACCGGCCCTGCGAGCGCGGACGCGCTCTGCGACGAAGCGGACACCGTGCCCGCCGCGTCCACGTACTACAACAGCGCGTATTTTGATGAGATCTACCACGCGCGCACGGCCTATGAGCACCTGCGCGGCGTGTATCCGTATGAAGTCTCGCACCCGCCGCTCGGCAAGGAGATCCTCTCGCTCGGCATCGTGCTCTTCGGCATGACGCCGTTCGGCTGGCGCTTCATGGGCACGCTCTTCGGCGTGACCATGCTGCCGCTGATGTGGGATCTGCTGCGCCGGATGTTCCGCGACGACCGCGTGGCCCTGTGCGGCGCGGCGCTGCTGGCGTTCGACTTCATGCACCTGACGCAGACGCGCATTGCGACGATCGACAGCTTTGCGACATTTTTCATCCTGCTCATGTACCTGTTTTTGTACCGGTACTTCACGGAGGGGCGGCTGCGCCACCTCGCCGCCTGCGGCGTCACGTTCGGCATCGGCGCGGCCACGAAGTGGACGTGTCTCTATGCCGGGGCGGGCCTCGGCGTGCTCTGGGCGCTGCACTGGATCTTTGCCGGTGTACAGGCGCACCGGGACGGTGACGGCCGCCGGTATGCGCACCGCCTGCTCGGCAACATCGGCTTCTGCCTCGTGTTTTTCGTGCTCGTGCCGGGCATGATCTATTACGCGAGCTATTACCCCTACGGTGCGGCGCGCGGCCTGCACGGCGCGGGCATGTACTTCACGCGCGAATACGCCGCCATCGTGCTGGAAAACCAGCGCTTCATGTTTACCTATCATTCCGGCCTTGTCGCCACGCATCCGTATTCCTCGCGCTGGTGGCAGTGGCTGCTCGACCTGCGGCCGATCCTCTACTACCTGTCGTATGGCGACGGGACGGTGTCGACCATCGGCGCGTTCGTCAATCCCCTGCTGTGCTGGGGCGGGCTGCTGGCGCTGCCGGTGCTCGCATACCGCGCGGCGAAGCGCGACCGCACGGCACTGTTTCTCCTCGTCGGCTATCTGGCGCAGGTGCTGCCGTGGGTGTTCATCTCACGCCTGACGTTCGAATACCACTACTTCGCGGCGACGCTCTTTCTCGTGCTCGCGCTCGGGTACGTGTTCGACCGGCTGCGGCAGCGCGGCTATCTCGGCATCGTGTATGCCTTCACGGCGGCAAACGGCGTGCTCTTCGCGCTGTTTTTCCCCGTGCTCACGGGCGTGACGATCCCGCGCGACTATGCATGGAATGTGCTCAAATGGCTCCCGGACTGGCCGTTTTAACGCCGGGGAAATTACAGAAATCGAGGTATTGTTTATGATTGCGATCGGATGTGACCACGGCGGTTTTGCCCTCAAGCAGGAGGTCATGCGCCATCTCGACGAGCTGGGCCTTGCCTACAAGGACTTCGGCACGTACAGCGAAGAGAGCTGCGACTACCCCATCTACGGCGAGGCCGTGGCCCGCGCCGTCGCGGACGGGGAGTGCGAGCGCGGCATCCTCATCTGCGGCACCGGCATCGGCATCTCCATCTCCGCCAACAAGGTCAAGGGCATCCGCGCCGCCCTGTGCGGCGACTGCTACTCCGCCGAGATGACCCGCCGCCACAACGATGCGAACATCCTCGCCATGGGCGCGCGCGTGCTCGGCCCGGGCCTCGCGCTCAAGATCGTGGACACGTTCCTCAACACTGAGTTTGAGGGCGGCCGCCACGCGCGCCGCATCGCCCTCATCAGCGACATTGAAAACCGCGGCTGACGCCGCCTGACCCAAAGGAGGTGTGCCGATGCGCGCCCATCGCAACGACGTTTACCGCGCCCGGCGCAGCCGGGGCAAGGCCTGGCCGGTGATCTTGTGGATCCTCGCCGGGCTGATCGTGCTGGCGGTGATTTTGTTCTTCGCCGGCCAGAAATACATTGTCTATGACAGCGACGGCTCTCTGCACGTCGTCTTCCCCATCATGGAGACGGCCGCCCCCGTCACCGAGAGCGGCCAGCCCGAGACGGTCGATACCGAGCTCGTGCTCGAGGACCCGGACTATTCCGGCATCGTCTCCGACGCGGGCAAGGGCCTCACCGAGCTGCACGGGCAGTATCTGACGGCCGACAAGATCACGCCCGACGGGCTCACGCGCGCGGCCTCCGCCGTGAAGGCGGCGGGCGGCAACGCTCTCGTGCTGCAGATGAAAGCCCCCGGCGGCACGCTGAGCTGGAAGTCCGGCGTCTCGGACGCCGCGGCCTACGGCGTCAACGGCACGGCCGAGCTTGCCGACGCGATCCAGACCGTCAAGGGGCAGAACATCTACCTCGTCGCCGTCGTGAGCACGTGCGTCGACACGCTCATGGCCGAACGCTACGCCGCCACCGCGCTGCAGACCGCGTCCGGCAGCGCGTACACCGACAGCTCCGGCGGCTGGGTCGACCCGTACAACACGTTCATCCGCACCTACCTCGTCAGCCTCTGCAAGGAGCTGCACGACCTGGGCTTTGACGAGGTCGCGTTCTCGTACCTGCAGCAGCCGCTGTCCGACACGGAGGTCAAATATGCGTCCCAGAGCGGCACGCCCTCGCGCACGGACGCGGTCGTGTCGCTGGCAAAGTACCTGCGCGCGAACCTGACCGCCACGGGCCTGCGCGTGAGCGCCATCGTGAGCGCGGACTCCATCCTGCAAAGCAGGGCCGCGCAGTCCGGGCAGGACATGGCGGTGTTCCCGAAGCTGTTTGACCGCGTGTGCGTGTTCGCCTCGGCCGGCGCACGCGGCGCGGCCGTTTCGGGTGCTGCGGGTGCGCTCTGCTCCGGCGCGGTGGGGATGTTTTGTTCGTTCATACTCTGTGCTCCCTTCTGCCCTCAGCGGGCGCTTGCTGTGATGACGCGGTTTTTCTCTGCCTGCGCCCGCAGCAGCGGGTCGGCGGACGTGTCCGTGCCCGCGTCCGGCGTCTCCGGCTGCGGCGGCACGATGCTGCTGCGCACGGCCTCAAGCACCTTGTCGCGCCCCGGAAACTGCATCATCTCCAGCATCGGCACGGCCTGCTGCGCGAACGCGGGGTTAAACACGCCCAGCTGATACAGCTGCCGTGCCAGCTCGTTTTGCGACGCGGTCGCGTACGGGCTCTCCTTCTGCGCGTGCACCGACACGTCGAATGCCGGTGCGCGCAGCAGCGCCATGCCGTCGGCGTCCATGCCCACGGTCCTGGCCTGCAGCCCGGCGTTGGAGTACGTGCAGAATGCGTAGCCCTGCGCGCCCGGCGCCGCCACGCGAAACGGCCGCGTCTCGGTGTAGTACGCGCGGATGAGCTCGATCACGAGCTCGACCACGCGCTCGAACGCGCGGTAGCTCGCGCGCAGCGTGTCGCGGCTGGACTTGCTGCCGGCCTCCTGCAGCGCCGCGATGGCACTCGCCGCCGTCACGCCGCCGGACACGCTGCCCTGCGTCACGTCGCGGCTGTTGCTCGTCTCCTTGAGCTCGTCGATCTTCAGCTGCAGCATGTTCACCCACTGACCGTCGAGGTTGTAGAGGCTGATCTGGCGCAGCCGTTCGTCGTCGATGCTGCCCTCAACCTCGACGAGCGGCTTCGACCAGTCGAGAAATTCCTGCGCGTTCACGCCGCAGCCCTTCTTGACCCAGAAGCGCGGGGTGGACGCCTTCATGCTCATCTCCAGCAGATTGCCGCTCAGGCGGTCGATGTACTGCTGCGGGCCTTTGCTCACGGCGATCATGCCGAAGCCGCACGGCGTGCCGGCCTCGGGGTAGAGCACGTCGAACACGACCGGGTACTGCCCGTGTGGGTAGAAGCCGCCGGCCATGGCGGGGTCGTTCTCGCTCGCGTAGAGCAGGTCGCGCCCGGTGAATTTGATCAGGTGCAGCGCCGTGCCGCCGCCGGGCAGCGGCTTTTTGTAGTACCAGTCCACGACGATGCTCTTGTTCGAGGTGTCCACCGCGTCGTCATACAGATACTGCGCCAGCTCCACGCCGCAGCTGCCGGGCCGCGCGTCGGGCCAGGCGGCGGAAATGTCGTCGTTGTCCATGAGCGCGCACACGAAGAGGTTGCGGCTGGCCTGAATGTCCGTGATGCCCGGCTCCCAGAACAGGTTCAGCAGGTCGAGCTGGCGCACGGCCACGTCGCCGAGGCCGTTGCTCCCGGCGCTGTCCCAGAACACGCCGTAGGCCGCGCACCCGTGCTTGAGCTTGTACCACCACGCATCGGACCACACCTGCTCAAAGTGCGTCTTTTCCAGCACGGCCGGCACGATGGCCGACAGCGCCTTCGCGTCCGGTTCATCCTGCTCGCTGCGCGGCAGGATCACCGCCTCCGGGAAGCTGTCCATCGCGTCGGCGTGCTTCGAGACAATGGCGTTGAACAGCCACGCGCTCGTCGGCTCTACCACGTCGCCGCCCTGCTCGCGCCGGCGGTCGCGCAGATACTGCCAGTGCCGCAGGCGGTACCACTGCTCGTCGGCGATGATGCGCGCCTCGAGCGCGCGCTTGCCGTCCTTGTACCGGCGCAGAAGCTCCGTGCCGCGCGCCACGTCGTCCGGCGTGATCACGGGCGCGGCCATGTCCGGCCCGGCCGCCTCTGCCGCACCTGCCGCCGCGCGGTAGGGCATGGGGTTCGTTTTCTCGTTTGTCATAGACTCTCCTTTGCTGCCATTTCCGGCGAAATGGTTTACATAACTTTTTGCATTTTGTGAGAAAAAGAGACTGCCATCGCAGTCTTTTTCTATTTACATAACTAATCTCTGCTCAGCGGGTCGAACACTTTCGGCGTCCGTTGTACCACGGGCCGCGGCGCGATGGGGTCGGACTGGCACAGATACCGGATCTCGTCGGCGATGTGGTCCTCCTGCCGCGTGTCCACGTCCTCGGGCGCGTGTGCGTCGTAGCGCAGCAGCGGCAGCGTGCGCCGCGTGTCCCGGCAGTTGCGGAAGACATACAGCATTGGCAGCCCGGCAGCGTCGAACGCCAGCCGATAGTGCACCTGCATCCAGCCGGGCAGGCGCTTGTGGTCGCCCGGCTCGAAGTACACGCCGTACCGGTCGGCAATATCGGCGATGCTGTCGCCGCGCGATGCGTCCCAGATCGCGGGGTCGGCCACGCCGCGGATGTCCCGGCCGCGCAGATAGGGGTGCGTGGCCTCCGTGGTGCGTATCTGCTCGAAGATCTGCTCCGGCGTCCAGCGCACGCCGGTGTCCGGCTCGCCGGGCACGCAGCCGTAGAGCTCGAGGATGCGGTACAGCCGCCCGTCGAAGTCCACCGCCCACCAGCCCACGGAAAACGGCTTGGCGTACCCGAAGTCGAAGCTGCGGTACACCCGCCACGTGTTCGGGATATCGAACGGCTCGATCACGTGCGTCCACTTCCCGTCGGCGTAGTGCGCGGGGTCGTCGCGCCACTCGGCGAATACCTGCCCCTCGTACACGTTCCAGTCTCCCTCAAGGTGCGCGCGCCGCCGTGCGGGCGGCAGCGCCTCCAGCCGCTTGAGATAGCCGGGGTCGCGCTGCATGAGCACCTGGTTGTCGTAGACCTTCGCCGGGATGAACACATAGTCCGCCGGGTCTTCGCCGTCGTGAAACGCGCGGTCGATGAACAGGCGCTTGATGTAGGCGTGGCCCGGCCCGCCGGGGTTGCACGTGTAGTAGATGCGCGGGGCGAAGTCCGTGCGCGTCGTGCGCAGGCAGGTGGCAATGAACGTCAGCCAGTCGGGCTCGAAGTTTGTCGCCTCCTCGAAGCCGATCACCTCGTACTCCTGCCCCTGATACTGGGCGCAGTCGCTGTCGCTGTCGCAGTAGCCCATCACGAGCCGCGACCCGTTCGGGAACCGGAACGCGCGCTCCGCGCCGCTCCACGCGGCATAGCCCGCCAGCTCCCGCTGCAGCGGCAGGATGTGGTTGGCGCGCAGCTCCGGCAGCGTCCGGCGCAGCAGCAGCAGCTTCAGCCCCGGATAGCGCATCGCCAGCAGCACGAGCTTGCGCCGCATGGCCCAGCTCTTGCCGCCGCCGCGCGCCCCGCCGTAGGCGATGTTGGCCGCCTCCGCGTGGAAGAACGCCTGCTGCCGCGGGTTCGGCGTCTCGCGCCGCAGTACCTTATAAATATAGGGTTCGTTTTTGCGTTCCATCGCGCCTCCTCACTACCGGCTCCACTGCTCGAGCGCGCCCTCGAAGCGCAGCACCTCCGGCTCGGCCGCGCCCTCGTCCTTCGCGGGCGCAGCCTTGCCCCGCTCGTGGCCGAGCACCATGCCCGCCGCCTTGAGCCGCAGCTCCGGCTTTACGGACGCATCGGCCACCATGGCCGCCAGCTGCTCGAGAATGCGCTCCTTCTCGTCCTCGAGGTCGATCATGTCGCGCGCTCCCGGTACGAGAGCACGTAGTCCTCGCCGTCGGCAGCCGCCGCGAATTCGTAGGTCTCCAGCGCGTTGTGCACGGCCTGCTTTGGCAGCCGCAGCGTCGCGCCGTCGCCGCAGCGCACGCACAGCGCAGCCAAAATCGCGCCCGACAGGCCCAGCAGCTCCTCATACGCCGCGCGCTGCTCGCGCAGCTTTCGCCGCAGGTCGGTGTTCGTCTGCTTTTTCATGTACCATCCTCCTTGTTTTCTTCCATGGCCGCCGCGCGCAGCCGTGCGCGCCGCCGCCGCTGCCGCTCGCGGCTGGCCGCCCGCTGGTCGATCAGGCGGCCGGTGTAGTCGCCCCAGTCGTGCAGCCGCCAGTCCGCGTCTACAAACCCGGACGTGCGCAGCGCCACCGCGAGGTCGCCGGCCCGGCGCTCGCTGAACTGGCAGATCTCCGCCAGCTGCCTTGCCGGCAGGGCGGATAGGTCGCCGTCCGGCGCATTGTCCAGCGCCCACAGCCACAGCAGGCACATGTGCCCGAGTGCCGCCGGCGTGCGCAGCCCCAGCGCGTCGCGCAGGGCCAGCAGCTTGCGGTGCTGCGGCAGCGACTGGTGCAGTTCAATCCATGCCATGCCCCGGGCCGCGCCCGGCCACGGATTGTTTCCGTTTTTTCATTCCGGCGGTCCCTCACCTCCTTACGGTTTACATAACACTGCGCCTCCGCCGGTTCGGCGGCATTTTCCCCGCCGAAGCGGCAGCTTTGGCTGTGGAAGCCGCGCATTTGCCCGGCTTCGCGTCGGAGATCAGCTGCGCTTGGCCGCACAGTGTCGGAAGCGGCCCCTTCTATTTCCATTTTATTATGCATTTGCATATCTGTCAAGAGAAATATTATGTACGTCACGAAAAACATTCCGCACAGTCCGCGCACGTCCGCGTGATCACGACCGGATTCTCCGCCTCAGAGGTTTACATAACGTCATTTGCGGATCCTGTCGAAATCTCTGCGTCCCCACTTTCCGCGCCAAAACCGGGCGCAATTTGCCCGCCGCGCCCCACGAAAGTTGGCATAGAAAGCAAAAAAGGTTGCAATTCCGTAACAGTTGGTGTAAGATAAGCAATTGTGTGTATGCGTTATGTCAACAACCAGGCAAAATACCGGAACATAAGGAGTCATCTATGAAGAAACGAATCCTCAGTCTGGCGCTGACGCTGTGCCTGCTGGCGGGGCTGCTGCCCTGTCTGACGGTGGGTGCTGCGGCGGCCGACCGGGTCGATGCCGCGCCCTATGCGAGCGTGGAATATGCGAAAAACGCCGACGTGAAGACGGGCACGGTCCGCTACGTCTGCCAGGTGCCGGCCTACAGCGATCTGTTCTGCTCGGATTACTGGGGCAGCTATGGGAACTATGCCAACCACGAGTGCTTCACGGCGTGTATTTCCATGGCGCTGTCGTACCTCGGCCTGGACGCCACGCCCGGCGCGCTCGGCGATTACTGGCTTAGCCGCGGCCACTACGGTACACCCTTTGCCACCACGCCGGATGACGTCGCCTTCAGCGGCGCGACGTACAGCAAGGTCTCGCTCGCCGAGGCCATCGCGCGCTACGTCGACGGCGCGGGCAGCTACAGCCCGCCGATCATCCACCTCAACGGCTACTCGGCCAACGGCCACTATGTCATGATCATCGGCCAGGTCTCGGCCACGGAGTACCGCGTGCTCGATCCGGCCGTGAAGTCGATCTATTCCATGACGCTCACCAACGGCAGCACCGTGCATTATTTCAAGGGCAGCGAGCGCGTCACGGAGGCGGTGCAGTACTACTATCCGGTGCACCACTGGAGCGCCTGGACGGCCATCGAGACGGATGACGGCGCCGTGGACATGGAGCGCACCTGCGTCGA
>OLYA01000783.1_pt1 | contig 14940 bp, 8 predicted proteins | sample 1674361 | NCBI WGS metagenome assembly OLYA01 (sample SAMEA103958165, study PRJEB25191) | human gut metagenome | biome: human-associated habitat [ENVO:00009003]; feature: intestine environment [ENVO:2100002]; material: feces | place: Germany | collected 2013/2015
ACGGCGCAGTCGGCGATGCCGCCGTACTGCTTGACGTATTTGATCGTCGATTTCACGTTGTCCACGTCGTTCAGGGCATCGAAGATACGCATGATGCCCAGCCCGCTTTCGATCGCGTTGCGGCAGAAGCCGTCGATCACGTCGTCGGGGTAAGGCGCGTAGCCGAACAGGTTACGGCCGCGCGAAAGCGCCGTGAGCTTCGACACCTTGCCCACAGCCTTGTAGATCGTCTCCAGGCGCGTCCACGGGTTCTCGTTGAGATAACGCATCACCGAGTCGGGTACGGCACCGCCCCAGACCTCCATCGCATAGAAATTTGCATCCTTGTAGAAGGGCAGGCAACGGTCTACCTGTGCCTGCGACATGCGCGTCGCGAACGAGGACTGCTGTCCGTCGCGCAACGTAAGGTCTCTGATTTTGAGATTTCTCGCCATTGTGATATTTTTGATTAAGGGTTCTTGTTGCCGCTTTTACTGTTATTCCAATAACAAAGATAATAAACAATTTGAAATTCCAACCATTTTACAGGGATTTTTCACAAAAAACACCGGAAACGGTTACTTTTCGTAAAAGCGCCCCGCCCGGAAGCGCCCGGCGGGCTATGCCTGAATATCCTGCTCGGGGACGAACAACTGCTTGTACGACGTCCCGTCGAGGTACTTCTTCTTGAAGATATTGACGCAGAAGACGAACATCTCCAGCATCAGCGGCCCGAAAATCACCCCCATGAACCCGAAGAGCGACAGCCCGATGAAAACGCCGAAGATCGTCACCAGCGGATGCGTATCGGCCATCTTCTTCTGCATGATGAACCGCACGACGTTGTCCACGTGCGTCACGACCAGCCCGCCGTAGAGGAGCAGCCCGATGGCCGGCCCCCAGTCGCCCGTCAGCGCCATGTAACCCGCAAGCGGCAGCCATATGAGCGCCGTCCCGAAGATGGGGATGATCGTTGCGAAACAGGTCAGCACGCCCCAGAACAGCGGGCTCGGGGCGTTGAAGACCAGGTAGCCCACGAACGCCACGACGCCCTGCACGACGGCCAGCAGGGGGATGCCGATGGCGTTCGAACGGACGATCATGTGCACCTCGCGCATGACGCTGCTGCCCACGTCCCGGTTGAAAGGCAGTATCTCGCGGCAGTAGCCTTCCATGCGCAGGCCGCCGATGAGCATGAAATAGAGCACGAACAGCAGCACGATGATGTTGATGCCGAAATCCATGATGCTGCCCAGCACCCACTGCCCCAGCCGGGGGATCACGCCCACGAGCGACGTGATGTTCTTCTCCTGCCAGAGGTTGTATCCCGTCTTGTCGTGGATCAGCGCAGCGATGTGCTTGAGCGGCTCGACGACCGACTCGGGCGCGAGGGCGATGTCCTGCACCTGGTTGACGACCATCCAGACGATCAGGCTGATCGGCACCAGGAAACACAGCACCGCCTCGCCCAGCAGCAGCGACGCGGCCAGGCTGCGCCGCCATTTGCGGCAGGCCGTGAGGTAATGCATCTGCCGCCGGAGCAGCACGTAGATCGTCATGGCACCCAGCACCCCGCCCAGAAACGGGGTCAGCTCGATGAAGATCGTGACCCCCAGTCCGAGGATCAACACGAAAAGCGAATAACGCCAGTATAGTTCCTTGAAAGCCTGCATGCGAGTCAGCTGCACAAGGAACGTGCCGCACGTGCAAGGCAGTGCCCGTCAACAGGTTGAAAAATATTTGAACAAAATTTGCGGTGTTCTGTTGCGGCTGTGAAATATTTGGTTTAAATTTGTATAAGCAAATTATGGACGGCTTTATGGAAATAACGGTTTCCACCGGCACCCTGCATCACCGATACGGTGCGGGAGAAGGTATGCAAACCGGACATCGGCTATCGCCGGGCACGGCCTGCGATACGCAACAACGAGGGGTATCTCACACGCGGAGTATCCCTCGCAACTTTATACAAACCCCGGCATACCATGGATCTCAGAGCCTTCCCGAAAGGCTGCCGGGGGTTAAAATCCTGTGAAACTTCCGCCACCCCACCGGCGGGAGCGGAAAAATCCCCGATCTTAGTGCCGCGAACCACGACACCACGCTATGAAGAAACCGAAATATCCATTACACTCTTTTATTTACTAATCCATTAAAAAGTATGAGAAAACATTTACAACATTTCCTCATGACGGCCGCCCTGATCCTGTTCGGAGTGTCCGCCGCTGTCGCGCAATCGGCAGTTACGGGTAAAATCGTAGATGAGACCGGCGCACCGCTGATCGGTGCCTCTGTGACCGTACCCGGCACATCGCAGGGTGTCAGCACCGACGTCGACGGCAACTTCACGCTGAAGACCGATGCCAAGGAGATCGAGATCAGCTACGTGGGCTACGTCCCGACCAAAAAACCCGTCACGGGCCCGAACGCACGCCTGGGCATCATCCAGATGGAGCCCGACGCCGTGGCATTGCAGGATGTCATCGTCATGCAGTCGGTGGCCGTGCAGCGCAAAACCCCGGTAGCCGTATCGACGGTCAGCGCCGAGGAGATCAGCTACAAACTCGGCGGGCAGGAGTTCCCCGAAATCCTGAAATCGACCCCGGGCGTCTACGTGACCAAGGACGGCGGCGGCTTCGGCGACTCGAAGATCAACATGCGCGGTTTCCAGGCGGCCAACGTGGCCGTAATGGTCAACGGCGTCCCCGTGAACGACATGGAGTGGGGCGGCGTATACTGGTCGAACTGGGCCGGACTCTCGGACGTGACGCGCAGCATGCAGACCCAGCGCGGCCTGGGCGCCTCGAAAATCTCGTCGCCCTCGGTCGGCGGTTCGGTCAACATCGTGACCAACGGCATTGAGGCCAAGCAGGGCGGCACGTTCTCGTTCGGCGTAGGTAACGACGGCCTTTACAGCCTTTCGTTCAGCCTCTCGACGGGCCTCACGAAGAGCGGCTGGGCACTGTCGGTACTCGGCGCGAAGCGCTGGGGCGACGGTTACATCCAGGGAACCAACTTCGAAGGCTACAACTGGTTCGTCAACATCTCGAAGCGCATCAACGACCGCCACCAGTTGTCGCTGACCGCCTTCGGCGCCCCGCAGAAGCACGCGCAGCGCCATGCCCTCGACGACGGACTGAAGATCGAGGAGTGGCAGAAGGCCAAGAACTTCATGGGCGAAAAGGACATGTACCGCTACAACGCCGAGTACGGTTTCGACAAGAACGGCAGGCAGCGCTATTCGCACTTCAACGAATACCACAAGCCCCAGATCTCGCTGAACCACCAGTGGCAGATCGACTACAAGTCGTCGCTCTCGACGGCGCTCTACATGTCGATCGGACGCGGCAGCGGCTACTCGGGCCAGGGCCGCACCTCGGCAGACCGCAACATGTGGAAGGGTACCAACTACGGCGTGCTGAACACCACCTTCCGCAACCCCGACGGCACGTTCGCCTACGACAAGATCCAGGAGATGAACGCCGCCAGTCCCGACGGTTCGCGCATGATCATGTCGAAGAGCAACAACAACCACATGTGGTACGGGCTGCTCTCGACCTATACCAACCAAATCTCCAAGTCGCTCGAACTGTCGGCCGGTATCGACGTGCGCTACTACATCGGCGAGCACAACAACGAGATCATCGACCTCTACGACGGTAAGTACTACATCGACGACGACAGCCGCAAGAACGTCAAGGCCGAGCAGAACGCCGCCGCAGCCGATCCCAACTGGAAATACCAGAAATTACAGGTCGGCGACAAGGTTTACCGCGACTACGACGGCCACGTACACCAGGAAGGCGTATTCGCCCAGCTGGAGTGGACGAAGAAAAACCTCAACGCCTTCGTATCGGGTTCGGTTTCCAACACCGGCTACTGGCGCTACGACCGCTTCTACTACGACGCCGCACACGCCGAGTCCGAGCACGTGAACTTCATCGGTTACACGGTCAAGGGAGGCGCCAACTACAACATCAACGAGAAACACAACGTGTTCGCCAACCTGGGCTACATCAGCCGCGCCCCGTTCTTCTCGGGCGGCGCATTCCTGCAGAGCACCACGAGCAACGCCAAGAACCCCGACCCGCTGAACGAAAAGGTCTTCTCGGCCGAGGTAGGCTACGGGTTCCGCTCGGGCATCCTTTCGGTCAACCTGAACGGTTACTACACGCTCTGGATGGACAAGTCGGTCGTACGTTCCAGCTCGATGGCCAACGGCGACTATGCCCGCGTGAACCTTTCGGGTGTGGACGCACGCCACATGGGCCTCGAACTGGACTTCGTCCTGCGCCCCAACCGCTGGCTGGACGTGACCGGTATGCTTTCGCTGGGCGACTGGCAGTGGGACAGCGACTCGAAGGGCTACATCTACGACACGCAGGGGCAGCCCCTGACCAAGGCTTTGGACGGCACGGTCGCCTCGGGCATCATGGCTGAAGACCACGCATGGCTGAACCTGAAGCAGAAAGGCATCAAGGTCGGCGGTTCGGCACAGACCACCGGAGCCCTCGGCGTCACGGTACGCCCGATGAAGGGCCTGCGCGTCAGCGCCGACTGGAACGCCTACGGCAACAACTACGCCGACTTCTACATCGGTTCGCAGACCAGCCTGAGCGGTAACTCGACCGTCGACGTGAAAGACCCGTGGAAAATTCCGTGGGGACACCAGCTCGACCTCTCGGCCAGCTACGCCTTCAAGATCGGCAACGTACGCGCCACGATCTACGGCAACGTGAACAACGTCTACGACTACAACTACATCATGGACGCGCAGTGCGCCGCAGCCGACGAAGGTATCTGGCAGAACGTATATGCCGTAATGTACTCGTTCGGTCGTACCTATACCGTAAGACTGAAAATTAACTTCTAATTACAGCGAACCATATGAACAAGCATATTGTAAAATACCTTCTGGCCCTTGCGACGATAGCATTCGTGGGGGGGGGTTGTAATGTCGACGATTACAACGAGGAGTATCTGGACGGGTTCAACCCCGACAAGGAGATCACCGACGTCCAGGTGCTGAAATACACGATGACCGACGCCGACTACGCCAGCGTCGCGTCGAACGCCGCCAACAAGGCGATCGCCGAAGCCGCAGGGCCCGATGCAGTGGCAGCCCTGGCCGCCGTAGGCACTGCAAAATGTTTCTCCGAAGCCGCTTCCGCCACGACGTACCTGCCCGCCTTCCTGGCTGCAGGTTACGACAGCTACCTCTCGAACGGCTCGACTGTCACCGTTACCTATAAGAACCAGCGCGGCGAAATATCCGAGGCCATCACCGGCATCGCTTCCGCCTCGACCTACGAGCTCAAGGCCGCCGACTACGAGGTAGCCTGGGGCGAGGAGATCACGGCCGACTACTTTACACCCGGTAAGCCGGCAGCCAACTACCTGCCGCGCATCCTCAAGGAGGCCGTCAAGAACGCCGAGGCCGGCGACTACGTCATCGCCGAATACGCCTACTCCGAACAGGAGCCTTCGACCGGAGGCGGCGAAATCCCCGAGACCATCAACAAGATCAGCGAAATCATTGCCCCCGGCGACTATACCGTGCAGGGCACCGTTTCGGCTGCCTATGCCCGCGGCTTTATCGTCGACGACACCACGGGGGCTATTCTGGTATATCTGAACGCCCCGTCGAACTACTCGCTGGGCGATGTAGTGAAGGTCAAGGGTGCCGTTACGGAATACAACAGCGGCATGCAATTCGGCAACACGGCCGAGATCACGCTCGTGGAGAAAACCAAGAATTTCGCCTTCCCCACGGCACAGGCCATGTCGGGCAGCGAGCTCGACGCCTACCTGACCGCAGCGTCGATCAAATTCGTCAGCCTGACGGGTACGCTCTCGATCAGCGGCAACTATTACAACCTCAATGTGGACGGTGCCGCGACGGCCACCGGCAGCCTCTCCTTCCCCAACAAGGGGCAGATCGACGGGAGCCTGGACGGTAAGAAGGTCACCGCGACCGGTTACCTCTTCTCCGTCAGCAAGAGCGGCGGCGCACCCAAATTCGCCAACATGATCGTCGCCACGATCGCCGAGGAGGGTTCGCAGCCCGAATTCACGCCCGTAGGTATCGTCGCATCGGCCGATCCCGGCACGTTCAGCGTAAAGGGGCAGGTCGCTGCGACCTACAAGCGCGGCTTCCTCATCAACGACGGCACGGGGTCGATCCTCATCTATACCAATGTCGACCCGACCGGAACCTATGCCATCGGCGATCTGGTCAGCGTGGAAGGTACCACTTCGGCTTATGCCGGGCTGAACCAGTACCCCGCGGCATCGACCGTCACCAAACTCAATACCGAGGCCGATACGTTCACCTACCCCGCGATCCGCGAGATGGACGGTACCGACATGGACGGCTACCTGACGCTGACCACGGCGCAGTACGTGCGTTACACGGGTACGCTGAAAATCGACGGCAACTACTACAACGTCATCAACGACGAAGCGCTGACGGCACAGGGCAGCCTCTCGTATGTCCTGGACGGCGCCGTAGACACAGCACTCGACGGACAGGAAGTCGTCGTGGAAGGCTATGCGATCGGCGTATCGAGCGGCAAGTTCCTCAATACGATGGTCACTTCTGTCAAGTCGGCAGCCAATGCTTCGGCAGCTTCCTTCGGCATGACCCGCGCCGCGGTGACCAAGAACCGCTATGCGATTTACACCTTCGACGGCACGTCGTGGGCAGCCGCAGAAAACACCACGATGGTCAACCCCGAGGACTACACGCAGATGGGCGCCACCAATCCCAACTTCAGTTCGTCGTTCTCGCAGGACACCTACCTGCCCCTCTACCTGAAGTACAAATATCCCTACGCCTTGGCCGAGGAGAAGATGAACGTGGCATACCACTTCTACGACTCGACGGACAAGGTAACCCTGCTCTTCGCCGACGAGTACACTTACGACGGTGCGGACTGGATCAAGACCGAGGACACAGAGACGCTCGACGGCCCGTTCAAGAAGGTCAGCGGCAAATGGAACTTCGACCCCAGCATGACGCTCGTCGTGGCCCCCGACCGCAGCGCTTACAGCAAGAGCTTCTACCAGGCTTGCGTGGACTGGGTGCTCCAGAACAAGGACGCCGCCTATACGACGGACAACCGCAGCGGCAGCCGCCTCACGGATGCGGAGTATTACAGCGGTTGCGCAGCAAGCTACACCAACCTGAACTGGCGTATCAACACGCTCCCGAAATACTATTGGAGCGAAGCCGGCGACGACGTATCGGCCTACGACAACTGGGGGTCGGACGACAAGGAAGCAGCACGCGCTTCGTACCAGGCGTTCTACGACGAAGTCGAAAAGCGTTTCGGCGAGGTAATGTCGGCCGCCCTGGGTACGCTCTACCCCGATGTCAAGATGATCTCCGGCATCGACGTGATCTACACCGTACAGATGATGCTCTACACGCAGCACATCGGCTCGGGCACGGGCAAGGTGACGCACGCATTCGAGTTCAAGCTCGTCGACACCGGCAAGTTCGAATACGTACGCATGTACGCACTCTCGCCGGAGTATGAACTGATGAAGGATGCCAACTTCGAATAACGGAATCCGATCCAAAGCAAAGGGCCGCTCCTTAGAGCGGCCCTTTTTATTTTTCAATCATCGGACGGATCGGATCACGGGACAGGGAAAACCGCTGCAAAAGGGGAAGCCGACGATTCGTGCGGGCGGAGCGAACGGCCTGCGGGTACGGCTATACGGACGGAGTACCCGGATATGGTCTCGGGCTGCTACCCTACTATTTCGGGCAGCAGGCTGCGGCGCAGCAGGTCGCAGGTTGCGGCCGGCGCCGAATGGTCGAACAGCTGCCCGCGGATACCCAGCGCCGCTGCAGCAGCGATATTGGCCGGGCGGTCATCGATAAAGAGCGTCTGCGCAGGATCGAGTCCGTAGCGGCCGAGCAGTCGCCGGTAGATTTCCGGCTCGGGTTTCACCACGCCCTCCTCGCAGGAGACCACCTCGCCGTCGAAAAGCCCGTAGACGGGGAACCGGCGCAGGAAGTCGATGAACTCGCGCGACATGTTCGAAAGCACGAACAACTTGTAGCCGGCGGCCTTCAGGTCGCGGACAAGCTGTTCGGTAGGCTTCACGGGTTCCTGCATGTCGATCGACAGGCGCAGGTACTCCTCGCATTTCGCACGCGGGCAGGCGTTGACCCCGGAAAGGATGCCGGTCACCTCGTCGAGCGTCAGTACGCCCCGGTCGTAATCCTCCCAGAAAGCCGGCATGGGCTCCGAACGGATGAAACTGAAAAAGTCGTGGAATTCTTGCGTACACTTACTTCTGTCGCGGGCAAAAAGTACTCCGCCCAGGTCGAAAACGATATTTTCCATGGGGCAAAGATAGCCATTTTTTCGTTTGGTTCATGATTTGCAGGCTGGCGCATAACAAAAACTCCGATTATGAACTATGGCATAAGCATCCTCTTCCGCGCCATTCCGCTTGCGATGGCAGCCTTCTGTTTCGCCTACGGCGCCTACGTTTTCGCCGCCGGCGACGACCCCTCGCGGCTCACGGCAGGCCCCGTGCTCTTTTTCCTGGGCTCGATCTGCATCGCGCTCTATTGCACCGCCGCCACCATCATCCGCCAGATCATCGGCACCTATACCGCCGCCGCGAAATACCTTTTCCCGGCCATCGGCTATGCGGTCGCCGCCATGACGGTCATCTGCGGGCTTTTCATCATCCAGTCGCACATGACCGGGGCGTTCGTCACGGGGCATGTAATCTGCGGGCTGGGGTTCATCACAGCGTGCGTCTCGACGGCGGCCACCTCCTCGACGCGGTTCAGTCTGATCCCCAAGAACTCGGGCGACAGCACCTTCTCGGTCAACCCCGCAGGCTTCACCCGCGGGCAGAGTTCGCTGCTGATCTTCATCGTGTCGGCCATAGCCGCCGGGGCATGGGTGTGGTGCATCCTGCTCTTCGCGCTGGGAACGCTCCCCGCGCATATCGTGGCGGGAAGCGTCATGTTCGGCATCGCCTGTGTCTGCACGTCGCTCATCGCGCTGGTAGCCAGTATCGCACGCCAGGCACGGGGCAGCTACACGATGGAGGAACGCCGCCGGTGGATGGGGCTGGTGCTCGCGATGGGCGGCCTGGCCTTCGCGCTGGGACTGATCCTCATCTTCACGCTCCGGGGCGAGGCAATCAGCTTCGTGGGCTTCGTGCTCATAGGGCTGGCACTGATCTGCTGGAGCATATCGAGCAAGGTCATCCTGCTGGCAAAGATCTGGCACGCCGATTTCCCGCTGGCCAACCGCATCCCGATCATCCCGGTGCTTACGGCCCTGGCCTGCCTGTTCCTCGCAGCATTCCTCTACGAGGCGGCACTCTCCGAGCCCAAGTATTTCGTCCCCGCACGCGTGCTGGCGGGCTTCGGCGCCATCTGCTTCACGCTCTACTCCATCGTCTCGATCCTCGAAAGCGGCGCGAGCAAGAAGTAATTCGCGCGAGCAAAAAGCAACGAGGCTCCAACCCCCGGCGCGGACTCGCCCATACCCTGCCTGCGCCGCGCCCCGGTTCCAACCCTCAGCCGTATTTCCGGCCTTTTCTGAGGCCGACATGAAGCCGCCTTCACAGGACGGCATCCAATAAAAAACCACCCTGCACAGGGTGGTTTTTTATTTCACAGCGGCCGGCGCCGGAACATCGCCTTTCGCTGCGGGCCGAAGCCAGTACAACGCCTTCGCCGGGAGCCGGAGCCGGAACATCGCCTTTAGCCGGGAGCCGGAGCCAGAGACGGGGCAACGCCCGGCCGCAGCCCTGCCTGTCCCGAATCCGGATTCGGGCGGCACCCGCCCCTCCCGGCAGGCAAGGCATCAGAAAAGGTGGCAGGCCACCGTGAGCCCGGCCATGACGATGGAGACCATCGACATCAGCTTGATAAGGATGTTGAGCGACGGGCCCGAAGTGTCCTTGAACGGGTCGCCGACGGTGTCGCCCACCACGGTGGCCTTGTGGCACTCGGAGCCTTTGCCGCCGAAATGCCCCTCCTCGACCATCTTCTTGGCATTGTCCCACGCGCCGCCCGCATTGGCCATGAACACGGCCAGCACGAAACCCGAACTGAGGCCGCCGACCAGCAGGCCCATCACGCCGGCCACGCCGAACACGAGACCGACGGCTACCGGCACGACGATGGCCAGCAGGCTGGGGAACATCATCTCGCGCTGTGCACCGCGGGTCGAAATCTCCACGCAGCGGGCATAGTCCGGCGTGCCTTCGCCCGTGAGGATGCCCTTGATCTCGCGGAACTGGCGGCGCACCTCGTTCACCATGCTCTGCGCAGCACGTCCCACGGCGTTCATCGTCAGGCCGCAGAACAGGAACGACATCATGGCGCCGATGAAGATGCCGATCAGCACCGTCGGGTTCATCAGCGAGACCTGGTAATACTCCATGAAATCGAGGATCGAGGCCTTCTCGACCAGCTGCGAGGTGCCGTTGGGCAGGTCGAGCATCGTTATGCCGTTATGCAGCAACCCGATGCGGATCTCCTCGATGTAGGATGCCAGCAGCGCCAGTGCGGTCAGCGCCGCGGATCCGATGGCGAAGCCCTTGCCCGTGGCAGCGGTCGTATTGCCCAGCGCGTCCAGCGCATCGGTGCGCTTGCGCACCTCGGGGCCGAGGCCGCTCATTTCGGCATTGCCGCCCGCATTGTCGGCGATCGGGCCGTAGGCGTCCGTGGCGAGCGTGATGCCCAGCGTCGAGAGCATACCGACGGCGGCGATGCCGATGCCGTAGAGCCCCAGCGACATGTTCATCGGAGCCATCATATTCTCCATGTCGAAGCCGATGGCGCACAGATAGGCGAGGATAATCGCGGCACCGATCGTCAGGACGGGGATGGCCGTCGAGATCATGCCCGACCCGACCCCGGCGATGATGACCGTGGCCGGCCCGGTCTGGGCGCTTCCGGCGATCTTCTGCGTCGGTTTATAGGAGTGCGAAGTGTAATATTCGGTAGCCTGTCCGATGATGATACCGGCGACGAGCCCCGTGATGACCGAGCACGACAGCCCGAGCCAGTTCTGGATTCCCAGCAGGTAGAGGATACCGAACGTCGCGCCGGCAATCAGCAGCGAACTGAAATTGACACCTACGCCCAGCGAGCGGAGCAGCTCGCGCATCGAGGCGCCCTCCCGGGTTCGCACGAGGAAGATGCCGATGATCGAGAGCACGATCCCCACGGCCGCGATCAGCATCGGCGCCAGCACGGCCTTGAGCTGCATCGCCATGCCGTCGGCCGTGGCGAACGCCGCCGCACCCAGCGCCGCCGTGGCGAGCACCGAACCGCAATAGCTCTCATAGAGGTCGGCGCCCATGCCGGCCACGTCGCCCACGTTGTCGCCCACGTTGTCGGCGATGGTCGCGGGGTTGCGCGGGTCGTCCTCCGGGATCCCCGCCTCGACCTTACCCACCAGGTCGGCACCCACGTCGGCCGCCTTGGTATAGATACCGCCGCCGACGCGGGCGAAGAGCGCCTGCGTCGAGGCGCCCATGCCGAAGGTCAGCATCGTCGTGGTGATGACCACGAGTTTCTGCGGCCCCGACACCTCCACGAAGCGTTCGAGGATAATATACCAGAACGAGATGTCCAGCAGCCCGAGCCCCACGACCACGAGCCCCATCACGGCGCCGCTGCGGAAGGCGACCTTCAGGCCGCGGTCGAGCGACTGCCGCGCGGCGTTGGCCGTGCGGGCCGAGGCATAGGTCGCGGTCTTCATGCCGAAATAACCGGCAAGCCCCGAGAAGAAACCGCCCGTCAGGAAGGCGAAGGGCACCCAGGGGTTCTGCACCCCGGCGCCGTAGGCCAGGTAAGCGAAGAACAACGCCAGGATGATGAATACGATCAGCACGACCTTGTACTGCTGGCGCAGGTAGGCCATGGCGCCCTTGCGGACATGCGCGGCGATTTCGCGCATACGCTCCGTGCCTTCGTCCTCGCGCTTCATGCTGCGGTAAAATGCCCAGGCTACGGCCAGGGCAATGACAGCAGCGGCAGGGACGATCCAGAAAATCAAAGGAATGTTCATTTCGATAGAATTAAGGTTTTTAGAGTTTGTCGAATCGGTTATTAATACAAATATAATAATTTATCCCGATACTGTACTTTCCCGGACGGGCCGATATACAGCACAAAAAATCCCGGCACAGGCACTCCCCCCTCCCGGACAGCGCGAGGCCGGCGAGCAGGGGCCCGCAGCATCGGGCTTCCGTGTCATTCCCGAAGGAAATCCGTATCGTCCGCAAACGGGCGGCGCTCCCGCGCCATGCGTGCAACGGCACCCCGCAGCTTCGCCCCGCCCTGCGGCAACGAAAAACGGAAAGGAGCGAAGCCTTCGAAACACTTCGAATCTTCGCCCCTTCCCGTTTATGCGCCTGCGGCGTTCAGCGGATCACCGCACCGCTACGAGCCGAAGTTGTCGTAGAGGATATTCTCCGACGGCACTCCGAGGTCGTCCAGCATCTTGACCACCGACGCGATCATCATCGGGGGGCCGCACATGAGGTAGATGCAGTCCTCGGGTGCCTGGTGGTTCTTGAGGTAATTCTCATAGAGCACGTTATGCACGAAGCCCGGGGTGTATTTCACGCCCGCGGCATCCGCCTCGGGATCGGGACGGTCGAGCGCCAGGTTGAACTTGAAATTGGGGAACTCCTTTTCGATGGCATGGAACTCGTCCACATAGGGAGCCTCCTTCAGCGCACGGGCACCGTACCAGAACGACACGGGGCGCTTGGTCTTCTCGGTCTTGAACAGATGCATCAGGTGGCTGCGCATCGGGGCCATACCGGCACCGCCGCCGATGAAGATCAGCTCCTGCGTGTCGGGCAGGTTGTCCGGCAGGAAGAACTCGCCGTAGGGACCCGAGATCGTCACCTTGTCGCCCGGCTTGCGGGAGAAGATGTACGACGAGCAGATACCCGGGTTCACCTTCATGAACCCGCCCGTAGCCTTGTCGAACGGCGGCGTGGCGATACGGATGTTGAGCATGATGATATTGCCCTCGGCCGGGTGGTTGGCCATCGAGTAGGCACGGAACGTAGCTTCGGGGTTGGTCGTGACCAGATCCCACATCTTGAACTTGTCCCAGTCGGCACGGTACGCCTCGTCGATGTCCATGTCCGAGAACTTGATGGCGTCGTATTTCGGGATGTCGATCTGGATGTAGCCGCCGCTGCGGAACTTGAGGTTCTCGCCTTCGGGCAGCTTGACGACGAACTCCTTGAGGAAGGTCGAGATATTGCGGTTCGAGACCACGGTGCACTCCCACTTCTTGACGCCGAGCACGGCTTCGGGAACCTGTATCTTGAGGTTCTCCTTCACCTTGACCTGGCATCCCAGGCGCCAGTGCTCCTTGGCCATCTTGCGCGTGATGAAACCGGTCTCGGTGGGCAGGATGTCGCCGCCGCCCTCGATCACCTGGCATTTGCACATGCCGCACGAACCGCCGCCGCCGCAGGCCGAAGGCAGGAAGACCTTGTTGTTGGCCAGCGTTGCGAGCAGCGTCGAGCCGCTTTCGGTCGTAATGACCTTCTCGCCGCCGTTGATGTCGATCGTAACTTCACCCGACGAGGTCAGTTTGGCCTTTGCAAAGAGAAGCAGCCCCACGAGGACAAGGGTCACCACCAGAAAGGCTATGATTGCAACTATAATAGTCAATTCCATTTTTCCGAATCTCTTTTAAGGTTAGAACTGAATACCCGAGAAGATCATGAAGGCGATACCCATCAGGCCGGTAATGATAAACGCGATACCGGGGCCCCTGAGCGCCGCGGGGATCTGCGAGTAGGTCGTCTTCTCGCGGATGGCGGCCATCATGACGATGGCGAGCCACCAGCCCAGGCCGGAGCCAAGGCCGTAGACGATCGACTGCCACAGCGACGTCAGCTCCAGCGCATCGACCTTCTGCTGCATGAAAAGCGAGCCGCCCATGATAGCGCAGTTCACGGCGATCAGCGGCAGGAAGATACCCAGCTGGCTGTAAAGCGTCGGCGAGAACTTCTCGACGGCCATCTCCACCAGCTGCACGAAAGCGGCGATGGTGGCGATGAAGACGATGAAAGTCAGGAAGTCCAGGTTCACATCGGGCAGCCCGGCCCACGAAAGGGCGCCGGCCTTGAGCACGAATTCATACAGGAGGTAGTTCAGCGGCACGGTCATCACCATCACGAACGTAACGGCGGCGCCGAGGCCGAGGGCCGTTTTTACGCTCTTCGAAACGGCGATGTAGGAACACATGCCGAAGAAGAACGCGAAGACCATGTTGTCGATGAAGATCGACCGGATAAAGATATTCAATGATTCCATACGTTACCCTCCTATTTTTCCTGTAAATCCTTATTGCGCGAACGGTGTACCCAGATGATGCAGCCCACGATGATCAGCGCCATCGGCGGGAAGAGCATAAGCCCGTTGTTGTAGTACCAGCCGCCCTCGGCCGCATACCAGCTCTCGGGAATGATGCGCCAGCCCATCAGGGTGCCCGAGCCGAAAAGCTCGCGGAAGAAAGCCACGATCACCAGGATCAGGCCGTACCCCAGGCCGTTGCCGATACCGTCGAGCAGCGACGCCCACGGCTTGTTGGCCAGCGCGAATGCCTCGATACGTCCCATGACGATACAGTTGGTGATGATAAGGCCGACATAGACCGACAGCTGCTTCGACACCTCGAAGACAAAGGCCTTGAGCACCTGGTCGACCAGGATTACCAGCGCGGCGATGACCACCAGCTGCACGATGATGCGGATGCGCGAAGGCACGCCGTTGCGCAGCAGCGACATCACCAGGTTCGAGAAACCCGTCACGACCGTCACGGAGAGGGCCATGACGATGGCGGGCTTGAGCTGCACGGTGACGGCCAGCGCCGAGCAGATACCCAGGATCTGCACGATGACCGGGTTGTTCGCGGAGAACGGCCCCGTCAG
>OLYA01000792.1_pt1 | contig 14858 bp, 14 predicted proteins | sample 1674361 | NCBI WGS metagenome assembly OLYA01 (sample SAMEA103958165, study PRJEB25191) | human gut metagenome | biome: human-associated habitat [ENVO:00009003]; feature: intestine environment [ENVO:2100002]; material: feces | place: Germany | collected 2013/2015
GACATCAACATCATAATTGCAAGAAGCAATGCACATACTCTCTTCAATCTATTTTGCCGAGAGCCTGTTTTCCGTGCGCTTGTCGGCGGGGGATCTCGCAGCTGCCGCGATCTCGGCGTACTGGATCGGCATGACCGTGTCCCGGATGCTGTTCAGCGCCGTTTTGCGTGACCCGAAAAAGACGCTTGTCGGCTGCTTTCTTGCAAGCGCGGTATTCTTGCTGGCACTGGCTGTGTCCAGAAATCCAATGGTATCTCTCGTGTGTTGCTTTGCGGCAGGCTTCTCCTACGGCCCGATCTGGTCGACGCTCGTTGCGCAGGCGACCGGGCTGTTCCCGGAAGCCGGTGCGGGCGCGGCTGGCGTCATGAGTGCGGGCTGCGGCATCGGCGGGATGATATTCCCTGTGCTGATGGGGGCCGTGTATGAATGGGTTGGGATATCGGCGGCTTTTTTGCTGCTGGCAACTGCCGCTACGCTCGGTATGGTATGCGCAGGAGCCAGCCAAAGGAAGATATAAGTGATTGACGTATTAAGATGAGGCGGTGGAGAACATACAAAAGATAAAAAAGAAAATACGGAATATGGATATGTCGAAGAAGATCTGTCTGATTTTTACGGTCATTCTTTTGACATCTATAATTCTGACCTATAGCGTTACGTATCGTGTTTATGCCCAGACGATCGAGACAACTGTGAATGGACTGATGGAACAGGCGGCGGAGACGATGGTGACCGCACTGGACGATACGATAGAGCTTGCAAAGCTTATTACAATCTCACCGCTCTTTTCGACTGATCTGCAAAACGCATTTCGGTCCGGCGGCAACCTGATGGTAAAACAGCAGGAAAGCACATTCTTTTTAACGTTCTTAAATTCCATGCCTCTTTCTAACCATGCGGCCTGCTTTTACGCGGAAAATGGGACAATTATTTTCTCACGTCTGCCGAATTTATGCTATTCTCTGTTTGAAGATAATTATCAGGAATGGAAGACCATAGCAGAGCCGTGCGGAGGAACGGCGGTCATTGTCGCTACAGACGCGGATACCGGCTATTCGTGCGCAGTGCTGCGCTCGGTGATCGACACAGAATATTTTGATGATATCGGCTTGGCGTCGGTCTGTATCTCGGCTTCTGACTTTGATCGTGCATTTGAGCGGATACATAGTATTTCCGGCGGCAGAGCTATCGTCTTGGATTCCCTGAAACGTGTGATCTATGATTCAGACCAACTCCTGCAAAATTGTTCGATAGATGATGACCCCCTAATTGCATCGCTATCCAGACAGAATGGGCGCTATACTGTTGCACTGAATGGGGCAAGCTATACAGGCGTTAATGTGGCGCAGTCATCCGGGCAGTATCAGATCCTCGTTTTTTCGCCGCGGCAAGAGTTGCTTGCGCAGATGCGGGCAACGCAGCGAGAAATCATGCTGCTGGTGGTCGGTGTGTGCATAGCCGCGTTTCTGATGATTTTGTTTATGTCGCGAACATTGACTGTTCCGCTTAAAAAAATCACAGCGCTGATGATGCGTGTGCAGAACGGTGATTTTTCTGTTCGTTTCAAAAGCAAGACCGAAGATGAGATTGGCGTGTTAGGAAATAATTTCAACCTTCTGCTTGTGCGGTTGAATCAACAGATCGAGGATATTGTTTCAATCAGTAATAAGAAAAAGCAAATGGAAATCGATATTCTGAAGAGCCAGATTAACCCGCACTTTATTTACAACACGCTGGAGACAATCCACATGATGGCAATCGATGCTGAACAGCCGGAAATTGAGCAGATGTCAAAAGTATTCGGGCGCCTGATGCGATATAATATAACCTCCATCAATGAAGGAACAAGTCTGCGCGAGGAACTGGCGTATTTGAAGGACTATTTGTATATCCAAAATGTACGATTTCACGGACGTTTCCAGATGGTGCTGCAGGTAGAACCCGAAGTTATGAATTGCGGCATGCTCAAAATGCTCTTGCAGCCGATTGTGGAAAATGCTATTATGCACGGGTTGGAGCCATCTGGGCAGACAGGAATTATCCGGATCTGCGCAACCAGATGCCAGCAGAGCCTTGTCATTACGATTTCCGATAATGGCATTGGAATCGATGAGGATACGCTTGCGCAGATCCGACAGGGATTGCACGACGGCTTGGCTGTTCCGACGACATGTATCGGACTGCGGAATGTCAACAGCAGGATTAGATTATACTATGGGGAACAATATGGCCTTACGATCCATAGTCAAAAAGAAAGTGGGACAACGATAGAAATGCGGATCCCGTTCATAGGAGGGGAAGATGATCCGAATTGTATTAGTGGATGACGAGGAACATATCCTACGGGGAATGAAAAAACTCGTTCAAAGAAGCGGAACCCAGTATCAGGTAATTGGCGCATTTGACAGCAGTCTGCGGGCATTACTGTTTTTGAAGGAAAATCGTGCGGATGTTCTGATTACGGATATTCGGATGCCGGAGCTCGACGGACTTGCGTTGACAGAGCAGGCACAAAAGCTGCAAAAAAATCTCCATTGTATTATCTTGAGTGGTTATAGCGATTTCGGCTATGCCAAAAATGCAATTCGACTTGGCGTCGCAGAGTATCTACTAAAGCCAGTTGACGATGCTGAGTTGAAACAGACGTTGGAGAGAGTCATCGAACATGACGAAGATCGGCAGATGCAAAGCAGGTACTATATCAAGTCGGATGTCTCCCGAGAGATCGCATATATAAAAAAAGAAATTGAAACGAATTGTGCTTCTTTTCATCTGGATATCTGCGCAGAACAGCTTGGTAAGTCACGGGATTATCTGGCCAAGCTGTTTCGAAAAGAGGTTGGAATATCAATAAAGGACTATTTAAAGGAAATCCGTATTCTGCGAGCGAAGGAGCTTCTGCAAGGTGTTCATTCCTATAAGATCTATGAAATCAGCGAATTAGTCGGCTTTACAGATACGGTTTATTTTTCCAAACAGTTTAAGGAAGTCACCGGTATGACGCCAAAAGAGTATCAAATGTACTGCCTGCCGCTCAAGAAAACAGAAGACTGAATAAAACTGCCCAGCATTCGCTCAGTGACGAATGCTGGGCAGTTTTTTGTTGATAGTTACGATCAAACAGAAACAAACACATATAAAATCATGCAAAATAACAGAACAAGATGAAAAATATCCGAAAATGACTGTTTTTTGCCGGAATGTCTCATTCAAATGCCCTTGCTGAAATGATAAAATCATATCGCACACAAAACATAACGGGAGGAACAACTATGAAAAAGGCATTGGCACTTCTGCTTGCAATTTTGCTGCTGGGTTCTCTGATGGCATGTGCAGGCACAGAAAAAACCACCACGGCTGATCAGCCGCAGACCACACAGGAGCCTGCTCCGTCAGAGAGTTCCGATAAAACGGAGCAGACTGAGATTTCTTTCATTACATGGCGTGCAGAAGACAGCGACGTTATCAAGTCAATGATCGCTGATTTCGAGGCCAAAAACCCCGATATCAAGGTTAACCTTGAAGTCACCAGTACGGACGAAACCGAATATTACACGGTATTAAAGTCCCGACTGATCAGCGGCGAGGGCGCGGATGTTATGAATATCCATCCTGGCGCACATATGAAAGAGATCCTCGACGCCGGTTATCTGCTGGAATTGGATGACACTGGCTTGGCTGAAACCATTGACCCCGGAATGCTGGATGCCGGTATGCGCGACGGCAAATTGTACGGTCTGCTTGTGACTTACAATTCTTTCGCGCTCTATTATAACAAAGACCTTTTTGATGAGCTTGGGATCGAACCGCTGACCGGCGATTATGAAAGCTTGCTGAATGCAGCGCAGAAATCCCGTGAAGCCGGATATATGCCTGTCGCGGCCGGTTTCGGCGATGTGTGGCCGGCGGAGATCCTGCACGAAGCCCTGTTTACCAGCTATGGCAAAGAAGATATCGATATCATGCAGAAGCTGGTCACCGGCGAAGCAAAACTGACAGACGAACCGTATGTTTCGATTTTTGAAGATTTCCTCACCATGTACAACGACGGAATCTTCCAGGATAACGTGACCGGTACTGGCTATGATGCGTCTATTTCTCTGTTTGCATCTGGTAAGGCAACCATGCTGTTGGACGGCACATGGTCTGTGGCATCTGTTAAGAATATGAATGCAGACATGAATATCGGGTTTGTTGCGATTCCTGCGATCCAGACAGAAACGCTTGCCGTGACGGTGCCTGGCCAGCTTATTTGTATCAATGCAAAGAGCGAAAAACAGGAAGCTGCAAAGCGGTTTGCTGCATATCTGGTCAGCGTAGAGGGCGAGACGACATATTGCAACGGCACACTTCAGGCATCGACCGTTCAGGGAACGACACTCGACCTGCCGGAACTCGACGAAGTAGCGGCAATGATGGCAGCCGGAACCGAACTGATTTGCACGTATAAGCTGGAAAACTCCAAGCTTGAAAGCGTGATCGATGATCTTTGCGGCAGACTGATGGCCGGCGGTGATCTGATGACGGAACTGGAGGTCACGCAGGCGGAGATCGATACGCTTCGTGAGCAATAAAATTCAATCAACGGGCAGAAATTAGAGGGCTGCGGCCCTCTAATTTTATATCTGAAATGTTCAGAAGAGCAGGAGGAATCGCTTTGCAGAGAAAACAAAGATTGCGGCGCGGCAGCAACTGGCATGGGTATCTGTTCCTGGTCGTCCCGCTGATGATTTATTCAGTGTTTTTTATCACACCGAATGTGCTGGCGCTGGTAAACAGTTTGTTCAAATGGGATGGGATATCACCGGTAAAGGAATTTGTCGGGCTTCGGAACTTCTCCACGATGCTGGCCGACCGCGTGTTTAAAAAAGCATTTTGGAACACCATCAAATACTGTATTACACTTTTGATTTTTCAGACGCTCATCGGCCTGATCCTTGCACTTTTGCTGCAAAAAAGCACGCGGATCAATAATCTGTTCCGGACAGTTTACTTCATGCCGGTTATGATGTCTTCGGTTACAGTCGGACTGATCTGGAGCTTCATCTATGATCCGAACATTGGCGCGCTGAATGAATTTTTGCGTGCGGTCGGGCTTACAAAGCTGACGCACTCATGGCTCTCCGAGGAACAGCTCGTAATTTATTCTATCGCGTTTGTGCATGTATGGGTCGGTATCGGGCAGAGCGTCGTACTGTTTGTGGCTGGGCTGCAGAGTATTCCGAGCGATCTCTATGAAAGCGCAGCTTTGGATGGCGCGACAAAATGGGCACAGACATGGCGGATCACGTTGCCGCTTTTGAAACCAACAACTCTGGTGGTGCTCGTCCTAACCACCATTGGCGCGTTCAAATCCTTTGATTATGTGTATATTATGACCGGCGGTGGCGCAACGCACTCTTCTGAGGTCCTGGCAACGCTTTTGTACAAAGAAGCCTATGCCTATAGTGATTTTGGATATTCGTCCGCGTTATCGGCAGCACTGCTGTTGATCGTGACAATCCTGACCTTCGTGCAGATGCGCGTATTCTCGGAAAAGGAGGATGGTTAACGATGAAAAAAATCTGCGCATGGATCGTGAAATACCTGACACTGATCATCTTCGCTATTCTAATTCTTTTCCCCGTATATGTCGTTGCAGTAGGGTCGTTTAAGTCCGAATTCGAGATGTATAATAACATTTTTGGACTGCCGGAAAGCTGGGGACTGGAGAATTATATTACGGCGTTCGAGAGCGGACAGATGGCCGTTTACTTTAAAAACAGCCTTTTTGTGACGGCACTTTCTGTTGTGCTGCTGATCCTGCTCAGCAGCATGACTGCATTTGCGCTCAGCCGGCTGCATCTGCGTGGCCGCAGTTGGATCTATAAGCTCTTTGTCATTGGAATTGCGGTTCCCACGCAGGTTGGAATTATTCAGCTTGCGCTGCTGATGAGTAAGCTTCAGCTGACCAATTCGCTTTTGGGCCTGGTCTTGGTGTACGTTGCTTACGAACTGCCGTTCTCGGTGTTTGTGTTCTATGGGTATATGCAGTCACTTCCATGGGAAATACAGGAGGCAGCTATCGTAGACGGATGCAATCTGTGGCGGCTATACTGGCAGGTCGCGATGCCTCTTTCTAAAAATGCCATCGCGACGGTTTTGATTTTTGATATGGTCACAGTCTGGAACGACATGCTTTTCCCGCTCATGCTGATCAGCAAGGAAAAGCTGCGCACGCTGCCATTTGGCCTGCTGCAGTTCCGCGGGCAGTATTCTTCCCAGTATACTGTGATTTTTGCCGGTGTCATTTTAATCACCATTCCGCTGATCGTGTTGTATCTGACAATGCAGAAGCAGTTTGTTTCAGGGATGACGCAGGGTGCGGTAAAAGGATAAGCCCAGACGCGGGCAAAGGCCTATATTTATAAACGGAGGAGTCAAGTATGTTCATAGATGTAAATTCCTATTCTGCCTGCTGCAGCGACAGCGCAATGATTCAGGCAGCGGTGGATGCGGCACAGAAAACGGGACAGGCTGTCGTCATCCCGACGCACAACGCCCGTACCGGAAAAGATATATGGGTTATCGAAAAAACGATCTTTCTGCACAGCGGAAGTACGATCTTCCTGCAAAACTGCCATCTGAGACTGGCGGACGGCGCAATCTGCAATTTGTTTTCCAATTCGCATATCGGAACGCCGAAGGCATACACAAAAGACGGTGTTCAGCAGGATATTACGATTCGCGGAATTGGCAAAGCACTGCTGGACGGCGGCATTCACAACGGACTGTATGAGATCAATGGAATTTCCAGAAATACTTCAAAATATCCGGACCATGATATTTCCGAAAATTGTATGATGCTCTTTCAGAACGTCTGCCGCTTACAGATCGACCATATCCAAATCAAGGATCAGCGCTATTGGGGGATTTGCCTGTACACCGCATCAAACTGCCGGATTTCCAATATTCATTTTTCTAGCTCTTCCAATGTCCCGAATCAGGACGGTATCGATCTGTTGAAAGGCTGCCATGATATCATTATTGAGAACATTACCGGCTGCGTCGGGGATAACATGATAGCACTTCTTGCCACAGACAGTCCTATTTATAAAAAGGCTGTTCAAACTCCGCGCGATGGTGATATCCATAATGTATTGATTCAAAATCTTCTGGTATATGGTGTCGGCGGCTGCGCCTTGATCCGGTTGCTGAATCATGACGGGTATCGGATTTATAATGTGCGGATCAATAATGTGATTGAGACCTCGCCTTGGTCGGCAGACGATGCACCTGTTGCACAGAATCCGGATTTGATCATCAAGGAAGATGCGGCAGGAACGATCTATCATGAGAGACAGCTGACTCCTGGTGAAAATGGATATCGCTGTGAAGCGGCAATTATAATTGGAGAATCTTATTGGTACGGCACATCCAAGGCACAGCATGGAGATACATTTGGAATCTCCGTTTCACATGTGATGACACATGCGCGCTATGGATTGTTCCTGAATAACACACTGCTTGACTCTTCTTTTGATCATATCCGAATGTTCGGGAACGGATTCATGGCGGTTTACTTTGGTGAAGGCCAGATGGAAAACGTTAGATTCCGCGATATTTTCTATGATAAGGATTGTCACCCGCTGCCTGAAGATGCACATGTTCGCATTGACTGGAACCAGACAAAGTCGGATGGGCTTTACAGCGTGTACAGCAATGGCGCGTCACTGAAAAATATCTCCTTCCAGAATATGAACGGATTTGACGGTATGCAGGGCGTGTTCGGAGGCTGGGGCTCTGGCCATATTACATGTGAAAATGTCGATTGCGGCCGTGCTCCGCTGTCGAATATGGATTCCATCCGAATTGAGCAGCCCCAAAAGTGTGAATGAACATAAGCGCGCCGTACATGCGATCTGGCAGGATTTTCGCGTTCTCTTGCGAAGCGGTTCGCTTGGCTTTCCTAATTCTGTTATATAAAGCAGAAGGCAGAGACGGCATTTATGGTAAACCTTAAGGATATCGCGGCGGAAATTGGTGTCAGTATTTCGACGGTTTCCCGTGCCCTAAACGGGAGCAGTGAGATCAGCCGCAGCGTCACAGAAGATGTGCTGGCCTGCACTAAACAGCTGGGATAACAACCATTGAAAATCCCTGCGAAGATATGATTTCAATTGCTGTCAGTATTCGGGCCAAGCATACGAAAAGCCAGCGGGCGACACAGCAAATTGCGCTGCACCCGAATCTAATTGTGCGAAGCACGACCTAGTACGCAAAATTGCAGTATTGATACGCAAATTTCCGTAGCCTTTCTTTGTCCTCTCTGCACACGACGGGATAGAATGGATTGCGCACAGAAAAACCATGGGAGGATTGCGGTATGTTTTTAGGGATTGATCTCGGAAGTACAAATATCAAAGCGATACTGTTTGACGAGGAGATGCACGTTCTCGCACAGCAAAGTCAACAGGTTGTATATATGCGTGAAAACGGATTTGTGGAATTTGACGCGGAAGCGTATTACCGCTCGCTGCAAGCGCTGATCGCCGGATTGATCGCACAGACGCCAGGGTCAGCTGTCACGCAGATCGCGCTGACCGGGCAGGCAGAATCGTTGGTCTGTGTGGACGCAGATGGAAATGCCTGCATAAACGCCATCTCATGGATGGACGAGCGTTCGCAAAAACAATGCGAGATACTTGCCACGCAGTTTGACGCAAAGACGTGCGCTCGGATCACCGGACAGTTGGCCGTCCTGCCAACGTGGCCCGCGAGCAAGATCCTGTGGCTTCGCGAGAATCGACCTGAGGTGTTTGCCAGAACCGCGAAATTCATGCTGCTGAAGGATTATATCGTATATAAGCTGACCGGCAGAATGCTGGCGGATATGTCGATTGCGACGTTTACATTCTATTTTGATATCTACCACAAATGCTATTGGAAACCGATGCTGGATGTGATTGGGATTGACGAAAGCCGCTTGCCAACCCTGGCGGAGCCGTGCAGCGTTGCAGGCCCCCTGACGGCGCAGGCAGCGGAAGCGATGGGGATGCCGCAGCAGACGCTGGTCAACATCGGTACGCTCGATCACTTCGCCGGTATGATCGGCACCGGGAATACCACGCCTGGCGGCGTGACGCTTTCGACGGGAACGGTCATGGCGCTGGCCGTGATGGCGTGTGAACCTGCGGCCAAGGATTGCGGCATTGCGCTGCATTACGGCTTTTTGCCGGATACCCATGTCATGCTGCCCGTGGCGGAGTCCGGCGGCGTCAGTCTGGAGTGGTTCCGGCGGACGTGCATGGGCGATACATCCTATGAAGAGATGAACCGCGTACTTCTAGCACGCGCTGGGCAGACGCGGCAACAGCCCATCTTCCTGCCCTATCTGGTGGGAACGAACGCCCCGGAGTTTGATACGGCAGCGACCGGGATGTTCTGGGGGCTTCGGCAGGAGCATGATCGGTTCGATCTGGCGCATGCGGTAATGGAGGGCGTTGCGTTTATGCTGCGCCGGAATTGCGATGCGATCCGTGCCGCCGGAACCGAGCTGCAGCAGATCGTTGCGACCGGCGGCGGTGCAAAGAGTCCGGTCTGGTGCCAGCTTCAGGCGGATATCACCGGACTTCCGGTCGTCGTGCCGCAGCAGACCGAAGCAGCCTGCTTTGGCGCAGCAATGGCTGCGGCAGTGTCAGTTGGCAGATACGTAGACTATGTATCAGCGGCCAAAGCCTGCGTAGCAGTCCATGAGCGCTATCTTCCGCATCCAACATCGCTTCTCGAACACCGGTACCGGCAGTTTGCGCTTTTGTATCGTGCGGATATCGAGGCGGCGAGCGTCAAATGACAGTAGTTAAAACAGTCGCCCCATGTATGCGCGTGAGCGCAGCTGTTTTAAAATCGGATGCGCAGAAAACCTGCCCGATATATCCGGAATCGTTACGCAATTTGCGTTTTGCAAAATTGACGGAAACAGGCGGATTCGTATCATGGATTTGGTCACTTTGATAGGAATAATGTATTTACATATTTCGGAGGAAACTACATGAAAAAACAAGTTGGATTTGTGTGCTTTGGTGAAGTCAACACGCCAATCGAACGTCTGCGTATGAAGCATGACGAAGCGCTTGCGGTTTTGCAGGGGCTTGGATACGAGGTACTGGATGCTGGTCTTGTAATTGATGACCCTGCCTATGAGACGGCAGATGCAGCGGCGCAAAAGCTGAAAGGCTTTGATATGGCCTGCTTGGTTGTCTGTGTTGCAGGCTGGATTCCCACGCATGCTGTCATTCGTGTGACAGATACCTACCGTCATATTCCAATGCTCCTTTGGGGCCTGTGCGGTTGGCGAGAGAACGGCAGGATTATCACGACGGCAGAGCAGGCTGGTACGACTGCCTTGCGTCCAACGTTTGAAGCGCTGGGCTACAGCTTCAAGTACCTGTACAACGTGATCGGCCAGCCCTATCCTACAAAACGGCTCGACGCATACATCACGGCCTGCGCCGCTAGGAAGCAACTGCGCTCCCAGCGCGTCGGCACTATGGGCTACCGCGATATGCTGCTCTACGGCACGCAGTACGAGGGCAATTCCATGCGCGCGCAGCTCGGCGTTGAGGTCGAGCCGTTTGAGATGCTGGAGATGACCCAGCTTGCCGGTACGATCACCAAGGAAGCGCTTGACGCAGGGATCGCATATGTCCATGCAAACTGGCACTTTGAAAAGTCCTGCGACGAGTCTGTCATCGAAAACGGTGTGCGCTACGCGCTGGCCGTCGGCAAAAAGATTAAAGAACGCGGCTGGAATGCGCTGACGCTTATTGACGTCGATGGAATGAAAAAGCTGCTTGGGTTCCCACCAGCTATGGTTTTCATGTTGATCGGACATGAATTTGAGATCCCCACCATCCCCGAGAACGACGTAATGGGCGCGGTCACGCAGTTGATTATGAAGAATCTGACGGGGCAGAACGTTCCGTATCTGGAATATTACGAATTCTTTGAGGACAGCATGCTTGCCGGTGTTCCTGATTTCATCCCCGAAAGTGCAGCCGACGGCGGCACGCACGTCCTGCCGGCAGCCTTCGGCCTGCTCAATACCTCGCTTCTGAATGTGAGCAAGGTCAAGACTGGCTATGTGACCTGTGCGCGTCTGGCCTACATGAACGGGAGATACCGCATGCACGTCTACACCGGCGAAGCGAAAACGCCGCCCGCATGGAACGAATACGGCTGGGACGATCCTGCACCACAACTGCCCAGCTTGCAGATCTACCCGGATTCGTGCACCGTCGAACAGTTCGCTCAGAATGTTCTTTGCCAGCATGTGATTGTGGCATACGGCGATTATAGTGAGCATCTGCGTGATTTCTGCCGTTTGAGCGGAATCGACTTGGTGATGTGAGTTCCGCTTGCAGCTGTCTGGCATCTCGAATCTGACAGTTCAAAAAATGCACTATTGGATCAGTATATGCTTAAGCTTCAATACGGCAATTGGAACCTTGAGTAAATAAACCTTTCATAACTGTTAATACTGCCGTATAAATGGGTTACCACTGTGCGGCAGTATTTTTTAATTGCGAAATGGGAAAATATGTATTTCGTGTGTGCTCTATTAGAGCAAGATGGGGGGAATGGCCGTGTTCAAAACATCGTCTCACTTTTGTCGCAGTTTTGTCGTACATTTTTCATGGATTCGTTCTGCTTTGGCTCTTGTAATGTCGCGCTGCTCTGTGATAATCTTATCATAGAAAATTTACGAAAACAGATGTTTCGCGTGCTGGTGCGCAGAAACATCTGTTTTTGCTTTCCAGTTTGATTTTGCGCGGATGGGAGGAACGCTATGGAGCCCACATATAAAAGCTACGTTCTGGAACTCCTTGAGAATTCTTCACATCGGCTGCGGCAAATTGAACTCATGCGGTATGAGCTTCAGCATATACCGCAGGTTTCTGATTCGGAAATGATTGAGGCAATGTCCCTGCCATCTTTGACGAGCAGCGAAAAAGTGGCCAGCTCAAAAGCTGTTCCGGACGTTGCGCTTTCCTATAAGAAAACGGCTGAACGGATGAATGCTGAGGCGCTGGGCGAACTTGCGTCTGCCTATGTGAATCTCTGGCGGGAGCATGACCGACTCCAGCATTATATTGGATTACTGGATGAGCGCCAGGGCAGAGTACTCCGGCTATACTACTTTGAGTCGTATGTGTGGACAGACGTTGCAAAGGTTATGCACATGACTGTACGGACAGCACAGAGAATCCGGCAGCAGGCGGTGGATGAGTTGACAAAACTTTACGCATTTGCCGATTCCTTTTTCAAACTATAGATTTTGACATAATTAAAGATATTAGAAAGGAAGGGCAGAATGAAAACTCAGGATCTGTTTGCGGATTATCCGGATTTGGTGAATGTGAAGCAATTTCAGACAATGATGGGTGGTATCAGCGTAAAAGCGGTCTATCAATGTTTGCATGATGGCGAAGTGGAGTTTTTCAAAATCGGCCGGAGGTTTCTGATTCCCAAAGCAAGTGTGATCGCGTTCGTCAGGCGAAGAACAAATTCTAAAGATGTTTGACGCTCAAATAAAACATTGTGCTCAGTTTATGGGAGTGGTAAAATAAAGTCAGTCATTGGCAGAAATTTTACCGCTACCGAAAGGAGAGTTTATGATGGTAGCAGGGCATCTGCAAATCAAGAATGAGAAATACTATATGGTTCTCGAACTCAGGACCGAGCAGGGAGAACGCAAGACGAAGTGGATCGGAACCGGATTGGCGGTAAAGGGCAACAAACGCCGGGCAGAAGCCATGCTGGAGGAAACACGAACGAAATACCTTTCACCGGTTGTGAACAATAAATCCCAAATGCCGTTTGCGGAGTATATGGGCTATTGGCTGGAAATTGTAAGACCCAATCTGGAGGAAAACACGTACGCCGGATACAAAAGCAATATCGAAAAAAGAATTGTGCCGTTTTTCAAACAAAGCGGTGTTACGCTCGGCGAAATAAAAGCTGTTCAGATTCAGGAATTCTATACATACTGCCAGACGGTTTTGCATGTCAGCAATAATACCGTGATCCACTACCACGCGAATTTGACGAGCGCATTCAAATATGCGCTGAAAATGGATTTCATTCGTGTAAATCCTATGAATAGGGTCAAGAAGCCAAAGCCGATACAGCATAACGCGAATTTCTATAGCGCGGAAGAAGCGGAGAAACTGATTGCAGCAGTGCATGGGGATACGATTGAATTCCCAGTCATGATGGCTGCATATTATGGACTCCGGCGGAGTGAGATCGCCGGTCTTCGTTGGAGGGCTATTGATTTCAAAAGCAACCGGATAACGATCGAGCATACTGTGACGCAGGCGATCGTAGACGGAGAGCGGAAAATCATTGCAAAGGATCGGGCAAAGAATAAATCCAGCTGCAGAAGTCTTCCTTTAATGCCGCAATTCAAAAAGATATTGCTTCAGATGAAAAAGCAGCAGGAGACCAACAGAAAACTCTGCGGAAACTGCTATCACGAAAGTGAGTATGTATATGTCAATCAGCTTGGCATCCCATATACGCCGGACTTTATAACAGATCATTTTCGTAAGTACCTGAAGAAAGCCGGATTCCGAAAGATCACTTTCCACGAACTTCGTCATAGCTGCGCCAGCATGCTGCTGAAGCAGGGCGTTGGAATGAAAGATATTCAGGCGTGGCTCGGTCACAGCACATATAACACGACAGCGAATCTCTACGCACACCTTGATTCTGAATCCAAGGTCAGCGTAGGCACAGTTATGGAAAATCTGCTCGATCTCTCATCGGCACTCGAAAGTGCGTAAAAGCCATCGCGAAGCGACACGGCTATTGCTCGGGTGTGCTTCAAAAAGCAAAATCGTAACCCAGCGTTAGCGTTTACGATTTTGAAAGGAGGAGCGACGGAGAAGCCGAATTGCAAACCAACGAAGTGTTTGCAATTCGGAAACGAAGAAAGACCTTTGCTGTCGAGATGGTCGCGCTTGCGCGATCATCTGACATCCAAAGGTCATTTCTGAGTGGTGCCGCTGACGGGACTCGAACCCGTACAGAAGTAAAATTCTGGCAGATTTTAAGTCTGCTTTGTCTACCGATTCCAACACAGCGGCATATTCAAAAAGGAGATGCGGCGGACGGAGAGAAAACAGGAGAGAAATTCCGGCTTGCTCCGGCCATTGAAAACTGAAAACGCTTGATTTTACTGGGGACTTAAGATTCGGCGGGGAAACAGACCCACCGGATTTTAAGTCCCTTGTGTCTGCCATTCCACCACACCGGCAGGTGGGAATATTTTAGCACTGAATGGCGGGCGCGTCAAGGATAGAAATCGGGGCTGGGGCGGCAGAATGGGCGGAAGTCCGGTTTTTGGGACAGTATGACGTTCGGGCGGATAGAAAATTTCGCCGATTCTTTGTATGTTCTGCCATATTGCAAAAATAGAACAAATGTTTTAATATACAAATACTGCCTCATACATCAGCTGCCGGAAGAACGGAACGGAATTTTAGGAGTGGATGCAGAATGACGAAACACCGAGCAGACAGACAGGACGCATGGGAAACGGCGGACGAGCGGATCGTCCGGCTGTTTGCGGCGCTGAGCCGGGAGGAAAAACAGCAGTTTCTTACTTTTTTTGAAAACGCTCTAAAAACGCGATCATGGCCTGCTTCAGATCATCGTCAGCATGGGAAAGAAGCTCCCTGAGCTGTGCGTCGAGCGGGTCCTCCTCACCGGACGGTGCGCCGGTGGGGAGCGTTTTTTTATCCGTCGCGCCGGTGAGGTAGGCGGGCGTTGTGCCGAGGGCGGCGGCGACGATCTGGAGCTGGTCGGCGCTGGGC
>OLYA01000793.1_pt1 | contig 14857 bp, 10 predicted proteins | sample 1674361 | NCBI WGS metagenome assembly OLYA01 (sample SAMEA103958165, study PRJEB25191) | human gut metagenome | biome: human-associated habitat [ENVO:00009003]; feature: intestine environment [ENVO:2100002]; material: feces | place: Germany | collected 2013/2015
GCTTTTGCAGCAGCATGGGCACGCACTCGGCGCCCGCAGCGCCGCCGAGGATGAGCACCGCGCCGAGCGCCTGCAGCGGCTGCACTATTCGCAGTCGGGTGTCAGCCGCATGATCGCGGATCTGGAGCAGGAGTGGGGCGTGACGCTGCTTGAGCGCGGCAAGGCGGGCGTGGTGCTCACGGGCGACGGCGCGAGGCTTTTGCCACACGCGCGGGCGCTGTGCGCGGAGTATGCGCGCCTTTCGGCGGAGGTGGGCGCGCTGCCCGGCCGGGCGCATATTTCGGCCGCGACGCGCCAGTTCCTGCGCTATCTGGACCGGCGGAATGCGCCGGAAGTCCCCGCCGGCTGCACTGGATTTGACAATCAGGCGTGATTTGTGTATAATCACTACAAAATCTCTGATTTTTTGTGAAATCTGTCCTCCGGCCTCCGGAGACAGGGAGGAAAGCAACGTGACATACACTGTGGACGACACGATGAAGAAGCTGCTCGGCGCGCCGGAGGCGGTCGCGGTCCTCGAGCGGTTCTTCCCCAAGATCCTGAAGAATCCGGCCCTGCAGATGACCGCCGCCATGACGCTGCGCCAGGTGGCCGGGTTTGCCCAGTCGGGCCTGACGGCCGACTCGCTCGCGGAGATCGACGCGCAGCTGCGCGCGCTCCCGTCGTCCGATGCCTGAGCCATTTCCACGCGCCCCCGGTACCTCGCCGGGGGCCGTCTGCTGGATACCATTCTGAAAAGGACTGAGGTCATTCTATGGACAACACGTTACCGCCGCTCAAGCGCATTGCCGCCATCCACGATCTGTCCGGGCTCGGCAAGTGCTCGCTGACCGTGGCGCTGCCGGTCATCTCCGCCACGGGCGTGGAGTGCGCCTGCATTCCGACGGCCGTGCTCAGCACGCACACGGGCGAGTTCACCGGCTGGACGTTCCGCGATCTGTCGGATGATATGCTGTCCATCGCACACCACTGGCAGCGCATCGGCGTGCGCATCGACGGCGTGTATTCCGGCTACCTTGCTTCGCCGGAGCAGGCGCAGCTGCTCGCGCAGACGCTTGACTGCATCGCCGCGCCGGATACCCTCGTCGTGATCGACCCGGTCATGGCCGACAACGGCAGCTATTATTCCAAGATCGACGACCGGATGTGTGCAGCCTTCCGCCGCCTGCTCTCGCGCGCGGACGTCATCACGCCGAACGTTACGGAGGCAGCGCTGCTGGCTGGTCTGCCGTACGAGCCCGGCACGCACAGCGACGCCTATCTCGCGCAGCTGTTTCAGGCGCTCGGCGCGCTCGGCGCCGGCATCGTGACGGTCACGGGCGTGCGCCCGCAGCCGGACGTGATCGGCAATGTCGCCTGCGACTGCCGCACGGGGGAGATGCACGTGAGCATGCGTCCGGCGCATCCCGGCGTGTTTTACGGCACGGGCGATGTGTTCGCCTCCGCCCTCGCCGCGCTGCTCGTGCGCGGCGCTCCGCTGAGCGCCGCCCTCGAAACGGCCACCGCGCTCACGGACGAGAGCATCTGCCGCTCGCTCTGGCGCGACACGCCGCGCCGCTTCGGCGTGGACTTTGAGGGCGCGCTGCCGGCGTATATCCGCCGCGTGGAAAAGATATTTGAAGCATGAAAAAGTTACAAAATTCGACCCGACGGGATCCAATCTTGATTCCGACGGGTCGATTTTTGTTACCGTTTTTCGACGCTGTTTTGCAGGAATATGTCACCGTGTGGTACACGCGGCTAGAAAAAGACGCGCGGTTGATTTCCTGACGAAGCGTCTGATTTTTTGCAGAACCGGCGCGAAAATGCTTGCATTTCCTTGAAGCTGTGGAAAAAAGTTAAGGAAAATTGCGGGAAAAATCGTTTTCGCGGTTGACATCGTGTTTTGGATATCGTATGATACAAAAGAATCCGTAATTGTTTATGTTAACTTTGCGCCGTTACACGCAAAAATGACGAGGAAACACATTTTGTTACTGTTTTTTAACTTTTTGTGTAACCGATTTTGACCGGGCGCGCAGAGGAATCCCGGGCGGGAGAGCCGTCCGATGAGGGGCTGGGGTATGAAGAAGTCGTTTATGGAGCGTCTGGCGGCGTTCATTGTGGACAAACGGCGGCTGTTTGTGGTGCTGTTTGCCGTGGCGTGCGTGCTGTCGATCTTCTCGGCGAGCAAGACGGACGTCAACAATGAGCTGACCGATTATCTGCCGGACTCCACGCAGACGCGCCAGGGGCTGGAGATCATGAACCGTGAGTTCATTACTTACGGGGATGCGAAGGTCATGGTGTCCAACGTGACGCTCGCGCAGGCGGAGGAGCTTGCCGAGATGCTGCGCGGTGTGGACGGCGTCAAGGACGTGGAATTTGAAAAGGACACACACCATTATAATAGTGCCTCGGCGCTCTTTGAGGTTACGTTTGACGGCGAGAAGCTCGACGAGATCAGCATTCAGGGCGTGAAGAACGTCCGCGCGGCGCTCAGCGGCTATGATACCTATATCACAACCGAGATCGGCAACCCGACCGGTGAGATCCTCGAGCATGAGATGCGCATCGTGCTCATCATCCTCATGTGCTCGATCTTCGTGGTGCTCCTGCTCACGAGCCATACTTACGCGGAGGTCCCGGTGCTCATCATCACCTTTGGCGTGGCCGTCTGGGTCAACAAGGGCACGAACTACTGGTTCCATGAGGTCTCGTTCATCACCAACTCCATCGCGGCGGTGCTGCAGCTCGGTCTCGGCATCGACTACGCGATCATCATGTGCCACCACTATACGGAGGAGCGCGAGCTTTTCGCGCCCCGTGAGGCGACCATCCGTGCGCTGACGCTGGCCATTCCGGAGATCTCGGCCTCGAGCCTGACGACGATCTCGGGCCTGCTTGCGCTCTCGTTCATGAAGATCAAGATCGGCGAGGACATGAGCCTTGTGCTCATCAAGTCGATCCTGTTTCTGATGCTGACGGTGTTTTTCCTGATGCCGGCGCTCATCATGTACATGAGCCCGTGGATCGACAAGACGCACCACCGCCAGTTCCTGCCGCGCATCGACGCGCTCGGCCGCTTTGCCATCCGCAGCCGTTATATCGTGCCGCCGATCTTTCTGGTCATCATTGTTGCGGGCTTCCTGCTGAGCAGCAAGTGCCCGTACGTGTTCGGCTACAGCACGCTCGACACCATCAAGCAAAACGACTATAAGATCGCCGAGAAGAAGATCAACGCCACCTTCGGCGAGACGAACCAGGTCGTGCTCATCTTCCCGTTCACGGACTTTGAGAGCGAGGCGAGCCTGCTCGACGATCTCAACGAGCTCAAGGGTGTCGATCACATTCAGGCGCTCGCGGGCGAGGAGGCCAAGGACGGCTACATGGTCACCGATTCGCTCACGCCGCGCAAGTTCGCCGAGCTCACGGATATCGACATCGGCGTGTCGCGCGCGCTCTACACGGCCTACTGCACGGCAAACGATGATTATACGAAGGCCCTCGGCCAGCTCGTGGATCTGAGCAATATTGACAACTGCTCCGTGCCGCTCATCGACATGTTCAAGTTCCTGTATGAACAGCGCGACATCTACCGCTCGAAGATCGATGCTGAGACCATGAACGACCTCGAGGAGATGTATGACCGCCTCATCGACGGCGAAAAGCAGCTGCATTCCGAGCATTACTCGCGCATGATCCTCTATCTCAACCTCCCGGTCGAGAGCGAGGAGACCTACGATTACCTGACGGTCATCAAGGGCGCCGTCGGCAAATACTACGACGAGTCCTATTTCGTCGGCGAGACGGCCAAGGACAAGGACTTTTCCGACGCCTTCAGCACGGACAACACGCTCATCAGCATCCTCACGGTCGTGTTCGTCATCCTCGTGCTGCTGGTGACGTTCAAGTCGGTCGCGCTGCCGCTGCTGCTCATCCTCGTGATCCAGGGCAGTGTGTGGATCAACTTCTCGTTCCCGGCGCTCCTGCACAACAACCTGTATTTCCTGGCGTATCTGATCGTCAGCGCCATCATGATGGGCGCCAACATTGACTACGCCATTGTCATCTCGAGCCGCTACCTCCGGCTCAAAGAGGAGATGCCCTATAAGGAAGCCATGATCGAGGCGCTCAACCAGGCATTCCCCACGGTCGTGACCTCCGGCACGATCCTCGCCGCAGCCGGCATGTCCATCGGCTTTTTGTCCTCGGAGAACACGGTCGCGTCCATCGGCATCTGCCTGGGCCGCGGCACGCTGATCTCGATGGTGCTGGTCATGTGCGTCCTGCCGCAGATCCTGCTGCTGGGCGATTCTCTGGTTGAAAAAACATCCTTTACGATTGGCCACCACGCCGCGCCGCAGCATCTGCAGGGGGCCATGCGTGTCAATGGACACGTGCGCGGCTATATCAACGGTTACGTCGATGCGGAGATCCACGGCCGCGTGAACGGCACGGTCAGCGCTTCGATCGATATCGGAAATGTGCAGATGGAGGAGGCTCCGGCGCAGACTGTGCCGGCGGCGGATCTGCACGGTGAGGAGGGTTCCGATGAAAAGAAATAATGTGCGCCGTCTGCTTGCGCTGGTGCTCGTGGCGGCCCTGTGCCTGCTCTGCGGCGCGGCTGCCCAGCCGAACGCCACGGAGATCCACATCTACTCTGCGGACGATCTCGTGCAGCTGAGCAAAAGCTGCAAGCTCGATACATACTCGCAGGGCAAGACGGTCTATCTGGACAATGATGTGGACCTGAGCGGGTCGGACTTTGTGCCGATCCCGACCTTCGGCGGCATGTTCGAGGGGCAGGGCCACACGGTCAGCGGGCTGGAGCTCTCGGGCGATGCGTCCCATATGGGCCTGTTTCGCTATGTGCAGGCGGTCGGTACGGTCCGTGATCTGAAGATCACCGGCAACATCGACGCTGCCGGTACCCTCAACGAGATCGGCGCTGTCGTCGGCACGAACTACGGCACGATCTCCGGCTGCTCGTTCAACGGCACGATCTCCGGCGAGAACAACGTCGGCGGCATCGCGGGCACGAACGAAAGCAGCGGCATGATTTATAACTGCAAGACCGAAGGCTTTGTCGAGGGCGACCATTACGTCGGCGGCATCGTCGGGCAGAACATCGGCACGATCTCCTACTGCTCGAACACCACGGGCGTGAACATCAACGCCAGCGAGGCCGTTGACAGCGCGGAGGATCTCGACTCTCTGACGCTCCCGACTGCCTCCGACGACGAGGACGACGATGCGCCGAAGAAGGCCAACACGTCCACGGACGTCGGCGGCATCTGCGGCTTCTCGTCCGGCGTCATCATCGGCTGCACGAACTGGGGCGGCGTCGGCTTTGAGCACGTCGGCTACAACATCGGCGGCATCGTCGGCCGCCAGAGCGGCCTGGTCTCCGGCTGCACGAACTGGGGCACGGCCTCCGGCCGCAAGGACGTCGGCGGCATCTGCGGCCAGATGGAGCCGTTCATCACGCTCGATGTGGAGTCCGGTTCGATCGGTGCGATGGCCAAGGAGCTCAATACGCTCCATGATCTGATGGATACCCTGCTCAACCACACGGGCGCTGCAGCGTCGTCCCTGGCCGCCACGGTCGGCGTGCTCAGCGACAGCGCGGCCCGCGCCACGGAGAGCGCGCGCTATGTGGCCGAGCGCACCACGGACTACGTGGACAACACGGTCTCGACCGTCAACGAAGTGTTCATCCGCATCAACACGGCGGAGAAAATGCTCGCTCCCGCGATCACGGAGTTTTCCACGGCGGCCGTGTCGCTCGACAAGGCGATCGACTACTTCAACAAGGGCTTTGATTATCTCGACATCGTCGATGAAATGACCGAGGCCGACAAGACGGCGTTCAAGGACGCGGCCAAGGATCTGAGCGTCTCGTCCGACCAGCTCAACGCGGCCATGGACTACTGCGCCTGGCTCATGAAGGTCATGGACAACGCCTACGGCACCGGCTCTTACGACCTGATCGCCAGCCGTCCGGACAACTGGCAGCAGATGTCCGATAAGTACGGCTATGAGTACAACCCCGACAACCTCGGCACCTATGAGTCGCAGCGTGACGCCCTGCTCAAGGGCATGGGCGACGCCGCCAAGGCGATCGGCGCGATCTCCGGCGATATCTCCACGATGACAAAGATCATCAATCTGTACTACCTCACTGAGGACTCCACCGGCCACACCCGCCTGGATTACATGAGCGCCGCGTTCAAAAATGCGTTCGACGCGCTCAAAGCTTCGAGCGGCAACTTCTCGACCGGCATGAGCTACCTCGACCAGGTCACGAAATACCTTGCCAGCAACGATCCGCTGGATCTGCCCGATATCAGCAGCGATTACCGCACCGCGATGGAGCAGATGTTCGACGATCTCGGCAGCATTTCGGCCGGTCTGTCCCGCCTGAGCGTGGAGACGGCCACCTACAGCAACCAGATCGTCAGCGACATGAAAGCGGTCAACGACCAGTTCAACGTCGTCATGATGCGCCTGTGTGATATCCTCGAGCTTGCCCTGAGCAAGGACAAGAAGGACATCATTGAGGACGTCTCGGAGGAAGAGCTCTCGAGCACGACGGACGGCAAGGTCTATAACTGCGACAACTACGGCAAGGTCGACGGCGACGTCAATGTCGGCGGCGTTGCCGGCACGATGGACATCGAATACGATTTCGACCCGGAGAGCGACTCCAACGTCATCAAAGACTCCACGCTGACGGCCAAGTACTTCACCAAGTGCGTGCTGCTCGACAGCAAGAACTACGGCGACGCCACCTCGCGCAAGGACTGCGCCGGCGCGATCTGCGGCTACGCGGATCTGGGCGTCATCAGCGGCTGCGAGGGCTATGGCACGGCCGAGAGCACGGCGGGCGATTACGTCGGCGGCGTCGTCGGCCAGTCGAAGGGCTCCGTGCGCAACAGCTTTGCCAAGAGCGAGCTGACCGGCCGCAACTACATCGGCGGCATCGCCGGTTACGGCATGAACGTCAGCGGCTGCAACACGCTCGTGAACCTCAACGGCTCCGGCAACTGTGTCGGCACCATCGCTGGTGAGATTGACCCCGACGGCAGCGCGTCCGATAACTACTTCGTCCACGAGACGGAGGCCGGCATCGACGGCATCAGCTACGCGGGCAAGGCCGAGGGCATGAGCTATGAGGCATTCATGGCGCGCGACGGCATCCCGGCGGAGTTCTCCAGCTTTGCCGTTACCTTCACGGCCAACGGCGAGGTTGTCAAGACGATCACGTTTGCCTACGGCGGCTCGATCGACGAATCTCAGATTCCCGACTGCCCGACGGTGGAGGGCAACTACGGCACGTGGCCGGAATATGACTACAGCCACCTGACCTTCGACCTCGAGGTCAAGGCAGAGTACACCGCCGTCTCGACGGTCGTGGCCGGCGACCTGTATGCCGACAACAGCCGCACGCCGATCGTGCTGGCCGAGGGCGCCTTTGACCCGGCGACGGATGTGCACATCACATCGGCCGAGGCCGACGGCCCGACGCTGCGCGGCAACCAGAAGCTGTACATGAAGTACAACGTCGAGATCCTCAACGACACGGTCGAGGACGACACGGACAACACCGTCTCCCTGCGCGTCTACGCACCGGATACCGGCGCGAGCTACACGGTCTATACCTACCAGAACGGCACGTGGGCGAGCACGTCCAGCAGCCGCGACGGCAGCTATCTCGTCTTCAAGACCATGGACCGCGACCTGCAGTTCGCCGTTGTCAAGGCGCACCACGGCCCGCTGTTCTACATCCTCATCGTGCTCATCGTGCTGGCCGTGATCGTTGCGGTGCTGCGCCTGCTCTACTGCCGGAAGCTGAAAAAGGCAGTCGCGGCGGGAACGATGACCGAGGAAGAAGCGGCGACGCTGCGTAAGCAGGGCCTGCGCATGTGGCTGGGCGAGGAACGCGCGAAGCTCCAGGCCAAGCACGCCGCCTCCAAGGAGACCAAGGAAGCCAAGCGCGCCGCCGCAGCGGAGGCGAAGGCGGCCGCCGAGGCGCAAGCCGCGGCCAGGGCCGCGGAAGAAGCGGCGGAAACTGCGCCGGCAGACAGCGCCGAGGCAGCGCAAGCTCCGGCCGAGCCGGACGCTCCGGAAGCGGAAACCGAGGCCGAGCCGGAAGCGGCCGCTGAAGGCAGCGCCGAGTCGGCGCAAGCCCCGGCGGAGGAAGCGGACACGGACGACGCCGACGCGCCGCAGCATCCCTGACGCGAATCATCCCTTACCCCATAAACTGCGAAAATCCCCGATTGGTCTCCAATCGGGGATTTTTGTGCGCACGCGGCGGCAAAACCGCCCCGGCCATACCGGCCGGGGCGGTCGTCAGATATCGGATCGGGTCAGCTTATGCGCGCTTCCACTTGACGCCCTGCGGGGTGTCCTCGAGCACGATGCCGGCGGCCTTGAGCTCGTCGCGGATGCGGTCAGCCTCGGCCCAGTTCTTGGCCTTGCGGGCGGCCTGACGCGCGGCGATCTTCTCCTCGATGGCCTTTGCCTCGGGGTCCTCGCTGCTGTCGGAGCCGAACGGGATGCCCAGCACGTCGCACAGCTCGAGGAAGCGGTCAAGGCATGCCTGCGCCAGCGCCTTGCTCGGGTCGGTGGCGGGGGAGACGGCGGTGTTGATCTCGCGCACCATCTCGAAGATGACGGAGATCGCGTCGGCGGTGTTGAAGTCGTCGTCCATGACGGCGTCGAACTTCTCGCGGTACTGGTCCAGCCCCTGTACGAAGGCGGCGTCCGCCTCGCTCAGCGCACCGTCGCGCCCGTTGGCGATGAAGAACTCGAGGTTGCTCTTGGCGGTGCGCAGACGCTCGAGCGCGGCCTTGGCCTGCATGAGGATCTCGCCGGAGTAGTTGAGCGGGCTGCGGTAGTGGCTCATGAGCATGAACATGCGGATGCAGTCATAACCGTAGACGGCGGCGGCCTCGCGCACGGTGAAGAAGTTGCCGAGCGACTTGCTCATCTTCTTGTTGTCGATGTTGATAAAGCCGTTGTGCAGCCAGTAGTTGACGAATTTGCAGCCGTTGGCGGCCTCGGACTGCGCGATCTCGTTCTCGTGGTGCGGGAAGGCGAGGTCGCTGCCGCCGCAGTGGATGTCGATCGTCTTGCCGAGGTAGCGGTTGGACATGGCCGAGCACTCGATGTGCCAGCCGGGGCGTCCCTTGCCCCACGGCGAGTCCCAGGACGGCTCGCCGGGCTTGGCGGCCTTCCAGAGCGCGAAGTCGAGCGGGTTCTCCTTGATGTCGTTGACGTCGATGCGCGCGCCGGACTGCAGATCCTCGATCGGCTGGTGGCTGAGCTTGCCGTAGTCCTTGTATTTCAGCGTGCGGTAGTACACGTCACCGTTGACCTCGTAGGCGTAGCCCTTGTCGATGAGCGTCGTGATGAGGTCGATGATCTGCTGGATGTTCTCGGTGGCCTTCGGGTGCACGGTCGCCTCGCGGACGCCGAGCGCATGCGCGTCGGTAAAGTACTCGGCGATGTATTTTTTGGCGACCTCCTCGCTGGAGATGCCCTCCTCGTTGGCGCGTTTGATAATCTTGTCGTCCACGTCGGTGAAGTTCTGCACGAACGTTACCTCGTAGCCGCGGTACTCCAGATAGCGGCGCAGCACGTCGAACATGATGATCGGGCGCGCGTTGCCGACGTGGATGTAGTTATACACCGTCGGGCCGCAGGCGTACATACGCACTTTGCCCGGCTCGATCGGCACGAACTCTTCCTTCTGCATGGACATGGTGTTGTACAGTTTCATATTCAGGCTCCTTTGAGACATATTTGCAATAAAAAAGCGCCCCCATGCCGTCCGGCATGAGAGGCGAAGTCCTTCGCGGTTCCACTCTCGTTTCTCGCTCGCCGCACCGTAACGCGGTGCCTTCGGGCGGGCATTTCCTCCCGCCGCGCTCCCGGACGCACGTTCCGCCCTGCCGGCCAGCACCCTCGCAGCGTCCGGGCGCCTCTCTGAGACCGGGTGATAGGCGTACTCTTTCCGTTCATCGCATCCATCATCTTAGCATATGCACCCGGCAATGTCAAGGTTGCGCGCCGCGCGCCGGTGTGGTATGCTGGAAAAAACAGCGGCCGGTGCATCCTGCGCGGCTGCATAGGAGGATCGCATATGAAAAAATATCTTTCGCTCCTGCTCGCGTGCGTGCTGGCGCTGGCGCTGCTGTGCGCCTGCGGCAAAAAGGACGCGGCGGAGCAGACCCCCGCGCCGGAGACACCGCCGACGCAGACGGCCGCCACCGGCGGCGTGGACACGTCCTGCAAGCTCTATTTTCCGAACGACGCGGCTGACGACCTGAGTGCCGACACGGCGCAGATCCCGGACACGGAGCCGGCCGTCACGGTGGCGTATGCGCAGGCGATCGTCGCGCAGCTCATTGCGCATGACGCCCTGCCGAAGGACAGTGAGGTGCTCGCCATCTCGAAAGACGGCGACGCGCTCAGTCTCGACATGAATGAGGCCTTCCTTGCCGGACTGCGCGCGAGCGGCTCGACGGGCGAGTTCCTGTATATGGGCAGCCTTGTCAACACCTTCCTCGATAACTTCAACTGCACGACCGTGCGCGTCACAGTCGAGGGGCAGCCGTTCTCCACCGGCCACACGGAGTACGACAAGCCGCTGCAGGCGTTCACGTTCTGAGCCGGCCACGGATACTGTGACATTTCGGGAAGCCGGGCGCGCAGCTGCGGCCGTCTGGAGTGGTGGTGTCTGGACTGGAACCGGCCGAGCATCGACTTTTACCGCTCCCTCGGCGCGCAGCCGATGAGCGACTGGACGGTCTACCGCATCGACGGGCAGACGCTGCAGGACATGGGCCGCAGTGAGTGACAGACAAAATGAACCCCCGGCGGGTGCAATCAGCACCCGCCGGGGGTTCTCATGTATTCAGGCGGCTTTCCGGAACACGTCGTGGTTTTTCACGAAGTACTCCACACCGGAGTACACCGTCGTCACGACGATGACGACCCAGCACACGGTGTTGAGCCAGGAGATGTCCCACAGCAGCATCAGGCAGATGGCCACCATGGTCGAGGCGGTCTTGATCTTGCCGGACCAGGCAGCGGCGATGACGCGGCCGTTATCCACGGCGATCAGCCGCAGGCCGGTCACGGCAAACTCGCGCGCGACCACGAGCAGCAGCGCCCATGCGGGCATCCGGTGCTGCTCGACGAACAGCAGCATGGCCGCCACGACCAGCAGCTTATCGGCCAGCGGATCCATGAACTTGCCGAAATCCGACACCTGATTGTAGTGCCGCGCGATGTAGCCGTCGGCGAAGTCGCTCAGGCTCGCAAGCACGAACACGCCGAACGCCCAGTAGGTATGCCCGGGGAAGCGCAGGTACATCAGCACCAGAAACACGGGAATCAGGATCACGCGGAAGATGGTAATTTTGTTTGCAGTCGTCATGTCAGCACCTCATTCGTGGATTTGTTCGCCGGCAAGATCGCCGTCGTCGCAGCCGGTGATGTGCACCGTGACCATGTCGCCGGGCTGGGCTGCACCGGTGAAGTAGACCGTGCCGTCGATCTCCGGCGAGTCGGCATACGTCCGGCCGGAGCACATGCCGCTCCTGGCCCGGTGCTCGCACAAAACGGTCATGTCCCGCCCGATGCAGGCGGCGTTGTAGTCGTCCATGATGCCGGCCTGCAGCTCGAGAATGAGATCGGCGCGGCGCTGGGCCTCGTCCGGCTCGCAGCGGTCGGTCATCACGGCGGCGGGCGTCCCCTCCTCGGGGGAGAACGGGAACACGCCCACGCGCTCGAGCCGCACCTCGCGCAGCCACGTGCACAGCTCCTCAAACTCGGCCTCGCCCTCGCCGGGCAGGCCCGTGATGAGGCTCGTGCGCAGCACAAGACCCGGAATGCGCGCACGCAGCTTCTGCAGCAGCGCGCGGATCTCGTCGCCGGTGCAGTGGCGGTTCATGCGGCGGAGAATGTCGTTGTCGATGTGCTGGATGGGGATGTCGAGATACTTGACGATCTTGTCCTCGTTTGCGATGAGATCGATGAGTTCGTCGTCGATGATCTCGGGGTAGAGGTAGTGCAGGCGGATCCAGCGGATGCCGTCGATCTTCGCCAGTTCCCGCAGCAGCAGCGCGAGACTCGGCTTTCCGTAGAGGTCCATGCCCCAGCGGGTGATGTCCTGCGCGATGACGATCAGCTCTTTCACGCCGAGGTCGGCGAGCTCCTGCGCCTCCTGCACGATGGCGTCGAGCGTGCGGCTGCGGTAGCGGCCGCGGATGGCGGGGATGGCGCAGAACGCGCACCAGTTGTCGCACCCTTCGGCGATGCGCAGGTACGCCCAGCCCGGCCCGGTCGTGACCACGCGGCCGATCTCCTCGATCGGGCCGCTCTTGTCGCCGAAGTACAGCGGACGTCCGCCGTGCATCACGTCCTCAACGGCCGCACAGATCTGGCCGAAGCTGCCGGTGCCGAGCATGCCGTCCACTTCCGGCAGGCTCTCGAGAATGTCGTTTTCGTACCGCTGCGACAGGCAGCCGGTCACGAGAATCTTTCTCAGTCCGCCGGCCTTTTTCACCTCGGCGAGCTGCAGGATCTGGTCGATGGCCTCGCTCTTGGCGCTGTCGATAAAGCCGCAGGTGTTGACGATGGCGACGTCGCACCCGTCCACCTCGCCGACCACCTCGTGGCCGGCCTGATTGAGCAGATAGAGCATCTGCTCGCTGTTGACCTGATTTTTCGCACAGCCGAGCGAGATCAGGCAGATTCGATATGGCATGGGTCAACACTCCTCAAAGTTATCCTGATAGCGCGCGATGGCCGCGCGGATCTCGTCGCGCCCGAAGCCGCGGCGGTAGAGATAGTCCGACGCGCGGCGCAGCTCGTCGCGGTCGGGTGTGTCGCTGCGCAGGCGGCGGCGCAGCAGCGTGTCGATTTGGTCGTCCTGCTCCGGCAGCTCCTGCAGCGCATCGTCCCACAGCTCGCGCGGGATGCCGCGGCGGTACAGCTCGCTGCGGATGCGCCCGGCGCCGTAGCCCTTGGCGGCATAGTGCCGCACGCACATGGCGGCGTACTGCGCATCGTCGAGCAGGTGCAGTTCCTGCAGCCACGCGGCGGCGTCCTCGGCGTTTTCCGGGCTTTCGCCCTTTTCCTTCAGCCGGTCGGTCAGTTCCTTGACCGACATGGCGCGCGCGCCGATGATGCGCAGCGCCCGCTGCCGGCAGCGCGAGCGCTCGGAGGCCGCGCGCAGCGCGTCCAGCTCCGGGCTCGTCAGCTCTTTTCCGCTGCGCAGGTGAAAATCCGTCACGACGGCGAGCGTCGTGCGCAGTTCCTCGCCGGTGTCAAACCGCGCCAGAAAGCGCTCCGGCGCGGTCTGTTTGAGCTCAATGAGCCGGGCCATCAGCCCTGAAAGTCATCGGCTGCCACTTCGACGGCGCGGCCGGAGGCAATGGCGGCCTTGCGCGCCTGCGGGCTCATGAGCTTGTGGGCGTTGGCGCGGATCTCGGCCTCGATCTTGTCCGAGACGTCGGGGTGCTCGCGCAGATATTCCTTCATGCTGTCGCGGCCCTGCACGCGCACATCGCCGTAGGTGTACCACGCGCCGGCCTTGTCGATCAGGTCGAGCTTGACGCCGAGGTCCACGATCTCGCCGATCTTGGAGATGCCCTCGCCGTAGATGATGTCGAACTCCGCCTCCTTGAACGGGGGCGCGACCTTGTTCTTGACGATCTTGGCGCGCGTGCGGTTGCCGATCATCTCGCCGCCGACCTTCAGCGTCTCGATGCGGCGCACGTCGATGCGGACGGAGGCGTAGAACTTCAGCGCCCGACCGCCGGTGGTGACCTCCGGATTACCGTACATGACGCCCACCTTTTCCCGCAGCTGGTTGATGAAGATGACCACGGTATTGGTCTTGGCGATGATGCCCGTCAGCTTCCGCAGCGCCTGACTCATGAGCCGGGCATGGAGCCCCACGAAGCTGTCGCCCATCTCTCCCTCGATCTCGGCACGGGGGACCAGAGCGGCCACGGAGTCCACCACCACCACGTCGATGGCCCCGGAGCGCACCAGCGCCTCGGTGATCTCCAGTGCCTGCTCACCGGTGTCCGGCTGGGAGATGAGCATATCCTCGATCTTCACCCCCAGCGCACGGGCATAGGTAGGATCCAGAGCGTGCTCGGCATCCACGAAGGCCACCTCGCCGCCCATTTTCTGGGCCTGCGCCAGAACGTGCAGAGCCAGCGTGGTCTTACCGGAGGACTCAGGCCCATAGATCTCGATGATGCGGCCACGGGGTACGCCGCCGATGCCCAGCGCCAGATCCAGCGCCAGAGAGCCGGTGGGGATGGCCTCCACATTGGGCTGCACATTGTCGCCATAGCGCATGATAGAGCCCTTACCGTAGGTTTTTTCGATTTGCTGCATGGCGGTCTCCAGCGCCTTTTTCTTGTCGGAGACCACGGGAGCAGCTATAGAGCTGTCTTTCTTCGCTGCCATGTTTCTTCCTCCTGTATCAATGAAAATTTTCGTGGTAAATGGGCAGAGGCCCATCGATTTACAAAGTCGTTTCGCCGGTCATCAGGCGTCGGCATAGACCTCCCGATAGCGCAGGCCCGTCACCACACGGGGGATGCCCGCCGGATCCGGCAGGATCTCCAGCTCACCGAAGCCCTCGCCTCGCATGAGCCGCAGGACGTCGTCGGCCTGCCCGATGCCCACCTCGAAGGCCAGGCGGCTCCCGGTGTGCAGCACGTCCCGCCAGCGGCGGCAGACGCTGCGGTAGAAGTCCAGCCCGTCGGTCCCGCCGTCCAGCGCCAGATGGGGCTCATAGTCCCGGACGGAGACGTCCAGTCCGGCGATGTCCCCGGAGGGA
>OLYA01000794.1_pt1 | contig 14849 bp, 9 predicted proteins | sample 1674361 | NCBI WGS metagenome assembly OLYA01 (sample SAMEA103958165, study PRJEB25191) | human gut metagenome | biome: human-associated habitat [ENVO:00009003]; feature: intestine environment [ENVO:2100002]; material: feces | place: Germany | collected 2013/2015
AAACAGCTTGTCCTCCTTCTGCCAGTCCACCAGCGCGTCCAGCAGCGCAAGGGTCTGCTTGTCCTTTGCTGCCGGATTTACCAGCGCTTTCCAGCCGCCCAAGGCGCGCGCCACGTTATCAAACTCGCCCCGGCTCATGCCCTTTTCCTTCAGGTCGATCATCTGGAATTTAATGCCGCGCTCCTTGAAATAGCGCTGCGCCTTTTTGGTATCAAAGCACTTGCTCGTGCCAAAGATCTGGATATTCATCTTATCTCCTCCTGCCGGTTCCCGGCGGTCTTATTGTACCACACCGTAAACCGCTTGCATAGGCATAATTTGCGGCAAAACGGGCAATGCTTTCCGCAAAGGAGGTGTTTGCATGAACGCATTCGTAGACCCTGAACTGTGCATTGGCTGTACCCAGTGTGCCGGACTGTGCCCCGCAGTGTTCCGCATGGAGGGAGTTCTGGCTGTGGCAGAGCCCGGCCCCATCCCGCCGGAGGAGGTGCCGCAGGCCGTCACCGCAGCCCAGAGCTGCCCGGTAAGCGCCATCCGCATCGAGGAATAAGCCCGGCATCGCTAAGGCTGCTGCACAGCTTGTGCGGCAGCCTTTTTTCGATGGAACGATTTGAAATGCCCTCCGCGCTGCTCCGGGCACAAACAGCGGAATTTATGATTTCGGTCTGGTGGAACGCCTGTCGGCGTTCCACCAGACCATTTTCACGCGTGAATGCACAATAAAATGCGGAGCATTCCCTTTTTTGCGCAAAAAGTTCCCGCGCGGTACGGTTTTGTGCTATACTATAAGATGTGAGATTACGCAACGGAGGAACTGCATTATGCGTTTACTGGTCATTGACGGCAACAGCATTGCCAACCGCGCTTTTTATGGCATCAAGCTGCTGACCACCAAGGACGGACGTTATACCAACGCCATCTATGGTTTTTTAAACATTCTGCTCTCCCTGCTCAAGGAGTGCCAGCCGGACGAGGTGGCCGTGGCTTTTGACCTGAAAGCCCCCACCTTCCGGCATAAAATGTACGATGGCTACAAGGCCACCCGCCACGCTATGCCCGAGGAGCTGGCGCAGCAGATGCCGGTGCTCAAGCAGCTGCTGGCAGACCTTGGCTACCGCACCGTTACCGCCGAAGGCTGGGAAGCGGACGATATTCTGGGTACACTGGCTGCTGCCTGCGCCGCCCGCAAGGACGACTGCTTCCTTGCCACCGGAGACCGGGACAGCCTGCAGCTGGTGAGCGAGAGCACCACCGTGCTGCTGGCTGCCACCGTAATGGGGCGCAGCAAGACCGTGGTGATGGACGAGGACGCCATTCAGGAAAAATACGGCCTTGCGCCTAAGCAGCTCATCGAGGTGAAGAGCCTGATGGGCGACACCTCAGATAACATCCCCGGCGTGAAGGGCATCGGCGAAAAGACCGCCCTCTCGCTGGTGCAGACTTTCGGCTCGCTGGAGGGCGTGTACGAAAACATTGACGACAAGCGCATCAAACCCAAGCAGCGGGAGCACTTGTTGGAAGACAAGCCCATGGCCGAGCTGAGCCACACGCTGGGCACCATCCGCACCGATGCCCCCATCGACACCGCCGAGGGTGCCTACACCGTGGGCGAGGGCAACAAACCCGCCGCCGTGCGGCTTTTGCAGGAATTGGAGATCCACTCCCTGATCCCGCGGTTCGGGCTCGACGGCGTAGTACCGGAAGCCGCCGCCGAGGAGCGGGCCGTGGAGCTGCCGGAAGCTAACATTGCTCCCCTGCCCCTGACCCCCGCCGGGCACTATCTGGTGGCTGCCCGCCCCGCCGTTACCGGCAAGCAGGGCACCCGCAACGTGGTATTGCAGCCGGAAAGCTGGTACGCCGTGCAGGATACCACCGTCTACCCGCTGGAGGATGCCGACCTAGTGCGGCTGCTGGACAACGCCGATGTGACGCTGGATGTGTTCAACTCCGCGCCCCTGTACGCCAAGGCCATGGCTGCCGGCGGCTGGGGCAGCAGCATCGTCTGGGACGGCAAGCTGGCTGCCTATCTGCTGGACGCCTCTGCCTCCAAGTACCAAATCAGCGAACTGATCCCCGCCTACAAGGCCGCTGCCGCCTTTACCTGCACCGATTACCCGGACGCCGGGCGGCTGGCCGACCTGTTTGCCCGGATGAAGGCCGAGATCACCGCCTGCGGCGAGGATGCGCTGTACAACGAGATCGAGTTCCCGCTGGCACAGGTGCTGGCCGACATGACCCGCACCGGCGTGCTGGTGGATAAGGACGGCATCGAGCAGTTCGGCGTAAAGCTGCGGGAGGAGCTGGAGCAGGTGCTGAACCGCATCCACATGGAGACCGGCAGCGCCACCTTCAACCCCAACAGCCCCAAGCAGCTGGGCGAGATGCTGTTCGACACCATGGGTCTGCCCCACGGCAAAAAGACCCAGCGCGGCTGGTCCACCGACGCCGAAACGCTGGAAAGCCTACGCGAGTACCCGCTGGTAGAGGATGTTTTGCAGTACCGCGCCTACCAGAAGCTGAACTCCACCTATGTGGAGGGTCTGCTCAAGGTCATTGGCGAGGACGGACGCATCCACTCCACCTTCAACCAGACCGAAGCCCGCACCGGGCGGCTCTCCTCCGATAATCCCAATCTGCAGAATATCCCCATCCGCACCGAGTTGGGCAGCCAGCTGCGCGCCTACTTTGTTGCAAAGCCGGGCTGTGTGCTGGTGGATGCGGATTACAGCCAGATCGAGCTGCGCATCTTGGCGCACATCACCGGGGACGAGCACATGCAGCAGGCCTTTTTGAACGGTGAGGACATCCACCGCAGCACCGCCGCCAAGATCTATGGTATCCCGCAGAGCGAGGTGACGCCACGGCTGCGCTCCTCTGCCAAGGCCATCAACTTTGGCATCATGTACGGCAAGGGCGCGTACAGCCTTTCCAAGGATATCGGCGTGACCGTGAAGGAAGCGGACGCCTTCCTCAAGAACTATCTGGCGGCTTTCCCCAGTGTGAGCGGCTATATGGACAAGACCATCGCGGATGCAAAGGCAAACGGCTATGTGTCCACCCTGTTCGGTCGCCGCCGCACCCTGCCGGAGCTGGCCAGCACAAACTTCAACGTGCGCGCCAGCGGCGAGCGCATGGCCCGCAACACCCCCATTCAGGGCACCGCTGCGGACGTGATCAAGCTGGCCATGGTGCGGGTGTGGAAGCGCCTGCGGGACGAAAAAATGGCCAGCCGCCTGATTTTGACAGTCCACGATGAACTGATCGTGGAGGCCCCGGAGGCGGAGGCCGAGCAGGCCGCCCGTATCCTGCGGGAGGAAATGGAAGGCTGCGTGCAGTACGCGGTGCCCTTGAGCACCGATGTGCACGCAGGCAAAAACTGGCTGGAGGCACACTAAAATGATCATTCTCGGAATCGAGTCTACCTGTGATGAGACCGCCGCTGCGCTGGTGGAGGACGGACGGCATCTGCTGAGCAACGTCATCTCCACCAGCGTCAAGGAACAGGCGCTATACGGCGGCGTTGTGCCGGAGATTGCCAGCCGCCGCCACTGCGAGTTCATCAGCGCAACGGTCAAAAAAGCCCTGCTGGACGCTGGCAAGACCATAGACGATGTGGACGCTGTGGCTGTCACCTTTGCGCCGGGGCTCATCGGTGCGGTGCTGGTGGGCGTAAACTTTGCCAAGGGTCTGGCCTACTCGGCGGGCAAGCCGCTGGTGCCGGTGCACCATCTGCGGGGACACATTGCCGCGCTCTACCTGACCCACCCGGAACTCAAGCCACCCTTTTTGTGTCTGGTGGCGTCCGGCGGGCACAGCCATATCGTGGAAGTGCAGGACTACACCCACTACCACATTTTAGGTCACACCGTGGACGATGCTGCGGGCGAAGCCTTTGACAAGGTAGCCCGCACGCTGGGTCTGCCCTACCCCGGCGGTCCCAGCGTAGCCGCCGCCGCCAAGACCGGTGACCCCAAGGCCTACCGTCTGCCGGTGCCCCATGTGGAGGGCAAATACAACGTGAGCTTTTCCGGCTTAAAGACCGCCGTGCTCAACGAGGTGAACAAGGCGCAGATGAAGGGCGAGGAAGTGAACGTCCCCGACCTTGCCGCCAGCTTTCAGGAGCGCATTGCGGGCATTCTGGCCGAAAAGCTGCTGCTTGCCGCTGCCGATACCGGGGCAAAGCAGGTGTGCCTTGCCGGCGGCGTAGCCGCCAATGGCCGTCTGCGCCAGCTGGTGAACGACGGTGCCCAGAAGCTGGGCGCAAAGGTTTACCTGCCGGAGCTGAAGTTCTGCGGCGACAACGGCGCGATGATCGCCGCACAGGGCTACTACCAGTACATTGCCGGGCATACCGCCGGGCTGGAGCTGAACGGCCTGCCCACCCTGTCCATCGACTATGAATAAACACAACATCGGAGGTATTCCCATGACTGAGCGTAATCCTATCCTGCAAAGCCTGTTCGACCGCAAGTCGGTGCGGGTGTATGAAGAAAAGCCCATCCCTGCCGAGATGAAGCAGGCCATTTTAGAAGCTGCCGCACAGGCGCCCTCTGCGGGCTGTCAGCAGCTGTATACCATTTTAGACATCACCGACCCGGCGCTGAAGGAAGCGCTGGCCGAAAGCTGCGACCACCAGCCCTTTATTGCCAAAGCACCGCTGGTACTGGTGTTCTGCGCCGACTGCAAAAAGTGGTATGACGCCTACTTAGAAGTTGGCTGCACACCCCGCACCCCGGGTGTGGGCGATTTGATGCTGGCAGTCACCGATGCCGCCATTGCCGCCCAGAACGCCGTGGTCGCCGCCGAAAGCTTTGGCATCGGCTCGTGCTACATCGGGGACATCATGGAAAACTGCGACACCCAGCGCAGTCTGCTGCATCTGCCGGACTATGTGTTCCCGGCAGTAATGCTGGTGTTCGGCTGGCCCACCCAGCAGCAGAAGGACCGCGTAAAGCCCCAGCGCTGCGCCATGGAGCATATCGTGCACGAAAACGGCTACCGCACCATGGACGGTGCAGAGCTGCGGGACACCTTCGGCTACAAGGCAGGCAACGCGCCCTTTAACCAGTGGTGCACCGCCTTCTGCAACCGCAAGTATAACTCCGATTTTTCCAAGGAGATGACCCGCTCGGTGGAGGAATACCTCAACCAGTTCCGGTAATCTAAAACTTTTCCGAACCACATATTATAGCAATTAAAAATCGGCAGCTGCACGGTGTTTTGTGCAGCTGCCGATTTTCTCGTTTATCTCTGGTTTTTCGCAAACAGTGCGCCCAGTTCCGGCAGGATATCGTGGGGCAGCATCCCGTACTCACCGCGCTTTGCGGCGGCGCGATCGGCGGCGGCACCATGCAGGTATACCGCGCAGGCGGCGGCTTCGTAAGCGGACAGACCGCAGGCCAGCAGCGCCGCCAGCATGCCCGCCAACACATCCCCGCTGCCGCCCCGGGCAAGCCCCGGATTGCCGGTGGGGTTCACGCACATCCGCCCGTCCGGACTTGCCACCACGGTGCGTGCCCCCTTCAGCACCACCACGGCGTTCCACGCCTTGGCATACCGCAGGGCGGCCCCCTCCCGGTCGGCGGCAAGCGCTGCTGCCGAAAGGCCGGTCAGGCGCGCCATCTCGCCGGGGTGCGGGGTGACCACCAGCTCCCCCGCCGGGTGCGGGAAGGGCTTGCCCTCTGCCAGCAGCTGGGCGGCGGCGTTCAGGCCGTCGGCATCCAGCACCGCAGCCCCCGCAAAGCCGGGCAGAAGCTGCTGCACCAGCGTGCGGGTCTCGGCGGCCCGGGCGGCGCTTTGTGCCGTACCGCCAAGGCCGGGGCCCAGCAGCAGCATGGTGGCCTTCTGCCGCCGGAGCAGCGGCACATTTTCCGGTGCAATGCCGCCCTGTGCGCCCTCCTTACAGGGGCACAGGCAGCACTCCGGCAGGCGGGTGACGGCGGCGCTGACCACCGGCTCTACACTTGCAAGGGTAACGATACCCGCCCCGGTGCGCAGTGCACCCTCGGCTGCCAGCAGGGCCGCGCCCCGGTAAAAGGCGCTGCCCGCCACCGCCAGCACACTGCCAAAGGTGCCCTTATGGCTGTCCCGGGCACGGTGCGGGATGCTTTGCCAAACAAATTCTTCGGTAATTTCCACAGCCATGGGCGCACCTCCAGAGAACGATTTCAAATGCCCTCCGCGTTGCTGTGGGCATTTTTTCGTGGAAAAGATATTTTAATTTCGGTCTAGCGGAACGCCTGCAGGCGTTCCGCTAGACCATTTTCACGGGGTTCAGCCTTTACTCCTGTCCCTGCACAAGGGCGCGAATCTGTTTTTCCACGTTCTGCACTTCTTCGTGGAACATCCGGGCAGACACGCGCAGCGCGCCGTGGCCAAGGATGATGACCTGCTCCATACCGTCCGAGGTCGCCACGCGGACGCGGCGGCTTTTGCCGATCTCATGGGTGACCCGCTCGATGAACATATCGGCGGTCTCGGCCTCCTTGGTGTAGACCACATGGATATTGTGGTACTGCTCGATGGCACCGGGGCTGCCGGGCACGCGGTAGGCATCGAACACCAGAATGAGCACGCATTTCTGGTAGCCCTGATAGTTGCACAGGATGTCCATCAGCTTGCGGCGGGCGGCGTCCAAGCTTTCCTTTGACAGCGCGTTCAGCTCGTCCCACGCAAAGATGATGTTGTAGCCGTCCACCAGCAGATACTCCGGGGCAATTTCCCACTGTTCTGCGTCAAAATCCGGGCGTTCGGTCTTTTGCACCGGGCGGAACGCCGCCAGTGGGTCACGCTTGATGGGGCCGTAGGTGCGCTCAAAAATCTTGAGCAGCTCGGCATCCTCCTCCAGTGTGGCACGGTAAGCCATGGCGCGGCGCTGAGGCGCAGCCTGCACCTCCGGGCGGGCGGGCTTTGCCTTGCCCCAGCCGCTTTCAACGTGCATGTGGCTGCGCACCTCACTCCACGGCACCACAAAGCCTGCACCATGGGCACAGAACACGGAATCTGCGGGGTTGTCCAGATCATGCTCCGGCTGGTAGCCGATTTCTGCAATGACCTGCTGCGCGTTGTGGCAGGGGCGGTAACCGTCCAGCGTCAGGCTCAGATGTCCCCTGCCCCGGGTGTAGCTGACCACCTCCATGGGGTAGCTGCGCATGGTGGATACCGGCGCAAAGCCGGTCAGGGTGGCCGTGTCGGTGCCACTTTCCGGCGGATCAAAACTGCCCTCCATGCGCTGGATATCGCTCATGGCGCGGCCAATGTTCTCCACCGGCACTTCCAGCCGGAAGGCATACCACGGCTCTAACAGCTGGCTTTTTGCCAGCATCAGCCCCTGCCGCACGGCACGGTAGGTAGCCTGCCGGAAATCACCGCCCTCGGTGTGCTTGAGGTGCGCTTTGCCGGCAAGCAGGGTGATTTTCACATCCGTCAGCGGTGCACCGATCAAAACGCCAAGGTGCTGCTTTTCTTCCAGATGGGTCAGCACCAGCCGCTGCCAGTTTTTGTCCAGCACCTCTTCCCGGCAGTCGGCGGCAAACTGCATCCCGCTGCCCCGGGGCAGCGGTTCCAGCAGCAGATGCACCTCGGCATAGTGGCGCAGCGGCTCGTAGTGGCCTACGCCCTCCATGGGCTCAGTGATGGTCTCCTTATACAAAATGCCACCCGGGCCAAAGGATACCTCCAGCCCGAACCGCTCGGCCAACAGGCTGCGCAGCACCTCCAGCTGCACCTCGCCCATCAGCTGCACATGGATCTCGCCTAGCGTCTCGTTCCACACCACATGGAGCTGCGGTTCTTCCTCCTCCAGCCGGTGCAGCTTTGCCAGTGCAGCGTGTACGTCTGCGCCCTCCGGCAGCAGCACCTGATAGCTGAGCACCGGTTCCAGCACCGGCACATCGCTGTCCCGCTCTGCCCCAAGTCCTGTGCCGGGCTTTGCATGGGTCAGGCCGGTCACGGCGCATACCTGTCCCGGGCCGATGGCCTCGGTCAGGGTATATTTTGCGCCGGAGTACAGCCGCAGCTGGTTCGCCTTTTCTGCCCACGGCTCGCCGTCCGCTTCGCCGGAGAGCAGAGCCTTTACCTTCAGCTCCCCGCCGGTGACCCGCAGCCACGTCAGGCGTGCGCCCTGCTCATCCTGTGATACCTTGAACACCCTTGCACCAAAGGCGTGCAGCGCCGGGGCGGGGCGGGTGTAGCGGTCAAGCCCCTCCAGAAGTGCATCCACCCCATCCAGCCGCAGCGCTGCCCCGAACCAGCACGGAAAAACGTGCCGCCGGGCAACTGCGGGGATAATGTCTGCATCGGTCAAGGTTCCCGCGTCCAGCATTTTTTCCATCAGCTGCTCATCGCACAGCGCCAGTGCTTCGTTGCGGGCGACAGGCTCTGTGCCAAAATCCACAAAACCCTCGCCAAGGCGGTGATTCAGCTGGGTGAGCAGCTGCTCCCGGGTCATGCCGGGCAGGTCCATTTTATTCACGAATACAAAGGTGGGCACATGGTAGCGCCGCAGCAGCCGCCACAGCGTTTCGGTATGGCTTTGCACGCCGTCCGTTCCGCTGACCACCAGCACGGCATAGTCCAGCACCTGCAAGGTGCGCTCGGTCTCGGTGGAAAAATCCACATGGCCGGGGGTGTCCAGCAGGGTGATGGCGGTATTGCCCGCCGCAAGCAGCGCCTGTTTGGAAAAGATGGTGATGCCGCGCGCTTTTTCCAAGCTGTCGGTATCCAGAAAGGCATCTCCGTGGTCTACCCGCCCCAGCTTGCGGATAGCACCAGCGCGGTAGAGCATGGCCTCGGAGAGGGTGGTCTTGCCGGAGTCCACATGGGCCAGAATGCCCAGTACGATCTGTTTTTGCGTTGTTTCCATGCACTGCTCCTATAAGCCGTTTTCCTAAGTACTGCGCACCATTTTCAAAAACAGCTTTTAAAAATAATTTCCTGTTTATTGTAACACGCTTTGCGGGGAAAAGAAAGTTTTCGGGCGCAAATCCTGCAGGCAAAAAACAGCACCGGACAGAAAGTGGTCTGCCCGGTGCGATTTTCTTAAAAAAGGTCCAGCATATTGTCCAGATAAATTGCCTCCCGCACCTGCAGCTGGTATTCCGGCTTTGTCATGTAATAAAGCAGAAATTCCAGCACCAATGCGCTGCCAAGCCCCCTACCCTCTATCTTGAACTGGGAAAAGCCTGCGGGCAGATACCGCTGCCGGATGTCCTCCACCCCGATAAACCCGGGGCTGCGCATCGCCTTGGAAAAGCGGTAGCCCTCGGCGGCATCCGGGGCGGTGCAGCGGTGGTCCGGGCAGTCCTCGCCCAGATTCTGACGGCTGACCGTCTCGTAGCAGTGCTTGCGCTCGGTGCAGCCGAACCAGCAGCACTCATTGCACAAAAACTCTACCTTGGCTTTTTGCTCCGGCGGCAGGGTGCGCAGCTGCTCCAGCGCCGGGTTCAGCCGGAAATCCGGCACCACATACCGGAACTGCGGTTTTTCCAGTTCCTGCCGCAACTGTGCGAAATCGATGAGCACTTTTGTGGTGGAGGACACCAGATACAGCTCCGGCCAGCGCTGTTGCAGATAGTCCGCCAGCAGGTCGGAATGGACGATCACGCCGTTTGGCACACTGCCAGCTTTGGCAAACTGTTCACACAGGGCGTTGCACTGCGGGTCGGCAAGGTGCTCAGCCCGCAGCAGGGAGTTACTGAAGGTCAGCCGCCCGGAGATGCCGTATTCCCGCAATAGCGCCAGCACCTCGCGCGCAGCTGCCCCGCCGCTGGAAATGCGTCCCCCGCCCCAGATGCAGCCCGCCGGGGCACCGTAGATAGAGCCGATGGCGCACCAGTCGTAAAAATATTCCCGGTGCTCCCGGTACAGTGGCAAAAAGCGGCGGTACAGCTCGTAAAACTCGAACAGGCCGGGCAGATGATAATAGGCAGCTGCGGGCTTTTCCATAGGGGGTCCTTTCCTGCAAAAAGGGAGCTGCTGCGTAAAAATGCCGTGCAGCGGCTCCCCTGTTTTTATCGTATTTGCTTTTGTTACACGGTAGCGCCGACCTGAGGGGCGCCGCCTGCGAGCTGCTCTGCCGTAAGCGGCTGGGCTTCTGCGGGGGCGTTCAGGCGCTCCTTTGCCACCGCCAGCATCAGCTTGATGCGGTTTTCCTGATTGACCCGGGTAGCACTGGGGTCGTAGTCGATGGGGGTGATGTTGGCGCTGGGGTACAGCGCACGGATCTTGTTCACCATGCCCTTGCCCACGATATGGTTGGGCAGGCAGCCAAAGGGCTGCGCACACACGATGTTGCCATAGCCGCCCTGCACCAGCTCGATCATCTCGGCGGTCAGCAGCCAGCCCTCACCCATTTTTGCGCCCAGCGAGATGACTCCCTTGGGCTTTTCCACCAGCTCCTTGAAGGGGCCCGGCGCATAGAACCCGGCGTCCGTCTCTGCCTTGAGCATGACACGCTCCACACTGTCCAGCCAGTTGAGGAACTGGTCGGTGCCCACCTTCACAGCCAGCTTGCCGCCGTACAGCACATGATCCTCGCCCATGTTGAAGGCGCAGTACTGCACAAAGCCCATCAGACCGGGGAAGTTCACCTCGCAGTCCTGACTTTCCAAGAACTTCTGCAGGTCATTGTTGCCCAGCGGGCTGTATTTGACGTAGATCTCGCCCACAACACCCACCTTGACCTTGGGCACCCGGGTGACCGGGATAGTGGCAAATTCCTTTGCGATGAGCGGGAAGGTGTGCTTCATTTCCCGGGAAGTAAAGCCCTTGCCTGCCAGCAGTGCACGGCCAAGACGGGCGATCCAGCGATCCACCATGCGGTCAGCAGTGCCCTTTTCGTTCTCGTAGGGAGCCACCTGATTGCGCAGCGCACACAGCATATCACCGTAGAAGATGCAGGCGATGCACTTGCGTGCCAGCGGGAGGGTCATCTGGAAGCCGCTGTCCTTTTCCAGACCGGAAAAGTTCAGACTTGCCACCGGGATCTGCGGGTAACCGGCCTTGACCAGCGCCTTACGCAGCAGATGGATGTAATTGGAGGCGCGACAGCCGCCGCCGGTCTGGGTGATCAGCAAGGCAGTGTGCTCCAGATCATACTTGCCGCTGTTCAGCGCATCCAGAAACTGGCCGATGACCAGCAGCGCCGGGTAGCAGGTATCGTTGTGGACATACTTCAGCCCCAGCTGTGCCACGGCACTGCCGCAGTTGCCCAGCAGCTCACACTTATAGCCTTCGCAGCGCAGTGCGTACTCCATGAGCCGGAACTGGGTCACGGCCATGTTGGGGATGAGGATGGTGTGGGTCTTTTTCATCTCCGGGGTAAATTTAGGATAATGATATTCCATAGGTTCCTCCTATGTTACTCTAAACAAGATAGCTCCCGCAAAGACTTCCCCCCGGCGGGGGGAAGCCTTTCAGCCTATCTCAGGGTTACTTTTACTCTGCCTTTTCTGCGGCGACCTCGTCCCGCTCGTCCAGTGCGGCAAACAGGCTGCGCAGACGGATGTTCACGGCACCAAGGTTCGTGATCTCGTCGATCTTCAGCTGGGTATACAGCTTGTTGCCCCGCTGCAAAATCTCGCGGGTCTCGTCGGTGGTAATGGCATCCACACCGCAGCCGAAGGACACCAGCTGCACCAGATCCATATCCTTCTGGGTGGTGCAGTACTTGGCGGCGGCATACAGGCGGCTGTGGTAGGTCCACTGGTTCAGCACGCTGGTGGGGAACTTCTGCACCCGGTTGGAGATGCTGTCCTCGGTGACCACCGCAGCTCCGTGGCGGGTGATCAGGTGGTCGATGCCGTGGTTGACCTCCGGGTCTACATGATAGGGACGGCCTGCCAGCACGATGATGCGCTTGCCCTGACGGCGCGCCTCGTCGATGATCTCGCTGCCCTTTACCCGGATCTTTGCCATGTGTGCCTCATACTCCGCGTAGGCAGCGTCGGCTGCGGCCTGCACCTCTTTTTCAGAGATGCCGTCAAAGTACTTGGGCAGCACCTCCTTTGCCATCTTGTGCACAAAGTCCTTGGGGCGGTGGATGCCCACATAATCATAGATGAACTTTTTGCCTTCCAGCTCCGGGCAGTTGCCTGCCAGAACCTCCGGGTAGTAGGCCACCACCGGGCAGTTATAATGGTTGTCGCCCAGTCCCTCGTCCACATTGTAGGTCAGGCAGGGGTAGAAGATGGCGTCCAGCTGCATCTGGCTCAGTGCCTTGATGTGGCCGTGGCTCAGCTTTGCCGGGAAGCAGGCGGTATCGCTGGGGATGGTAGCCTGTCCGGCCAGATACAGCCCACGGGTGGACACCGGACTGGTGTGCACCGCAAAGCCAAGGCTCGTCCAGAAGGCGTACCAGAAGGGCAGCAGCTCGTAGAAGCCCAGACACAGCGGGATGCCGATGGAGCCGCGCTTGCCGGGCACAGGCTTATAGCTTGCCAGCAGCTGCTGCTTGTAGGCGTACAGGTTCAGACTGTTATCCTCGCTTTTGCCGGTAACAGGCTTATCGCAGCGGTTGCCGGAGATGAACTTGCGGCCATCGGCAAAGGTGTTGACGGTCAGCTGGCAATGGTTGCCGCAGCCGCCGCACTTGACGCTGACCACCTGCTGTGCAAACTTCTCCAGTTCCTGTTCGTCCATCATGGCAGAGGTAGTCTGGTTGTTTTTATGGCTCTGGCGCAGGCCGTACAAAGCAGCGCCGTAAGCACCCATCAGACCGGCAATGTCCGGCCGGATGACCTCCACGCCCATCTCTTTTTCAAAGGCGCGAAGCACCGCTTCATTATAAAAGGTACCGCCCTGCACCACGATCTTGCGGCCCAGCTCTTCCGGGCTGGAGGCGCGGATCACCTTGTACAGCGCGTTCTTGACCACGCTGATGGACAGACCTGCCGAGATATTCTCGATGCTGGCACCGTCCTTCTGTGCCTGCTTGACCGAGCTGTTCATGAACACGGTGCAGCGGCTGCCCAAGTCCACCGGGCGGTCTGCGAACAAACCCAGTGCGGCAAACTCCTTGACATCGTAGCCCAGTGCCTGTGCAAAGGTCTGCAAAAAGCTGCCGCAGCCGGAGGAACAGGCCTCGTTCAGGAAGATGTTGCTGATGGCACCATCCTCGATCTTGAAGCACTTCATGTCCTGCCCGCCGATATCAATGATGAAATCCACGTCCGGCATAAAGTATTTGGCAGCGGTGAAATGTGCCACCGTTTCCACCAGACCGTAATCGCAGCGGAAAGCGTTTTTCACCAGTTCCTCACCGTAGCCGGTGGTGGTGACGCTTGCCACCTGCAGCCCCGGGTGCTCTTTGTAAATCTTGAGCAGCTGCTCCCGGATGAGGGGCAGCGGGTTGCCAAGGTTGGGCTGATAGTTGGTGTACAAAATCTGGCTCTTTTCGTCCACCACCACCAGCTTGACGGTGGTAGAACCGGAATCGATGCCGATATGCACCGGCCCGCAGTGGGCACTAAAAGCCACGCGGGGCACACTATGGGACATGTGCCGTGCGTGGAAAGCCTCGTACTCCTCCTTGCTGGCGAACAGCGGCGGCTCGCTGGCATAGGTAGCAGTGGCGGCGTACTTGTCCAGCGCAGCGGCCACCTCGGTGAGCACAAACTCCTTGTCGGCATACAACGCAGCGCCCAGCGCCACATACAGCAGGCTGTTCTCCGGGCAGATGCCGGTCACATTCAGCGCCTCGTCAAAGCTCTTGCGCAGCACGGTGCTAAAGGTGAGCGGCCCGCCCAGATAAAGGATATTGCCCTTGATGGGACGTCCCTGTGCCAGACCGGCGATGGTCTGGTTGACCACAGCCTTATAGATGCTGGCGGCGATATCCTCGGTGCGGGCACCCTGATTGATCAAAGGCTGCACATCACTTTTGGCAAACACGCCGCAGCGGGAGGCGATGGTATAGGTACGCTGCGCCTGCTCGGCGGCCTTGTTCATCTCATCGGCGCTCATCTTCAGCAGGGTAGCCATCTGGTCGATGAAGGCACCGGTGCCGCCGGCACAGCTGCCGTTCATGCGCACCTCGGTGCCGTTGGTCAGAAACAGGATCTTGGCGTCCTCGCCGCCCAGCTCAATGACGCAGTCCGTCTTTGGCATAAAGCGCTTGACCGCCACGCGGGTGGAGAACACCTCCTGCACAAAGGGCACACCACAGCTGTCCGCTAAGCCCATACCGGCAGAGCCGGAGATGCTGAGCAGCGCCTTGCTGCCATGCAGCTGCTCGGCATCAATGCGCCGCAGCAGCTCCTGCGCCTTTTCCAGAATATGACTATAATGTCGTTCGTATGTAGAATACAGCAGTTCATCATGCTCGCCCAGCACCACACACTTGATGGTGGTACTGCCGATGTCAAGACCTACTCTCACCTTGTTTTCCCTCCTAAGGACAAATAACCGGAGCATAACGCCCCGGCTGCCATGGCAAACAGCCGTTTGCGGCAAAGATGTGCAACGGCCGCTTTCTCTTTTCAGCAGCCCGCATTGCGCAGCTACGCTGTTTTTAAGCAGCATTCGCTATAAAAAATGCAGCAACTGCGTTTTTGCATACACTGTTATTATAATCCAATCGCGGGCGGCATTCAATCCATGTTGTCTATTTTACACGAAAAAAATAGTATTTTTTGCTCAAAAGGCTGAACTTTTTGTGAACAAGTGTCTTTTTTCCCCGCAAAAAAGCCGCCGCACAGAGTTTGTGCAGCGGCTTTGTACCGGCGGGACATTTTGAATGGTTTCCACGTGCGCTTTTGCTATTTCGGGCGTTACTTCGGTATTGAGACGAATGTCTATACCGGCTTTGTCAATCAGAAATTTCTGCTGCTCTATGTACTCATCAATACGTT
>OLYA01000806.1_pt1 | contig 14630 bp, 9 predicted proteins | sample 1674361 | NCBI WGS metagenome assembly OLYA01 (sample SAMEA103958165, study PRJEB25191) | human gut metagenome | biome: human-associated habitat [ENVO:00009003]; feature: intestine environment [ENVO:2100002]; material: feces | place: Germany | collected 2013/2015
AGGCGCAGGCAGCGAAGCGTCCCTGCCAGTAACTTTGCGCGTCCGCAGACGCGCCTCCCAGCTGCTCTTCTCCCCAAGATTCCGTGAAGAAGCAAAAAAACTGCCTTCTCGAAAGCAATTTTTCGGGAAGGCAGGAGATTCACTCGCTGATGGCGAACATCTTCGTGGATAAATACCGCTCGCCTGTGTCGGGCAGGATGACGACGATGTTCTTGCCCGCGAATTCCGGACGCGCCGCCACTTGCGATGCCGCCCAGACCGCCGCGCCTGACGTGATGCCCGCCAGCACACCCTCGTGCGCCGCCAGCTCGCGCCCCGTGCGGTAAGCATCGTCTTCCTTGACGGTGATAATCTCGTCAATCAAATCGCGGCTCAGTACATCCGGCACGAAATTCGCGCCGATGCCCATCAAGCCGTGCGGGCCCGCAACGCCCTTGGACAGCAGGGGCGAGGAGAACGGCTCTACCGCGACGATGCGCACGTTCGGGTTCTTTTCACGCAGGTAGCTGCCGATGCCGGTCAGCGTGCCGCCCGTGCCGATGCCCGCGACGAGCACATCCACCTGACCGGCCGTGTCCGCCCAGATTTCCGGGCCAGTCGTGGCGCGGTGGGTGGCGGGGTTCGCCGGGTTGACGAACTGCCCGACGACAATCGCGTTCGGGGTTTCGGCGGCGAGCTCATTCGCCTTGTCAACCGCGCCCTTCATGCCCAGCTTGCCGGGGGTGAGGACGAGCTTCGCACCATACGCCAGCATCAGCTGACGGCGCTCGACGCTCATGCTGTCCGGCATGACGATGATGGCGGTATATCCGCGCGCGGCGGCGACCATCGCCAGCCCGATGCCGGTGTTGCCGCTGGTAGGCTCAATAATCGTGCCGCCGGGGAGCAGCTTGCCCGCCTTTTCCGCGGCCTCCACCATGCCCAGCGCAATGCGGTCTTTCACACTGCCGCCGGGGTTGAAGGATTCGACCTTCGCCAGCAGATGCGCGTTCAGACAGTGCGTCTGCTCAAAGTGAGTGAGTTCAAGCATCGGCGTGCGGCCGATCAGGTCAGCGACGGACTTGGCAATGCGCATAACCAGCGCCTCCTTTTCGTGTCTTTCCTCCCGATAAAGTCAGGAGGAAGAATGACGGCATTATACGCTATTCCTATAGGTTTCGTCAAGCACAAATTTGCCTTTTTTTCGGAAAAAATTTGCCTGAATCTTGCGAAATCCGATATGCGTATGCTATACTGGAAGCAGATGCAAGAGAAACAACATCCGAAAGGCGGGATGCGGGTGGCTCAGGCGGATGACGAACGGCAGTTCCTCGCGGCGTGCTATCAGCGCCACCGCATCAGCATGATTCGCTTGGCGAAGTGCTATGCCGCTGACAGCGCGGCGGTGGAGGACATTGTGTCGGACAGCCTCGTGGCGCTGATGGAGAAAATCGACCTGCTGCGCACGCTGACGGAAGAGCAGGAGCGCGCGTATGTGCTGGCAGTTGTGCGAAACACCGCGATGGACGAACTGCGGCGCAAGCAGCGGCAGCGCGGGCGGTTCCTGCGCGACGGGGACGAGGCGCTCGCGCTTTATCCCGACCCGGCGGCGCTGGAAGAGAAGGTGCTGATGCGGGAGACGATGGCGGCAGTACACAGGGCAATCGCGGAATTGCCGGAGAAGGAGCAGCAGGTGCTGCGCCTGAAAGTGCTGGAAAACCGCACGGACGCGGAAATCGCCGCCGAAACGGGCTTGTCGCCGGGCAGCATCCGGCAGTATCTCCACCGCGCGCGAGGCAGACTGCGCGAGAAACTGTTTTGAGAGGAGGAAGCAGCATGAACGAAAAGAATCAGCAGGTGTCGGATGAGCAGATTGACGCCCTCATCCGCAGCGGACTTTGGCAGGACGAACAGCCGCTGACGGCGGACGAAGAGAAGCTGGCGGACGCGGCGTTTGCGCGGGCAATGGCGAAAATCGACCGCAAGGCGAAGCGGCAGAAGCGCCGGACTGTCCTGCATATGCTTGATCGCGTGGTGCGCGTCGCGGCGTGCCTGATTGTGGCGGTCGGGATTGCGTTCCCGATTGCGCTGGCGAATTCTGAGGCGTTCCGCGAGCAAATCCTCCAATTGGTGCTGTCCATCAACCCCGAAACGGGCATGGCGCACGTCGGCATGAAACCCGCGAAGGAGGAGCAGACCGCGAACGTGCCGCGCATGGACGTGCCGGACGGCTGGGAGGGGCTGTTCTTCCCGACGTTCCTGCCGGACAGCCTGCCGCTGGTGCGCTGCGAAACGACGCGCGGCGACCAGGTGCACAGCGAAGCATATTATGCCGACGAGACGCGCTCCCTGCGCTTTGAGGAGCAGGACAACCTCGACGGCTGGAACGTTCGCGCGGCGGATGCACGGGTGCTGACGATTTATCTGCACAGCGTGCCGGGCTACCTGATTGACCGCCAGACCGAGGATACGCACGAGGTGAGCATCATCTGGGCGGAGGGGAAGCGGATGCTGCGCGTGACGAGCATCGGGCTGCCGGCGGACGAAGCGGTGCTGGTGGCGCAGAGTGTGAAAAAAATTTTTGCGGAATGATGTCCCGTTTTGCCCCTTTGCAGCGTCTTAATAGGTGAAAGCGCCCGAAAGATGGTTCGGACGCGCCCGACGAGACACGGAAGGAGCGAAACACGATGACGACCCGATGGAAACGGCTGACCGCCCTGATGCTGATTCTGCTGACGCTGCTGAACGCCGGAAGCGCGCTCGCGGCGGAGGAGTTTTGGAAGTGGGGGGATGAGTTCCAGCAGTGGGAAGCATGGGAAGGACAAGTAGGGGTACTTTCCACGCAAGTTTACAAAGACGAATTGTACTTTGTCTATGGTCGCCTGCTGTTAAAATGTCATGACCCGGAATCAAAGCCGGAAGAGGTTATGCAATTAAAGAAGCTGCTTCCAGAGGATGAACAGCCTTATTATGCAGAGGATAACTATTATGGGCATATCGTTTTAACGGCGTACCTGTTCACGGACGGAGATGCGCTGTATATCTTTGCGCAGGGGATGCACAAAGTCTTTCGGATTGACTTTGTGGATGGCGAAGCAACCCCGGTATTATGTGCGGAACTTGATTTTGATGATGTTGAAGGCGTAAACCGGGAGAGTACCGACGGAAGTGAGCGGGTTTTCAAACCTTATTATAGCTATGGCAGAATTGCGAAGATTGGCGAAAAAATTTACATGCGTGGTATATATGGAACTTCGCAAAATACGAAAGCAGGATTTTTCTGCTTTTCGTTAGAAAATGGGAAAGGAAAACTACTTGGAAACGTTCTTGCCACAACTCAAATTGTTTCGTGGCAAGAAAACCCCGAATGGGCATCTACACTCCTAATCATGCGAAATGATGGACATTGGGAATGGAAGGGAGATACCAGTTATTATCTGGATGAACGTGCAGTTTTGGTATATAATCCGGAAACATTTGAACCTGAACAAACGGTTTTTGCTTTTGCAAATCTGGGCTTAGAGAATCAAAAAGAATACGATTTGGATTTGGGAGTATATCACTATAATCCAAGCTGCACTGCGCTTGCAGTGGATGCTGAAAGCGGTCGATTCTTCTTCCTACATGATGACATTGCTTGGTATACAGATGGAACGACAACTGCGAGAGGTTTTGACCGACTGCCGGAAGAAGCATATCATGCAGCATACGGATTCTTCTGGAAAGGGAATTACTATTATATGACACATGGAGATACGCTGTATGTTTGCGACATGTCCCGCGTCCCTCAATCCGCACAATAACCGCTCAACCAAAGAAAGGAGCCTCCCCATGAAACACAACCTCCGAGCTGCATTCCTGTCCCTCCTGCTGGTGCTGACGCTGGGCGTGATGCCCGTGTTCGCCGAATCCGCCGACCATGCCATGGACTGGACGCACGGCATCGGCAGCCGCTACCGCACGGACGTGACCAGCGCGCTGCCGTTTGAAGACGAACTCTTCTTCATCAGCGGCAGTCAGCTGCTGCGCGTCGATGACCCCGAATATGAGCCGGAAGTCGTCTGCAATCTGGAAGACATCATCTGGTCGGAAGCGCTGAAACAGAGCGGCTATTACGGGCAGGTGATGCTTCTGAACGGCGGCGCGGAGTTGGTGCTGTTCAGCGCGAATGAAGGGCGGCTGTACAGTTTTGTTCCCCCGACGGATGACACGATGGTGCGGATGCAGATGGTCGCGGAACTCGATTACAGCACCGTGCCGCAAATGGGGTGGAAGAAGTTTCCGATTGCAAAGGACTTGTACGACGTGACGGTCGAACAGGCAGTGTACGACGCGGAAAACGGGCTGTACGTCATCGCGAAGGACAAGACGGACGAATACCAGATTGTCCGGTTCGACGTGGATACGGGCAAGGGCGAAATGATGGGATTTGCGCTGGAGGACGACGAAAACAGCCACCTTCTGACGGATATGCCCGGCATTTTCCAATGGAGCGGCACAAGCTCGAAGTATGAGCGCACGCTGTACGACGGCAAGGTGCTGACGACGGTGGACTTGTCATCTGGCGAAGCGACGAAGGCCGTGCATAATTGGGTCAACACGCTGACCCTTCAGCCGATTCCTGATTATGACGTCACGCTGGGCGACTATGTGACGCACGATGCCTACTATGCCTATGCCCCCAACAAGGACAACTCGGCGATGTACTTCGTGCATGACAACACGGTCTGGGTTATGGACTACGACGAGGAGACCAGCGAGTTCGGCGAACCGCACGGCATTGACAAGCTGCCGTTCTTCGCCGAGGACACCATGTGCGGCTTCTACTGGCGCGGCTTCTACCTCATCCAGACGCACGACGGGCTGTACCTCTGCCACACGGGCGACGAGACGGCGAGAGCGTACCTCTATGGCGAGGTTGAATAACATTCCTCTATAAATTTCGCGCCTGCTTCCGATTGTGTGGAAGCAGGCGCGCTTTCTATATCCTCAATTATTCCCCAATCGCGTTCCCGGTGTACAGCGTGTAGTACCGGCCCTTCTGCGCAATCAGCTGGTCATGCGTGCCGCGCTCGATGATGCGGCCCTGCTCCAGAACCATGATGCAGTCGCTGTTCTTGACCGTGGACAGGCGGTGCGCAATCACGAACGTCGTGCGCCCCTTCATCAGGGCGTCCATGCCGCGCTGCACCAGCGTTTCGGTGCGCGTGTCGATGGAGGATGTCGCTTCGTCCAGAATCAGCGCGGGCGGATCGGCAACCGCGGCGCGGGCGATGGACAGCAATTGCCGCTGCCCCTGCGAGAGGTTTGCGCCGTCGCCCGTCAGCATCGTATTGTAGCCGTCGGGCAGCTTGCGGATGAATTCGTCCGCATTGGCGAGCTTCGCGGCTTCCATGCACGCCGCGTCCGTCGCGTCCAAGCGGCCGTAGCGGATGTTGTCCAGCACCGTGCCGGTGAACAGGTGCGTGTCCTGCAGCACCATGCCGAGGCTGCGGCGCAAATCCGCCTTGCGAATCTTGTTGATGTTGATGTCGTCGTAGCGGATTTTGCCGTCCTGAATGTCGTAGAAGCGGTTAATCAGGTTCGTGATGGTGGTTTTGCCCGCGCCCGTGCCGCCGACGAAGGCAATCTTCTGTCCCGGCATGGCGTACATGGTGATGTCGTGCAGCACCGTCTTTTCGGGCGTGTAGCCGAAATCAACGTGATCAAACGTCACGCCGCCGGACAGCTTGCGATAGCTGACGCTGCCGTCCGCCGTGTGCGGATGCTTCCATGCCCACAGCCCGGTGCGCTCGGTCGTCTCGGTAATCGTGCCGTCGGGCGCTTCCTTCGCGTTCACCAGCTCCACATAGCCATTGTCGGCTTCCGGCGCTTCATCCAGCAGGTTGAACACGCGCTCAGCGCCCGCCAAAGCCATGATGATGGAGTTGAGCTGCTGGGTAATCTGCGAAATCGGCTGGGAGAAGCTGCGGTTCAGCGTCAGAAACGCCACCAGACGCCCCGTGGACATCAGCGTGCCGCCCGTTGCGATGGACAGCGCCGAACCCACCATCGCGCAGATAACGTAGGAGATGTGTCCCAAGTTGTTGTTGATAGGGCCAAGGGTGTTCGCCCAGCGGTTCGCTTCGTGGGATGATGTGCGCAGCTGCTCGTTCAGGTCGCCAAACTGCTCAATCGCCTTTTCCTCGTGGCAGAACACCTTGACGACTTTCTGCCCGGTCATCATTTCCTCAATGAAGCCGTTGACGCGGCCCAAATTCGCCTGCTGTGCGACAAAGTGCTTGCCGGACAGTTTCGCGAGTTTGGCGGACGCCAGCATCTGGAACGTCAGCAGGATGAGCGAGAGAATCGTCATAATCCACGAATTGTTCAGCATGGCGAAGAACACCATGACGACGGAAATCGCGCTGTTGATGATCTCCGGGATGCTCTGGCTGATGAGCTGGCGCAGGGTGTCCACGTCGTTGGTGTAGATGGACATGATGTCGCCGTGCGAATGCGTGTCGAAGTAGCGGATCGGCAGGGACTCCATGTGCGTGAACAAGTCCGTGCGGATTTTGAGCATCGTGCCCTGCCCGACGCTGACCATCAGGCGCTGGCGGATGTAACTGGCGGCAACGCCCAGCGCGAGGACGCAGCCCAGCGGAATCATGGCATTCGCCAAATCGCCCATCGTCTTGGTGCCTTTTTGAATGCCGACGATGTACACGTCCACCAGATCCCGCGTGAACGTGCTGGACTGAATGGTTGCATACGCCGTCACCACGATGCAGACGATGACGGCAATGAACTGCCACAGATAGTTTTCAAAAACGATTTTCATCAGGCGCTTGAGGATGTGTCCCTGCCCCTTGATGGACATGCGGGGCATCGGAGCGCCTCTGCGGCGAGGGCCTCCCATCATTGCGCGTCACCACCCTTCATCTGATCAGGGCTGTCGAAGTCGCCGCCGCCGGACGTCTGCGTCTCATAAATCTCGCGGTACAGGTCGGACTTCTTCAGCAGGTTTTCATGCGTGTCGAATGCTTCCACGCGGCCGTTGTCCATCACGATAATGCGGTCAGCGTCCTGCACGGAGGAAATGCGCTGCGCAATGATGATTTTCGTCGTGCCGGGGATGCGCTGGGCAAACGCGCGGCGGATTTTGGCGTCCGTCGCGGTGTCAACGGCGGAGGTGGAGTCGTCCAGAATCAGCACGCGCGGCTTTTTGAGCAATGCGCGGGCGATGCACAGGCGCTGCTTCTGTCCGCCAGAGACGTTCGTGCCGCCCTGCTCGATGTGCGTATCGTAGCCGTCGGGCATCCGGTCGATGAACTCGTCCGCGCAAGCCTGTGCGCAGACCTCTTTGCATTCCTCCAGCGTGGCGTTTTCATTGCCCCAGCGCAGGTTTTCCAGAATCGAGCCGGAGAACAGCACGTTCTTCTGCAGCACCACAGCAACCTGATTGCGCAGGGCTTCCATGTCGTACTTGCGCACGTCCACGCCGCCGACTTCCACCGAGCCCTCGGTTGCGTCGTATAGGCGGGAAATCAGGCTGACGAGCGTCGATTTGCCGCAGCCCGTGCCGCCGATGATGCCCACCGTCTCGCCGGACTTGATGTGCAAATCAACATCGTTCAGGATGGGGTCGCCATGGCCGTCAGCATGGTACTTGAACATGACGTGGTTGAAGTCGATAGAACCGTCCTTGACCGTTTCCAGCGGCTGTTCGGGGTTCGACAGCGAAGGCTCCTCGTTCAGCACTTCCACGATACGGCGGGCAGACGCCGCGGACATGGTCAGCATGACGAAAATCATCGACAGCATCATCAGGTTCATCAGCATGTTCATGACGTAGGTGAACATGGCGGTCAGGTCGCCCACATCGAGCGAACCGCCCGTGACCAGCGACGCGCCCAGCCAGCTCAGCGCCATCACCGAGCCGTAGATGGTCAGCATCATGACGGGGCTGTTGAAAGCGATGATGCGTTCCGCCTTGACGAACAGGTTGTAGACGTTCGTCGCTGCTTTGCCGAACTTCTTATCCTCGAAGTCCTCGCGCACAAACGCTTTGACGACGCGGATGCCGGAGACGTTCTCCTGCACGGAGGCGTTCAGGTCGTCGTACTTCTTGAACACCTGATCGAACAGGTGCGTCGCGCGCTTGATAATCAGCCCCAGCACAACGCCCAGCAGCACCAGCGGAATCAGGAACACGCCCGCCAGCTCCGGGTTGATGACGAATGCCACGATCATCGAGAAAATCAGCGTCAGCGGCGAACGAACCGCAATGCGCGTAATCATCTGGAAGGCATTTTGAACGTTGGTCACGTCGGTGGTCATGCGCGTGACCAGACCGGCGGTGGAGTATTTGTCGATGTTGGCGAACGAGAAGCGCTGAATGTTGCGGTACATGCCATCGCGCAGGTTCGCGGCAAAGCCGGTGGAGGCGTGGGAGGCCGTGTGCGCGCAGACGGAGCCGAAAACCAGCGACAGCATTGCCATCGCCATCATCAGGAAGCCATAGCGGTAAATCGCGCCGGTGTCGCCGCCCTCAATGCCATACTTCACCAAGCGCGCCATCGCCATGGGAATCAGCACTTCCATGACGACTTCCAGCGCGGCAAAAATCGGCGTGAGAATCGTTGATTTCTTGTACTGCTTAATCTGCGCAGCCAGTGTTTTCAGCATGAAATCATTCCCTTCCTTCATTATTATGGTAATTGTTGTGGCAATGCTCTGTTTCGTCCATGTCGTCCTTCAGATTTTCATAGACCTTTTGCAGGCATTGCAGGAACAGCTGCTTTTCTTCCGCTGTCATCCCGGCGGACATTCGCTTTTCGGATTGCAGAATGTCCTTGTGGCACGTCTGCCACATTTCCGCGCCGCTTTCTGTCAGGCGAACATGCTTGATGCGCCGGTCGCGCGGGTCGGTGAAGCCTTCAACCAGCCCTTTCTTCTCCAGCCGCGTCACCAGCCCCGCCAGCGTGGACTGCGCGCAGCCGAAAATGCTCTCTAACTCCTTGAGCGTCCGTGTGTGATTCTCCGCGTCGGACAGCACGAAAAGCAGATGACTTTGCTGCATCGTCAGGTTGTGGGATTGGACATTCCGACAGGCTTCGCGGGCGAGGGCGTTGTCAATGCGCTTGATGTACCAGCCGAATCCTGCCAATTCCTTGTCCATAGGACACCTCCTTGCTGATGTTTTTATCGGAAACAGGGGTGATTATAGCAAATCAATCGCATGGTGTCAATAGCATACGATTGAATTTTCAGATTCCGTCACATAGGTTACACCATAGCGGTTACACGACCGCTTTCAGCCGTGAAAAATGGCGTCTTTTCGTCCGAAAAACACGGGGAAAAAAGACGTAAAAATTCCTGTCAAAACCCCTTGAAAACCGACGAAAAACGTGTTATAAATAGGCGTTCCCCATAGAAGACAATGAAACGTGATTTTCCCCCCATCCTGCATCAACGAAAGGACATCCACATGGCGCAGAAAAACGTGACCCGTGACATGACGCAGGGCTCGCCTCTGAAACTGATTCTGACATTCTCCCTGCCGCTGCTGGGCGGCTTCCTGTTCCAGCAGCTGTACAGCTTCATGGATACCATGGTCGTCGGCGGCGTGCTGGGCACGGAGGCGCTGGCGGCGGTGGGCGATACCGGATCGCTGAACTTCCTCATCAACGGCTTCTGCATGGGCATCTGCTCCGGCTTTGCGATTCCGATTGCGCAGGCGTTCGGCGCGAAGGACGAGACGGAAATGCGCCGCTATGTGATGCACTCCGTGTACCTGTGCGCGGTGATTTCCGTGCTGATGGGGCTGCTGACCGGCTTCTTCGCGCCGCAGCTCCTGCGGATGCTGGACACGCCGGAGGATATTCTGCCGCTGTCGGTCGCCTATATCCAGCCGGTTTTCTTCGCGATTCCGGTTACGGTGCTGTACAACATGTGCGGCGGCGTGATGCGCTCGCTGGGCGACGGCAAAACGCCTGTTATCGCCATCACGATTGCCGCGCTGCTCAACATCGTGCTGGACTACACGTTCATCCTTGCGTTCCACATGGGCGTGGAGGGTGCGGCATGGGCGACCGTCATCAGCCAGCTCATCAGCGGTCTCTGGTGTCTGCTGGTCATCCGCAAGCGATTCACCATCCTCAAAATGCAGCCGGAGGATAAGCGCATCCGTGCGCCGTTTGTCCGCCGCCTGCTGGCGATGGGCATCCCGTTCGGCCTGCAGTATTCCATCACGGCGATTGGCTCTCTGACGATGACATATGCCGTTAATGGCATCGGCACGATTGCAGTCGCGGCGGTCACGGCGGGCGGCAAGCTGAGCATGTTCTTCTGCTGCGTGTTTGATGCGCTCGCCTCGACGATGGCGACTTTCGCCGGGCAGAACGTCGGCGCGAAGAGACTCGACCGCATCAATCAGGGCTTGAAAGCATCCTCCATCATCGGCTGTGTCTACTGCGTCCTCGCGTTTGTGGCGATTTACTTCTTCGGCAAGCCGCTGGTGGGTCTGTTCATCAGTCAGGACAGCGCCGACCGCCAGATGGTCATCGACATGGCGCAGCAGTTCCTGATTATCAACAGTGCGCTGTATATTCCGCTTTTGTTTGTGAACATTGTGCGCTTCTCCATTCAAGGCTTGGGCTACACCATGATTGCGATGATTGCAGGCCTGATGGAGCTTGTCGGCCGCGCGGTGGTGGCGATGCTGTTTGTTCCGTCGCTGGGGTACGATGCCGCGTGCTTTGCGAACCCTGTTGCGTGGATACTGGCGGATTTGTTCCTGTTCCCGTGCTATTTTACCTGCATCCGCAAGCTGCAGAAGCGGTTGTATCCAGAGAAGGCGGCAGCTTCCAGCAAGTGAAATGTGTCCCCCTGCGGTGTGTGCCGCGGGGGTTTTTCGTTTCTTTGCGGATGGATTTTGCTTGCTGCAGGGGGATGCGCCCGCAGGCGCGAAATCCCCGCGCAGCACGCGCATATATTATGGAAGAAAGCTCAACTCAATCGCGCGGAAGGGTCAAGGGAGGAACTCCCTTGCGGAGTCCAGAGGCAGAGCCTCTGGTGCCTCCTTGGAAAATTTGCAAATTCCCCTTGCAAAAAGGGGAAAATGCGGCTATAATGAATGGGAATGCGCAAGGATGGGGACGGCGCAGGACAAGCCTTGGAAAGCGAGCCGGGGAGGGTGCGAGCCCGGTCAAGACTGCCTGATGGCAAATCACCCCGGAGCGCGCTTTTCCGAAGCGACGCGGGCGGAATGGACGCAAGTCCGGTGGAGCGGGTAGGGAAAGACGGGTTCTCCCGTTATCGAGAAAGCAGGTGCGTGCGCCTGCACAGAGCGGATAGGCATCGTGCCTGTCAAGTTGGGTGGTACCGCGGATGAATCGCAAAAAGCATTTTCGTCCGTCCCAGTGCATTTTCATGCTGGGGCGGACTTTTTTGTTTGCGCCGCAGCAGAGACAACAAGAATGAGGTGCATGGTATGTACAACAAGGTTGCCAAGGATTTGAACTTCCCGGCGCGCGAGAAGGAAATCGCCCAGCTGTGGAAAGACAAGGACATCGTTCGCCGTTCGTTCCATTTCCGCGACGGCGCAAAGCGGCTGACGTTCTTCGACGGCCCGCCGACCGCCAACGGCCGCCCGCATATCGGCCATATCGAAACGCGCGTCATCAAAGACCTGATCCCGCGCTACTGGACGATGAAGGGGTACAGCGTCCTGCGCAAAGCAGGCTGGGATACCCACGGTCTGCCCGTTGAGCTGGAAGTCGAAAAGACGCTGGGTCTGGACGGCAAGCCGCAGATTGAACAGTACGGCATCGAGCCGTTCATCAAGGAATGCAAGAAGTCCGTCTGGAAGTACCTGCATGACTGGGAGGTCATGAGCGATCAGGTCGGCTACTGGGTGGACATGGAGCATCCGTATATCACCTATGAGAATGACTACATCGAGTCTGAATGGTGGAGCCTGAAGGAAATCTGGAAGAAGGGGCTGCTGTATCAGGGACACAAGATTGTCCCGTACTGCCCGCGCTGCGGCACGGCGCTGTCCTCCCACGAGGTCGCGCAGGGCTACAAGACGGTCAAGGAAACGTCCGCGTACGTCCGCTTCCCGGTCAAGGGCGAGGAAAACACCTACCTGCTGGCGTGGACGACCACCCCGTGGACGCTGCCGTCGAACATGGCGCTGTGCGTGAACCCGACCGACACCTACTGCCGCTTTAAGGCGGAGGACGGCCGCGTGTACATCATGGCGAAGGCGCTGATGGAGACGGTGTTCCCGGAGCAGAAGTTTGAGGTGCTGGCGGAAATGCCCGGCACGGCGCTCAAAGGCATGGAGTATGTGCCGCTGTTCGACTTCGCCGTCGGCAAGCTGGACAAGAAGGCGTGGTTCGTCATCTGCGACAACTACGTCACCATGACCGACGGCACGGGCATCGTCCACATTGCCCCGGCGTTCGGCGAGGACGACAACCGTGTCTGCCGCGAAAACGACGTGCCGTTCGTCAACTTTGTTGATCCGCAGGGCTGCATGACAGCGGAAACGAAGTGGCCGGGCGTGTTCGTCAAGAAGGCCGACCCGCTGGTGCTGGCGGATTTGCAGGAGCGCGGGCTGCTGTTCAGCGCGCCGCAGTTCACGCATGATTATCCCTTCTGCTGGCGCTGCGATACGCCCCTGCTGTACTACGCCCGCCCGACGTGGTTCATCCGCATGACGGCGCTGAAGGATAACCTTGTGCGCAACAACCGCACCATCAACTGGATGCCGGAAAACATCAAGGAAGGGCGCATGGGCACTTGGCTGGAGAACGTCCACGACTGGGGTCTGTCCCGCGAACGCTACTGGGGCACGCCCCTGCCGGTGTGGAAGTGCTCCTGCGGCAATATGCACGTCGTCGGCTCCCGCGCGGAACTGCGCGAAATGGCGATTGAAGATCCCGGCGCAGACCTTGAACTTCACCGCCCCTTCATCGACGCCGTAAAGCTCCGCTGCGAAAAGTGCGGCGGCGAAATGGTGCGCGACAAGGCGGTTATCGACTGCTGGTACGATTCCGGCTCGATGCCCTTTGCGCAGTGGCACTATCCTTTTGAGCATCAGGAGGAGTTCCAGCAGAACTTCCCGGCAAATTTCATCTCCGAAGCCATCGACCAGACGCGCGGCTGGTTCTACACCCTCGAAGCAATTTCGACGCTGCTGTTCGACCGTGCGCCGTTTGAAAACTGCATCGTGCTGGGCCATGTGCAGGACGAGCAGGGGCGCAAGATGTCCAAGCATCTGGGCAACGTCGTCAGCCCGTTTGATGAGCTGAACAAGTTCGGCGCCGACGCGCTCCGCTGGTATTTCTACACCACCTCCGCGCCGTGGCTGCCCAGCCGCTACTCCGAAAAGGCGGTTCGCGAGGGGCAGAACAAGTTCCTTGCCACCTTGCAGAACGTGTACGCCTTCTTCGCCATGTATGCGGATATCGACAACTTCGACCCGACCGCGCATGACCTCAAGAACGAGCAGCTCAGCCTGATGGACAAGTGGATTCTCTCCAAGCTGAACACGCTCATCAAGCGCGTCGATGACGACCTGTGGAACTACCGCGTGACCGAGCCCGCCCTGGCGATTCAGGACTTTGTGGACGAGCTGAGCAACTGGTACGTCCGCCGCGGCCGCGAACGCTTCTGGGGCAAGGGCGATGTGAAGGACAAGGACGCCGCGTTCACCACGCTGTACCATGTGCTGGTGACGCTGAGCAAGGTCTGCGCGCCGTTCATCCCGTTCCTGAGCGAGGAAATCTATCAGAATCTGGTCGTGAACAATGTGCCGGGCGCGCCGGAATCCGTGCATCTGTGCGACTTCCCGACGGCGGACGAAAGCGCTATCGACGCGGATATGGAAGCGCAGATGGACGCGCTGGTGGAAGTGGTGCAGCTGGGCCGCGCGTGCCGCAATCTGGCGAACATCAAGACCCGTCAAACCGCCGCGAAGCTCTACGTCAAGGGCGCGTCCTTCTCCGAAAGCTATCAGGCGCTGTGCGAGGATGAGCTGAACGTGAAGGAAGTTGTGTTCACCGAGTCCGCGCGCGAGTTCACGACGTATCAGCTGAAACCCCAGATGCGCACGCTTGGCCCGAAGTACGGCAAGCTGCTGGGCAAGATTGGCCAGCACCTGCAGACGATGGATGGCAACGATGTCGTCGATGCGTTCGAGCGCGGCGAAACCGTGTCGTTTGACATTGACGGCACTTTGGTCACGCTGGGCAAGGACGATGTGCTGACTTCGCCGATGCAGAAATCGGGCTTTGTCGCGCAGGAAGATAAGGGCGTGACGGTTGTGCTGGACACGAACCTGACGCCGGAGCTGATTGCGGAGGGCTATGTCCGCGAAGTCGTCAGCAAGGTGCAGACGATGCGCAAGGAGTCCGATTTCGACGTGACCGACCGCGTGGATGTGCGCTATGAGTGCGGCGACGTGCTGGCGAGCGCCATCGAGAGCGGCGTCGATATGCTCAAGCGCGGCACGCTGGCGGAAGTCGTCGAGCGCGCCCCGATGGACGACACGTTCATCGTCCGCGACTGGTCGATCAACGGTCAGGACTGCAAGCTGGGTGTGCGGGTGCACAAGGCGTAAGAGGGGGAGGCGCCAGAGGCTCTGCCTCTGGACTCCG
>OLYA01000807.1_pt1 | contig 14611 bp, 16 predicted proteins | sample 1674361 | NCBI WGS metagenome assembly OLYA01 (sample SAMEA103958165, study PRJEB25191) | human gut metagenome | biome: human-associated habitat [ENVO:00009003]; feature: intestine environment [ENVO:2100002]; material: feces | place: Germany | collected 2013/2015
GTGGACGATCTGCTCGGAGGCGAACAGCGCGCCGCTCTCCTGCATATCCTTCAGGATCACGGGGTTCGATTCCTCGACCAGCATCCCGGCGTATTTGCCCGCGTAGTCGGTGTGGCGGCCCTGATCGTTCACGGGAACGACCATGTCCATGCCGTAGCGGCGGCAGGTCTGATAGTCGTCCGCGCCGAAGCCCGGGGCGGTATGGACGCAGCCCGTGCCGGAGTCCATGGTGACGTAATCGGCCAGGACAAGGCGGGAGGTCTTCGGCAGGAACGGATGGTCTGCCAGCATATTTTCAAAGAACGCGCCCTCGTGGCGGGAGACGACGGTATAGTCCTCCACGCCGCCGACCTTCATGACCTTCTCCATGAGCGCCTCGGCGACGAGATACTGCTCGCCGTTCTGGTGATTGCGGACGATGACATAGCTTTCAACCGGGTTCAGCGCGATGGCGAGGTTGCCGGGCAGCGTCCAGATCGTGGTCGTCCAGATGACGAACGAGAGGTTCTTCTTCTCCTCGTCCGTGAGCTTGCCCTGATCGTCGTGCAGGGGGAACTTGACATAGACCGTGGTGCAGGGATCGTCCTGATATTCGATCTCGGCCTCAGCCAGCGCCGTCTCATCGTGGTAGCACCAGTAGACGGGCTTCAGGCCCTTATAGATGTAGCCCTTTTTGTACATCGCGCCGAAGACCTTGACCTCCTCGGCCTCAAAGCTGGGGGCCATGGTCTTATACGGGTGCTCCCAGTCGGCCACGACGCCGAGGCGCTTGAAGCCCTCCATCTGCACGTCAATATAATGCTGCGCGAAGTCATGGCAGGCGGAGCGGAACTCCGGGATGGGCATGGCCTTGTGGTTGAGCTTGTTCTTCTTGATGATGGCGGACTCGATGGGCATACCGTGGTTGTCCCAGCCGGGGATGTACGGGGTGTAGTACCCGCGCATGGCCGCCGAGCGGATCATAAAGTCCTTGATGCACTTGTTGAGCGCGTGGCCCATGTGCAGCGCGCCGTTGGAGAACGGAGGGCCGTCGTGCAGGGCAAAGCGGGGCTTGCCCTCGTTCTTTTTGAGCAGTTCGTTGTAAAGGTCGAGTTCCTGCCAGTGCTTCAGCATATCCGGCTCGCGCATCGGAAGCCCGCCGCGCATCGGAAAGCCCGACTTGTTCATGTTGAGCGTCTGTTTGTATTCCATAATTCCTCCTGCAAAAACAAAACGCCCCGAGCCTTGGCTCAGGGCGATAAATGACCGCGGTACCACCTGAATTCCCGCGCATCAAAACGCGGGCACTCGCCTTCTGTAACGGGAAGTCCCGTCCGGGCTTACTTGCGGTTCAGCCCGGCTGCTCCAAGGGGATCTTCGGAGGCTTCTGCCGCTGCCTTACACCGACCGGCAGCTCTCTTTGCGCGTCAAAACCCCGTACTTGTCCTTTTCATTGCATATATCAGCTACAGTGTACCCATTTATTGTCCCCTTGTCAAGAAAAACCCCGGCAGAAATTCAAAAAATGTTTAAAACTGAACGCCTCTGCCGCGATTGCAAACCGCGTGCGCATGTGGTATGCTTAGGGGACACCAACAATATGGGAGGCAATGACACACATGGACGATAAGACCAATCAGGCGCCGGAGCAATCCGGAATGCCGGACAATGAGGAGTATTCCTCTTATACGCTTCCGACCGAGGATGCTGCCGCGCAGGAGGCGCATACCATTCCGCTCGAAGACGCTGCCGCGCAGGAGTCACGTACCATTCCGCTCGAAGACGAGCGCACGCAGGGCGCGCAGGACAGCGCCGCGCAGCCCGCAAAGAAAAAATCTCCGCTGCCGTGGATCATCGGCGGCGCAGCCGTTGTGATCGCTGCGGCGATCACGCTGATCCTCACGCTGAAGCCGAAAACGGTCAGCCCGGATGCAGAGCAGCCCGGCGATGCGACGATCTCCGAGCCTGCTGATACCCCTGACACTACCCAGCCAGACGATCAGACCCCTGCGGAGGACGGCCAGACCGGCGAACAGACGGACGGCGAGGAAAACGAGCCCGCGGGCAACGGCGTGAGCTACACTGTGAGCGCCGAGGAGCTGACCGAGGACGTTCTGAACCGCGAGATCGCCGTCTGCGGCGACGACCATCTGACGAACCGGGAGCTTCCGTATTACTACTGGCAGCAGTATTATACGCTCATGAGCAACTACGGCAGCTACGCTTCATATTTTATCGACACCAGCACGCCGTTTGACCAGCAGATGTGTATGTTTGACGACACGCGCACCTGGCAGCAGTATTTCCTGCAGGCGGCCATCACGAACTATGAAAACGTCACCGCCATCTGGCAGGAGGCCCGGCTTGCAGGCTTCCAGCTGAGCCAGGAGGATCAGGACTACCTCGACGAGCTTGACGGCCAGATCACCGTAGCCGCCGCAAGCTACAGCTACGGCAGCGCGGACGAATATCTCCAGATGGCCTATGGCCCGGCAGCCACGCTGACGTCGTACCACGCCTTTGTCGAGCGGCAGATCACGGCCTCGGCCTATCTGCAGGTGCTCGTCGACGAGAAGCCCTACACCGAGGACGATATCAGCAAATACTATGACGACAACGCCGATTCCTACGCCGGAAACGGCATTGAAAAATCCGATGTGAAGATGGTGAACGTGCGTCACATCCTCATCCAGCCCGAAGGCAAGAATGACGACGGCACCTACACCGACGAAGCATGGGCAGAGGCCGAGAAGAAGGCCAACGACCTGCTGACCGAGTGGCAGAACGGCGAGCACACCGAGGATTCCTTCGCGTTCATGGCCGCGGAAAACTCGCAGGATCCCGGCAGCGTGGAAAACGGCGGCTTGTACGAGGATATCTATCCCGGCAAGATGGTCGACGAGTTTGACGCCTGGTGCTTCGATCCCGCCCGTCAGCCCGGCGACACCGGCATCGTCAAGACCAGCTACGGCTATCACATCATGTACTTCTCCTCCACGGGCGAACACGCGTACTGGTACGTCCGCGCAGAGGAGGACTATCTGAACGAGCTGTCCGTGAGCGTTCTGCAGGAGGTCGCGGCAAAGTTCGAGGTCAAGGAATCCGAGCAGAACGCGGCCATCGTCGACATCATGCAGCAGAACTGACAAGCTGCCGGGAGGGAGTCCGCACATGAAACGCTTACTGTTTTTCATCAACCCGAACGCGGGCCACGCCGAGATCCGCAGCTCGCTTATGGAGGTGCTGGCGATCTTCTGCAAGGGCGGCTATGAGCCGACCGTACACATGACGACCGGGCCGCGCGATATCACGCGGCAGATCGCCGAACGCGGGACGCAGTATGACCTGATCGTCTGCACCGGCGGCGACGGGACGCTCAACGAGGCCGTCTCCGGCCTCATGGCGCTGCCGTATGAAAAGCGGCCCCCGCTGGGCTACATCCCCGGAGGCACAGTCAACGATGTGGCCTCCACGCTGGGCCTTTCCAAGGACCCCATCCGCGCCGCGCAGGAGATCGTGGGGGGCAGATTATACCCGCTGGACATCGGCTCGTTCGGCCCCGACCGGTACTTTACCTATGTCGCCGCCTTCGGCATCTTTACGGACGTGCCGTATGAGACGCCGCAGGAGGACAAGCGCATCTGGGGCCGGCTTGCGTATATCATGAACGGCGCGGGCGCGCTCGGACGGCTGAAGCCCACGCACGTGCGCGTCTATTATGAAGACCGGAAGGAGGAGGCCGACGTGCTCGTCGGCCTCGTGACCAGCACGACCTCCGTCGGCGGCTTCAAGGCCACGAAGGATCTCGGCATCTCGCTCAACGACGGGCTGTATGAAATGATTCTCGTGCGCGCGACAAAAACGCTCGCAGAGTTCAATCTGGCCGCGACGCGTGCGCTGCGGCTGGATTTTGACAACGATTCGTTTATTTCCACGCAGACCGGCGCGCTGCGCTTTGAGTTCGACGAGCCGGTCTCGTGGACGGTCGACGGCGAATTCGGCGGCAGCGTCACCGAGGTCGAGATCCACAACGAGCACCGCGCGATCGACATCGTAGTTCCGTAAGGGAGGCGGCAGTATGAACCTTCGCTTTGCAGACGAGCACGACGCAGCCGCCTGTCTCGCCATTTACGCACAGTATATCGACACTTCTATCACGTTTGAGACGGCGCTGCCGTCCGAAGACGAGTTTGCCGGACGCATCCGCAGCTACGGCGCGGTCTACCCGTGGCTGGTCGCGGAGGAGGACGGCGAAATCCTCGCCTACGCCTACGCCCACCGCGCACAGGAGCGTGCCGCCTATGACTGGAACGCGGAGCTTTCCGTCTACGTTTCGAAAAACGCAGCGGGAAGGGGCCTCGGCACAAGGCTCTACCGGGCGCTGCTGGCCCTGCTCAAGGAGCAGGGCGTCCGCACGGCCTACGGCGTTGTGACCATGCCGAACGACGCAAGCGCTGCCCTGCACCGGAAGCTGGGCTTCGGGCTGCTGGGGACGTATCACAATACCGGCTACAAAAACGGCCGCTGGCGCGATGTGGTCTGGTTCGAAAAGCACATCGGCTCGTTTGACGGCGTGCCGGAGCCGATCCGCCCCATCGGCCAGCTCGCAGACCGCGAAGCGGTCCTGCGGACGATTTGAAAAACAGCCTCCTGTTCAGCACAGGAGGCTGTGTTTTTTGCGGGACTGCTTTCAGCTGTTACGGCTTCTCCAGATCGTCTGCCAGCTTTTGCAGCGGCAGATGGCGCAGGAGAAGGTTCACGGGATTGAGTTCGGAGGCTGCCGTCTTTGCGCCTGCCGCCATGAACAGGCGCAGCGTGCTGCCCAGCGCGCTGCGCGTGGGCTTGTCCAGCGTCCGGTATTTTTTGAGCATGGCCGCCGCCGTTTTGAGTCCGCCCTCCTTGAGGTCGGTCAGCGTCCCGGCGTCGGTGCAGGTGAGGATGTCGAACAGCGCGTCGGTAAAGGCCACGCGCTGCTCCGGGCTCAGGGAGAGGATGAACGTGCGGATCGTCTCGTCGACGAGCTTGCCGCCCTCGGTGAGATCCGGAAGATGCTCGAATTTCTCCCCGCGCACCTGCCACGAGAAGCCGTCGTGCTGCCACAGACCGCTCTGCGTGCTGCGCACGACCTCATAGCGCTCCTCATGCTCGAGAAGCATTCCGACGACGGACGATTCCGGCAGGATCGTCGTGATCTTATCCGCGACGCGCCTGTGCTCCGGCAGGCCGAGCAGCGACGTGCGGAAGCCGGGGCCGTCGTTATTGTACACGCGCATGAGCTGGTTCTGCACGGCTTCGCCGCAGAACACCGCGCTGTAGACCGCGAGATTGCCGCCCTTGGAGTGTCCGCCCACGCGAAGCGGGTGCGACGGAAGCGCCGCGGCTGCCGCGGCCAGATACTCCGCCGCCATCCTCTGCGCCGGGACGACCGGCAGAAAGGCCAGATTGAAATCCTCCTTCCAGCCGACGATGGTGTCGTCCGTGCCCCGGAAGGCGATATAAGCCGTCTTGTCCGGCAGAAGCGCCGTCAGCGCGGAAAACTGCGTCTGCGTTTCTTCATCGGTACGGCTGACATAGGCGCAGAGCGTCAGATCGGAAAAGCGGCGGCTCGCGGCCATTTTGTGCCCCAGCTCCGGGATCTGCTCCGGCACGAGCACGCCCATCGTCTCCTGCGGCCTTGCCGCGTCGTACTTCTGCATGGCCTCCGGCAGAGAAACGGACGCGGAAAAGTCCGCCGGGACGATACCGGAAAAGTCCAGAAAACAAAGCTCCGCCATCAGCAGATTGTCGACCTCGTTGAACCCGCGCTCGGCAAGCGTCAGATCGCCGCGCCAGTCCAGATAATCCAGAATGTTTGCCATGGAAATACCTCCGGAGTTTAGTGTACCCATCATACACAAATTTTACCGGAAAAACAACCAAATCGGGCAGAAGAAAGCCTTAATTTTTTCTGAATTCGTACAGCCTATAAACCTATTGACTTTATGGGTAATATGTGTTATGCTCAGGGCATAAGAAAGAATTCCCTGCAAAGGAGCTGATATTTGATGCAAGTCTATGCGGACAACGCAGCGACCACCAGAATGCACCAGACGGCCATCGACACGATGACCTATCACCTGAACAACACCTTCGGCAACCCGTCGAGCCTCTACACCATCGGCCAGCAGGCCAAGGAGGTGCTGGAGACGGCGCGGGCCGATATGGCCGCCTGCTTCGGCGCCCAGCCGCGCGAGATCTATTTCACCTCCGGCGGCAGCGAGGCCGACAATCAGGCTATTACCTCCGCCGCCTATCTCGGCGCGCGCAAGGGCAAAAAGCACATCATTTCCACCACGTTTGAGCATCACGCCGTCCTGCATACCCTGAAGCGGCTGGAAAAGCAGGGCTTTGAGGTAACGCTTCTGGACGTGCACGCGGACGGCCTTGTCTCGGCGCAGCAGGTCGCGGAGGCCATCCGCGATGATACCTGCCTCGTGACCATCATGTTCGCCAACAACGAGATCGGCACCATCCAGCCGATCGAGGCAATCGGCGCGGTCTGCCATGAACGCGGCGTGCTGTTCCACACCGACGCGGTGCAGGCGGCGGGCCACGTGAAGATCGACGTGAACGCGATGCATATCGATCTGCTGAGCCTGTCCGCGCACAAGTTCCACGGCCCGAAGGGAGTGGGTATGCTCTACGCGCGGCGCGGCATCATCCTCACGAACCTCATCGAGGGCGGCGCGCAGGAGCGCGGCAAGCGCGGCGGCACGGAAAACGTCCCCGGCATCGCGGCCATGGCGGCAGCCTTGACGGAAGCCTGCGCCAATATGGACGGGAACACAAAGAAGGTCACGGCCCTGCGGGACAAGCTCATTGACGGCATTTCCAAAATTCCGCACTGCGCGCTCAACGGCGCGCGGGAGCCGAGACTGCCCGGCAATGTGAACTTCTGCTTTGAGGGCATCGAGGGCGAGAGCCTTCTGCTGCTGCTCGACGCGAAGGGCATCAGCGCGTCGTCCGGCTCCGCCTGCACATCCGGCTCGCTCGACCCCAGCCATGTGCTGCTGGCCATCGGACGGCCGCACGAGGTCGCGCACGGTTCGCTGCGCCTGACCATCTGCGAGGACAACACCGAAGAGGAAATCGACTATATCCTTGCCGAGCTTCCGCCGATCGTGGACAATCTGCGGAACATGTCGCCGGTCTGGAAGGATCTGATGAGCGGCAAACGGCAGTTTACGCTGTAAGGAGGGCTTTTATCATGGCACTGTATACCGAAACCGTCATGGATCATTTCATGCACCCGCGCAATGTCGGCGAGATCGCAGACGCGGACGGCGTCGGCGAGGTCGGCAACGCCAAGTGCGGCGATATCATGAAGATGTACCTGAAGATCAAGGACAACAAAATCGAGGACGTGAAGTTTGAGACGTTCGGCTGCGGCAGCGCGATCGCCTCAAGCTCCATCGCGACGGAGATGATCAAGGGCCGGATGCTGGAGGACGCGCTGGCGCTGACCAATCAGGAGGTCGTCGACGCGCTGGGCGGCCTGCCTGCGCACAAGCTGCACTGCTCCGTTCTGGCCGAGGAGGCCGTCAAGTCCGCCATTCAGGACTATTACGAGAAAAACCACATCGAGTACGACCACAGCAAATTCCCCAAAAAGGAAGACTGCGAGTCCTGCTGCCGGATGGTATAACGAAACGCACCGGGCGCGGCCATTGGCCGCGCCCGGTGCGCGCTCAATCAGCTTCGTTGACAGGGGCCTCCGCCTCATTTGCCTGCTGGATGGTGATGCTTTCCTGCGGGGCGTCGGAAAATTCGAGCTGAATGACGGCCTGCGGGAAATTGACCGAGCAGGACGCGCGTTTTCCGCGTTCGGCTGCAAGCCGCCCGGCAAGCGCCAGCAGCTGCTGCAGGGTGTCCCGGTTCAGGCCGCCGCCGCGCCAGTGGAACACGAACAGGGGCTGCTTTTTGCGCAGTGCCTGCGCAAGCCGCTTTTCCAGCTCCTCCGGCTTCGTGAACGAGACGCTTCGATAGTAAAAGCGTTTTCCATCCGTGCAGGCGGGGACGGGCAGGACGAGCGGGGTGTGGTCGCGGAAGAGCCTGCCGTCGTCGAGGTTATAATAATCGTACCGCTTTTCGCCCCGCTGGAGCGAGTTGTCAAACGTCGCGTCGAGGTGGTAATACTGCCCGCCGACGCGCACGACATTCCATGTGTGGCGGTATTTGATCCCGCGCGCGGGGTCCGCCTCGCTGAGCGCGACGATGCACCACAGGCCGAGCTGGTCGCACAGCGCCTTGACGGTCTTCGCGATGCCCTCGCACACGCCGACGCCCTGCGTCATGGGGCCGAGAATTTCATGAGAATACGGCTTTTTGAGCTTGTCGTAGCGCACGTTTTCCAGAATGAAATCGTGCACGGCAAGCTCTTTTTCCGCCTCCGTCTTCCCTTCGAGCGGCTTCGTCAGCCGGGCCAGACGTGCACTGACCGCCTGCTGGTGCGTGCGAATTTTTGCTTTGTCAAACAGATACTCCGGCAGAAGCTCCATATGCGCCGCGCCGGTCATCCACCGGCAGCGGTAGCCGGTGACGTAAAAGAGCAGCGGCTCGTCGAGCTTCAGCCGCAGATACACGTCCGCAAGCTGCTTTTCATCCAGCATCGGAATGCGGATGCCGGGCGCAAGCGCGCGAAAGCCGCCCAGAAGCGCGTCATACACGCCCTGCAGCGGCCGGGAAAGCTGTCCGTAATAATATCGCATAGAACCTCAAAACTGCAGCTGCGCGGGCTGCAGATCATCCAGTCCGGACAGCGTCCGCACCGGGACTGCACCGCGCGCGATCAAAGCCTGCGCGCCCTCGGAGCCGTCGTCGCTTACAAACACCGGGCTCCAGCCGTGCCTTAAATTCTCCGTCGTCCCGTCCCACGTGCCGCCTGCTCCGGCGCGGCACTGCGCGACGAGCGTTTTTTCGCCCATGGCGTGGATAAAATGGTTCCGCGACAGCGCCCGCTGTGCGGAAAACGGCAGATCATAGCCCTGCTCGGCCAGATATAAAACGTGCGCCTGCGCCGGGCAGTCCAGAAGCCGCCCGGCCGGGAAAACCACGGCGGAGCCGCCCGCCGTCAAACAGGCCTCCTGCGCCGCGCGGTCCGCACCCATCGCTCCGCCGGAACAGAGTGCGTACCCAGAGCGCGCAATGAGCCGCCCGGCGGCCTCCGCGAACGCGCGTCCGCCCTCCGTCAGCTCCCGCGAGCCGACGACGGAAATGCAGCGCATGGAAAGCGGCGTTTCATCCCCCTTCGCGAACAGCACCGCCGGGCACCGCTGGCCGAGCGTCTGCCGCAGGCGTGCGGGGTAGCGCGGCGACAAGCGCGTGATGGGCACGATCCCGTTCCGCTCTGCCGCGCGCAGATAGCGCTCCAGCTGTGTTTCGCGCGACAACAGCCGCACGATGCGCCCGCACTGCTCCTGCGAATAGCCGAGCCGTTCCAGATCGCGCGCCGTCAGCTCCCGCAGCGGGTTTTCTCCGCCGGGGCCGAGGGCGCGCGCCCGCTTGGCAAGTTCCTGAAACTGCGCCATGGTCAGCGGCCTGTCCTCCGCCTCCGGCAGCGCGCAGCACAGAAGCAGCAGACCCGTCTCCGCCGCCGTCAACGGAAGCGGCGGCGCGGCGGCGCCTTTTTGGGCTTCGGCGGCTCCTCCTCGACGAGGGAGCCGTCCTCCGCGAATTTCACGGGCTGTATGGCATAGTGGGAATATTTCGCGATCTCCGCCAGCTTCGCCTGCTCCGGGAACGTGCCGAGGATGGACACGGCGATGCCCTTTTTCCGGGCACGGCCCGTGCGGCCGATGCGGTGGATATAATACTCGTTCTCCTCCGGCACATCGAAGTTGAACACCGCGTCGACGTCGTCGACGTCGATACCGCGGCTGGCCACATCCGTCGCGACGAACACATGGAGATTGCCCTCACGGAAGCGGTTCATGACCTCCTCACGCTTTCTCTGCGGAATGTCGCCGTGGATGCACTGGGCGTCCAGCCCACGCATCTGCAAAAACTTCGTCAGCCGCTCCGTGGAGCCCTTGGTGTTGCAGAAGCAGATGACCCGCTCCAGCCCCTGCTTCTTGATGATGGCGGCAATGGCGTCCACCTTGGCGTCGGAGTCCACATCGAGGCGGTACTGCAAAATATCGGGCTTATTCTCCTGCGTGGCCTGCACCGTGATCTCCTCCGGATCCCGCTGATAGATCCACGAGATATCCATCACCTCACGGGAGATGGTGGCGGAGAACATCCCCAGATTCTTCCGGTTGGGGATCTTGTCCAATATCCGCCGCACATCGTGGATAAAGCCCATATCCAGCATCCGGTCCGCCTCATCCAGCACCACGGTGGACACCTCGTTCAGCACCACCGTCCGCCGCTTCATGTGGTCGGAGAGCCGCCCCGGCGTGGCCACCACGATCTGGGGCCGCCGCTTCAGGGCGTTGATCTGCTTGCCGATAGGCTGACCTCCGTACAGGCACACCAGCCGCACCCCCTCGTGGCACACCGCCACCTCCCGCATCTCCTCGGTGATCTGCATGGCCAGCTCACGGGTGGGGGCCAGGATCACCGCCTGCACCGCCTCGCTCTCCGGGTCGATGCGCTCGATGATGGGGATGCCGAAGGCCATGGTCTTACCGGTGCCGGTAGGAGCCTTGGCGATCACGTCCTTCCCCGCCAGCATGGGGGGGATGCACCCGGCCTGTACGGGGGTGCTCACCTCATATCCTTTGTTGTGTATGGCACGCATGGTCGCCTCCGACAGCCCGAAGCTCTCGAAGGGTGCGCCCTGTGTAATGTCCATAGTGTTGTCCTCGTTTTCGTATATTTTCAGCCATAATAGATTATACCACCGCTGTCAATAGAGCGGCGCACCCTCCTGCCGGAGAATACGCCGCTCATCATCTCTTACTCCACCCGTTGGCGCTGCACCTGCTCCACCGTGTGCCGGTACTGCTCCGCCGCCGTCTCGGCGCTCACCCTTTCCGGAGAGCCCATCAGCCGGAAGCTCCCGTCCTCCAGTCTTACGCCGTAGGAGATGCCTCCGAAAAAGTACAGCCGTTCCTCCGAAGCCGTCCCGCCGCCCTCCTCGGCCAGTCCCTCATAGGCCGGGATACCGGTGAAGGAGTAAGCGCCGGTGCAAAGCTCCCCGCCCAGCGCATCCACTTGAAGATACCCCGTCTCCATGCCGCCGGTGGTCAGCCTGCACACATACCCGTTGCACCGGTCGTCGGGGCCGTAAAGGGGCCTGCCCAGGAGGATCACCGTGGTATCGTCCCATGTGCAGTCCGGCCCACCTTCCCCTGCGATGCGGCGGATTTCACCCTCTGCAAAGGTCATGGCCTGCTTTTCCGTCACGGATACTACGGTCCCCTCCGGTTCTCTGCCGCCCCGGCCTATCCAGAGCAGCACAAGCACTGCCAGCAAGGATACCGCAAGCACCGCTATGTTCCTTCCCGTTTTCATGATAGAGCCTCCCTTCATCGCCCATTCGACTGCCGTCTGTTTTCTTACTTTTACCATACCCCCACGGCAAAGTCAACAGATTCGTCCCTCACTTTTTTGTGTAAAGTGCATATTTTCCGTTTCGCCACTGGCCCGGCCGACCGTGTCCCGTGCCGCCGCCTACATCCCCCAGCGGCAGGAGGACGGCCTGCAATTCTATACCGGTGCCGCCTATGCCACCTACCGGCAGAACGGAACCCTCTGGGTGACAAACCTCCGCACGAGAGAGACCCACGACACCGGCGTCTCCGCCGATGCCCCATACCACATCTGCACCGTCGGTGAGGACATCGCCGTGGTACAGGAGCAGTAACCACCATAAAGGATAGGGCAGGGCCGACAAAATGTCGGCCCTGCCCTATCCTTTTCTTATTCTGACAGCGGAACCGCCCTCCTGCGGAGGCTCTCCCTGTCATGCGCTTCCCCTTTACAGTGCCTGTTCAATGGCCGCCAGCAGGTCATCATACTCCTCGAAGGCCGGATACTGGGGATAGTCCGCCCTGATCTGCTCCGTAGTGCGGAACAGGAAGCCCGCCTTGCTGGCCCGGATCATCTCCAAATCGTTGTAGCTGTCGCCGGAGGCGATGGTATCGTAGCCCATGGACTGGAAGGCCCGGACGGTGGTGAGCTTGGAGTGACTGCACCGCATCCGGAAGCCGGAGATCATACCGTCCTCCCCCACCTCCAGCGTGTTGCACAGCAGGGTGGGCCAGTTGAGTTTCTCCATCAGCGGCAGGCCGAACTGCTCGAAGGTGTCGCTGAGGATCACCACCTGCGCCTTAGTCCGCAGCCGGTCCAGAAACTCTCTGGCTCCCGGCAGCGGGTCAATGCGGCGGATGGTGTTCTGAATGTCCTTCAGCCCCAGTCCATGCTGACGCAGAGTGTCGATGCGCCAGCGCATCAGCTTGTCATAGTCCGGCTCGTCACGGGTGGTGCGCCGCAGCTCCGGGATACCGCTCTCCTCTGCGAAGGCGATCCAGATCTCCGGCACCAGCACCCCCTCCATATCCAAACAAACGATGTTCATAGTCCGCTCCTTTCAGTTCCTCATGACCTCTGCCAGCACATAGTCCAGCATCTGCTCCTTGTCGATGACGTCCCGATGGCGCACCGTCCGGCCCTGCAAACCGGCGAGATTCCTCGGCACCTCTGTGCCGGTGAGCCGGTGCAGCCGCTCCATCATGGCGAACTCATCGCCGTCGCAGCCGCCCTCCAGCGCCCCCAGCACCGCCGCCGGGAACTTGTAGGGTGATGCCGTGGAGAGCACCACCACCGGAGCCCCGTCCTCCAGCCGCACCTGCTCTGCCGCCGGGCGGCCTGCGTCATGAGATGATCCAGACCGTTGATCTCATTTTGCAGGATGAGATAGTCCCCTGCCTGAAAGTGCGCCAGCACCCGGTCGATCTCCTCGTGGGTGATCTCCTGATTGCAGCCGCCGAAGAGCAGGATGCAGTTCTGCCCGGAGGGGTCCACCTGAATGACGGCATGGCCGCTGGGGCCGTCGCCTACGGTCACAAAGTCCGTGTCCACCCCGCTCTCCCGCAGGATATCCGTCAGGACGGTGCCGTCTCCGCCGATCTTTCCGGCGTGGCTGACCGTTCCCCCGGCCCGTGCGGCGGCGATGGACTGGTTCAGCCCCTTGCCGCCGCAGTGGACGGTGCGGCTGGTGGAGCTCAGGGTTTCCCCCGCCTGCACGAAGTGAGGCACCTGATATACAAGATCCAGATTCAGAGATCCATAGCTGAGAATGTGCGCCATACGCCCCTCCTTACGCCGCCTTTTTCCGGTTGCTCAGCACCTTCCACAGCAGCGGCCAGCAGAGGGACAGCACCGCCAGCAGCAGGAAGAAGATGCAGATGGGCCGGGTGAAGAAGATGGAGGCGCTGCCCTGACTCAGCAGCAGGGACCGGCGCAGATTGCTCTCTGCCAGCGGCCCCAGAATCAGCGCCAGCACGATGGGCGCAATGGGGATCTCCAGCTTCAGGAAGAAATAGCCGATCACGGCAATCAGCAGCATAGCGCCCACGTCGAACATATTGTTCCGCAGGGCATAGGAGCCGAGGATGCCCTTCTTGTTGTAGGTCTGGTCAGCGTTCCAGATGGTCATGGACGCCGGACAAATACCATAGGGCTTCTTGGCGGTTTCTTTCACTTTCATGATGTTCTTCCTTTCCCGTTTTGAATTGGTGACGATTTCTTCAAGCCTGCACCGCAGGCGGGTATACAAAATTTTTAATTTTTAATTTTTTATGCGGTAAGAAAAAACGATATCCCTCGGGTCAGATCATCAGGTTGTCCCAATAGCGGTTGGGTACGGCTGGCGGCCCGGCGGCCGCCCATGATGGGGAAGGGATATCGTTTTGCTTATGCGTTCATTTTCGCCAGAATTTTCTGACAGGCGCCCTGAATGTGGTCCTCAATGATGTCGTGGGCTCGGGTGAAGTTTCCGGCCTTCAGGGCTGCCAGCAGCCGCTCATGGTCATCGGAGGCTACCTGCTGCTGGGAGCGGGTGTGGCTGGTAAGAAGGTAGTTGGCCACGATGAACTGGCCCTGAATGCGGTCATAGACCTCACTGAGACAGCGGTTCCCGGCCTGTTCCACCAGTATCCGGTGGAAATCCAGATCGGTGCGCCGGGTCTGGACGATGTTGGACGTCTTGTTGGAGGCTACACACTCCCCCGCCAGACGCTCCAGCGTCTCAAAGTCCATGGGCAGGAGCTTGTTCTGGATATCCGTCAGCGCCTGATGCTCCAGCAGCAACCGCATCTCGATGATATCGCAGACCTCCTTCTCACTGAAGGTGGGCACGGAGAAGTGTCCCTTGCTGGAAAAGACCACCATGCCTTGGGTATGCATCCGTTTCAGGGCCTGCTGGATGGGAGTCCGACTGACGCCGTAGCGCTCCGCCAGCTCGTCCAGATTCAGCGCCTGTCCCGGCTTCCAGTTGCCCTGCAGGATCTCCTCCAGGAATGCTTCGTGGATGGTCACATCCAGATTCTTTTTCAGTGCCATGTGCTTCACCGTCTGTCCTTGCTGTGTTCTTCTTTCTGCTTACATTCTTATGATAATCCGACTTTCGACCAATTGCAATACACGA
>OLYA01000809.1_pt1 | contig 14575 bp, 10 predicted proteins | sample 1674361 | NCBI WGS metagenome assembly OLYA01 (sample SAMEA103958165, study PRJEB25191) | human gut metagenome | biome: human-associated habitat [ENVO:00009003]; feature: intestine environment [ENVO:2100002]; material: feces | place: Germany | collected 2013/2015
CGGGGGCCAGCCGCTCGATGCTGCACAGCATATTGTACTCTTCCTCAAAGCCCTTTTCGTAGGCCAGATGCTTTGCGCGCTGCTTTAGGATGACCTCACGGGGGTCGCTGATGGTGTACACCGCATGACCCATGCCGTAGATCAGGCCGGAGCCGTCGCCCGCCTGCTTACGCAGGATGCGGCGCAGATACTCACGCACCTCACCGTCATCCTCCGGGTTCTCGACGTGCTTGAGGATATCCTGCAGCTGGCGGTTGACCATCAGGTTCGCACCGCCGTGCTTGGGGCCCTTCAGGGCACCGATGGCCGCAGAGATGGCCGAGTAGGTGTCCGTACCGGAGGAGGACAGCACGCGGGTGGTAAAGGTGGAGCAGTTGCCGCCGCCGTGGTCTGCGTGCACCAGCAGGCACATATCCAGCAGCTTTGCCTCCTCGTGGGTGAACTTCTGATCCGGGCGGTAGGTGCTGAGGATGTGCTCTGCCGTGCTTTGACCGGGCTTGGGCAGGTGGAAGAACATGCTCTGTTTATCGTAGTAGCGGCGCTTCATCTGGTAAGCGTTCACCATCATGGTGGGCATACTAGCGATCAGGTTGATGCTCTGGTTCAGGATGTTCTCAAGGCTCAGATCCTCGGCGCGGTCGTCGTAGGAGTACAGGCCCAGCACACAGCGCTGCAACTTGTTCATGATATTGGGCGAGGGGGCGTTCATGGTGTCCATGAAGCCGTCCGGCAGGGCGCGGGACTCTGCCAGGATCTCGCAGAAATCGTCCAGCTGCTCCCGGGTGGGCAGGCTACCGAACAACAGCAGCCAGATCACTTCCTCAAACACGAAGCGGTCGTTGCGGTAAGCCTCGTCCACGATCTCGTTGATGTTAACGCCCCGGTAAATCAGCTTGCCGGGGGTGGGGATCACATGGCCTTCCTGATCCTTTTTGTAGCCCACAACGTCACAGACGTTGGTCAGGCCGGCCAGCACGCCGGTGCCATCCGGGTTGCGCAGGCCGCGCTTGACCCCCAGCCGCTCGCTGGTCTCCGGGTCGATGTAGTTGTTTGCGATGTACTCCTCGCACAGGGTACGCATGGTCGTCGGGTCCAGTGTTGCCACTTCTGCGTGTGCAAAGTTCATAGGAGTGCTCCTTTCCGTCTCTTACTTCTTATACTTTCCGATCCCGTCCATCCTACACTCTGATGGACATACTTTTATAATATCGCTTTTGTGCAGTAAATTCAAGCGCTAAGTGCGCACTTCTCACCGTAAAGCGCAAAAATGCAGGTTTTTCTCTGCGCATTTCCCGCCGGTTTGCACGCTGCCGGGCGTATGATGCTTCTGAAGCTTGCGTCCCGGGAGGAGGTCTAGTATGAAACGTTCCTTTTTGCTGCTGTGCGCCGTTCTGCTGGTGCTTGGCTGCGCCCTGCCGTGTGCTGCCTACCGTCTTGCCTGCATGGCTCTTGCGCAGAGTGCCGCTCCGTCCGCAGCCGAAGCGGCCTCTGCCGCCTCGGAGGAAAGCAGCGAGCAAGAAGCTCCCTCCCCTGCTGACATGACCGCTACCGTCTGCTTTATGGATCAGAGCACCGGGCAGACGGTAACACTGCCGCTGCGAGAGTACCTGATTGGAGCCGTTGCCGCCGAGATGCCGGTCAGCTGGCCGGACGAAGCGCTGAAAGCACAGGCAGTGGCCGCGCACAGTTACGCCCTTTACCGCCGGGACCACAGCACCGGGGAAAACGGCGCATGGTTCACCGCAGACCCCGCCCGGCGGCAGGGCTGCCTGACCGATGCGGTGCTGCACAGCTACTGGGGTACTGCCTACGCCGCCAACTACGCCCGGCTTTCCGCGCTGGTGGATACCGTACAGACACAGGTGTTGTATTATGGGGACGCCCCCGCCGGGACAAGTTACTTTGCCATGTCCAATGGCCGCACCGAGGCCAGCGAGAACGTCTGGGGCACCGCTCTGCCCTATCTGGTACCGGTAGACAGCAGCACCGACACCGCCGCCGACAACTACGAATACACCCTGAACCTTTCCGCAGCCCAATTACAGCAGCTGCTGGCTGAGCGTTTGGGCATCGCCGCCGATCTTTCGCAACAGGCGCAGTGGTTCGGCACGCCGGTGCTCACCTCCTCCGGCTATGTGGACAGCCTGCCGGTCTGCGGGCAGACGGTGCAGGGTACCGCCCTGCGCAAGGCACTGGGGCTGCGCAGCGCCTGCTTTACGGTGGTCTGCCAGAGCGGAACCTTCTCCTTTACCACAAGGGGCTACGGCCACGGCGTAGGCATGAGCCAGTGGGGTGCAAAGGCACTGGCAGAGCAGGGCGCAGACTACCGCACCATTCTGGTGCACTACTACCCCGGCACAGAGCTGCGGGAGTAATAGCGGCAGAACAAAGCGGAAAATTCATTTTAAATAAAGTCCTAAATTACGCAATTACGCAAATGGAGCCGCTGCACATTGCCTTGTGCAGCGGCTCCAAATTTATATTCTTTTATCAGCCGAACAGCTGTGCAAACCAGCTTACAGTGGTCTCGGCGGCGGTCTCTACCGTGGTCTCCATCTGCTGGACCGTCTGCTGCAGCTTAGTGCCCTCAGCATCCTTGACCGACCAGTAGGTCTGGGTGCTGCTTGCACTGCCGGACACCGTGAAGTCTGAGGCAAAGCACAGGCTCTCACCCGTAGAGTCGGTCATCAGCACCATGTAGGTGTAGCTGCCCTCCGGCAGTTCGCCAAAGCGGATCTGGCTGTCCAGCGTGTTCAGCGAGAAGGCAGCGGCGTTCACCTGCGCCTCAGCGCTCTGCACGGTCTGGTCTGCCGCGTCCAGAACAGCCACCTGCACGCTGGTCAGAGTGGTGCCGCTGGCGCTGTTGGCCGTACCGGTCAATGCCATGCCGCTGCCGGTGCGAATATTCACCGGGTAGCGCACGCCCTCCAACCGCAGCCCATCAGCCTGTGCAGCCACACTGTTGTGATCTGCGGTGACGTACCAGTAGCAGGATGCCCTTGCAATGGACACACTGGAGCTGGTAATGGGGATGCGACCGTAGCCGATGTTCCCCGCCGGGTCGGAGCAATAGAAAATACCGTTGGTGTAGTCGGTCAGCAGCACCGCATGGGGCTGGGTGCGATCGTACAGAACGATGCCCTCCGGGTGCTGCTCCAGCAGGGAGATCAACACCGCCGTTTTGCTTTGCAGACCGGAGGGCAGGGTGGCGTAGCCCACCTGCATCTCCTTATATGTAAAGCTGTGTGCAAGGCCGTTGGCCCATGCTGTGGAACGCACACTGTTCTCGGTCACGTTCGTCCAGTCGCTCAGCCCGTCAAAGTAGGCACGGCGGCGCAGCATCATGGCTGCGGAGGCCAGCGTACAGGTGCCGCCCCGGCTCTGCTTGAAGTAGAAACCTGCGTCCACGTTCAGGTCCACTGCCAATGCAGCGGGCAGGCAGGTAAGCAGGAAAGCAAAGCTCAGTATCAGGGTCAGCAATCGTTTTTTCAAGGCGTGCGGTGCGGTGGTATTCACGGTTCGGTATTTCCTTTCTTGTTTCTTTGCGGATCTCATAGGGATCTACCGTTACAAAGTATACCAGCCTGTAATTCTTTTGTAAACAATCCTTCGTCTTTTTTCTCAATATCAACACGTTTAGGGGATATCCGTTGGCTGTTTTTCACAATTTTTTCTGCGATATTTCACGCATTTGACAAAGTTTCGTTCTACCCACCGCAGAACTATGAAAAGAAATTTCTTTTTTGCCCGGCGCGCGAGGGCACAAAAAAGTCCGGTACGCCTGCACATTCGTCCCGGCATTTCACAAAATAATACCCTTCTTGGCAATGCCGCAGTCAGTCCGTCGTTGTCTGCCGCAGTTTGGGCAGTAAAGGACTCCAATTTCTCCAAATTCATATTCTAGTATACAAGTTTAGAACGGTCATTTCCCCTATTTTGTCTTTGTTTGCCGGCATTCTGCCCAATAACGCCTTAAAAAGTTTATATCAAACGCCAAAGTTATTTTATTTTGCCAAGTCTTTCTTGTAAAACTGTGAAATTCATGTTAGCTTGAATACAACATTGTGCACGCCTGCATGGACAACCTCGTGTCCGGCGGCGTAGACGGAAGATGAACTTCTACAACAACGGCGACACCGGCCTGCAGCTCTCCGGCCTGTTCACGGACAACAAGGCACTGTGGCCCAGCTACAACGCCATTAAAAACTGCACCGCCATGAACAATGCCGACCGCGCCATGGAGGATTCAAAACCTCAACGCCCTTGTCGATACTGTCCGGCATGAAATCATTGAACGGTATCGCCCCGGCGAAGATGACCCGCATTTATTTGGAACATACCAAGCGTTGAAGGGAGTCTCAACGTTGAGTTGAACAGATATCAATTTGCAATCTTCCCCTTCTGAGTAAGGCAAAAGCTGCTGCATAACCATTAAACGCAGAAACCCGGAACCTTTTGAGCCCTTGCGACTACGATAAGGTTCCGGGTTTTGCATTCTTTTTTCAGTGAGCCATCGCCCACCGACCATACTGCTTTTTGTTCAGCTCAGTGCCTGCTGGATCTTGGCAAAGTCCTCCAGCGTCAGGGCTTCCGGGCGGATGCGGGCATCAAAGCCTGCGGACTCGATGGCAGCAATGACCTTCTCCTTGGGCAGGTTCAGCCCGCCTGCAATGGCATTAGCAGCAGTCTTGCGGCGCTGCCCAAAGGCGGCGCGCACCAGCGCAAAGTAGCCCGCCTCGTCCTCCACCTGCACAGCGGGGGTGGGGCGGATATCCATGCGCACCACAGCGCTGGTCACCTTGGGGGCGGGGTAAAAGCTGCCCGGTGCAGCGGTGAACATCAGCTTGGAGGTGGCGTAGTAGTTCACCGCGCAGCTGATGGCGCTGGAAGCGCGGGTGCCGGGCACGGCGGCCAGACGGTCGGCGGCTTCCTTCTGCACCATGACGGTCAGGCTCTCGATGGGCAGGCGGTCGCCCAGCAGCTTCATCACGATGGGACTGGTGATGTAGTAGGGCAGGTTTGCGCACACTGCCACCGGCATCCCCGGGAACTCCTCGGCGATGAGGGCTTTCAGGTCCACCTTCAGTACGTCTTGCAGCACCAGCTTGAAGTTGTCCACCCCGGCCATGGTCTCGGCCAGCAGGGGCGGCAGGCGCTCGTCCACCTCGATGGACACCACCTTGGCGGCGCGCTTTGCCAGCTCCTTGGTCAGCACACCGATGCCGGGGCCGATCTCGATGACACCGTAGCGCTTGTCTACCCCGCTGGCATCCACGATCTTGGTGGGGATGCCCGGGTTGATGATAAAGTTCTGCCCAAAGCCCTTAGAAAGTGCAAAATCGTATTTTTCGCACAGGGCACGGATCACAGAAAGGTCGGTCAGTTCCGGCATAGGGTCATTTCCTTTCTCAGAAAAAGGCTGTTGCAGAACGCAGCAGCCTTTTTGGTGTTTATGGTTCAGGATCGTGGGGTTCACTCCGCTGCGTTTGCAGCTGTTTCCGGCTCAGACGCAGCAGTCTCACCCTCGGCGGGCTCTCCCTCCGCAGTCTCTGCGGGGGCGGTATCGTCTGCTGCGGCAGAGGAAGCAGCGCTGTCCGCTGCGGCGGCAGAGCTTGCGCCTGCCAGCGTAGTGGTGCCGCTCAGCTGCTGGGCAGCGCTGACAGCGCGCTGTACCTGCGGGTCGGTCTGGGGGGTGTAGTCGTAGAAGTTCGTCGCTTCCTCTGTGCTCAAAGCGCGCTCTACATCCACCGTCAGGCCGGTGCCGTCAAAGCAGCTGCCGTCGCCGCAGACCAGCTTTGCCACCGTGATGACCACGGCACTGCCGTCCGACAGGCGCTGCGGGCTGCTTTGAATAGTGCCCTTGCCCATGGTGGTGGTACCCACCAGACGGGCACCGTTCATGGTGCGCAGGGTGGCTGCGAACAGCTCGGCTGCGCTGGCGGTGTTGCCGTTGACCAGACAGACCATGGGCAGGCTGACGGAGCTTTCGGCATCGCTGCTGCCGATGACGGTGCGGTTGCCGTTTTTATCCTCGGCGTAGGCCACAGTGCCCTCCGGGGCGATCAGGTCAATGCAGTTTACAGCATCTTCCAGAATGCCGCCGCCGTTGTCCCGCAGGTCAAACACCAGACTGGCCGCGCCGTTTGCGGTCAGGGTGCGCAGGGCAAAATCCAACTCGCTAGGGGTGGTGCCGTCGAACTGGCGGATGCGGATGTAGCCCACATTGTCCAGCAGCTGGTAATCCACGGTGGTGCTGGTGTAGCCGGAATGGGTCAGCTCAGCGGTTTTACTGGCCGCAGTGCTGTTCAGCCATGTCACGGTAACGGTAGTGCCGGCCTCACCCTGCAAGGCTTTGTACACGGCATCTGCACCGGACAGGCTCTTGACATCGGTATCGCCCACGGTGGTAATGTAGTCGCCCACGGCGATGCCTGCTTCCTGTGCGGGAGAGCCGTCGTAAACACGGGTCACCTTGGCGTAACCGGTCTGGTCGATGCCAAGTTCCACGCCGATGCCCAAAATCTTGCCGCTCTGGATGTTCATCAGCTCGGTGTAGGCGTTGGCGGTGTAGTAGCGGGCGTACTTGTCGCCCGTGCCCAGCAGATAACCGGCGGTCAGGCGGTCGTACAGGGTGGCCTCGTCAATGGTGTAGTAATCGTTGCTGCGGACGTAGCGGTCCACCTCAGCGATCTTGTTGTACATACTTTCCTTTTCTTTTACGCTGTTGACCGTGCTGTCGAACAGACGCATGGCGATGAGCATCGTGATGGAAAAGGTCACGGTCATGGCAAGGATCACGATAGTGACCGCCATACCCAAAGAAATTTTACGGTTCATGGTTTGTTTCCTCCGGTCAGAGCAGTAGCATCATAAGGATGCTGCCCAGCAGCGAGAGTACAAACACCCCTGCCAGAACCAGACAGCCGATGCGCAGCACGCGCTTGCGTTTTTGTTCGTTCATAGATCAACCAGACTCCTTGCGTTGCTTGTTAGTTGTGGGGGATGGGGATGCAGCTGCGGGGGTTCACGGCGTTGGCCTTGGAGCCGCCCTTCCACACCTCCAGATGCAGGTGGTTGCCAGTGGAATTGCCGGTGGTGCCCACATAACCGATCAGTTCGCCCTGCTTCACATACTTGCCTGCACTGGTAGCCACCGAGCGCATGTGCGCGTACAGGGTGGAATAGGTATTGCCATCGGACATTTTGCCGTGGTAGATGATAACGTAGTTGCCGTAGCCGCCGGTAGACCAGCCTGCCACCTGCACATAGCCGCTGGCGGCTGCGTAGATAGGCGTGCCGCCGGCTGCCGCAAAGTCGATACCGGCATGGAGCTTGTTCACGCCGGAGACCGGGTTTTTACGCCAGCCGTACTCGCTGGAGATGCGGCTATAACTCTTCAGCGGGCAGGCAAAGCCGCTAAAGCTCAGCTGCGGCTTGCTGGCAGAGGCCGCAGCGATCATCTTCTGGATCTCCTTTTTCACGGCCTCGTAGTTTAACTCGTCGGATTCAATGGCTGCCTGTGCCTTCTGCTGCGCCGCCTGTGCCTCGGCAGCGGAAAGCTTTGCCGCAGAGATGCTGTTGTTCAGCTCGCTCTGTTTGCCCTTCATCTGGGCGTTCTGGCTGTCCAGCTCGCTCTTCTGGCTTTGCAGCTCTGCCTTTTCGGCTTCCAGACCAGCCTTCTGCTCTTCCAGTGCGGCCTTATCGTCCTCCAGCTCCTGCTTGGCGGACTTCATGTTGTTCATGATCTCGGTGTCCTTGATGGAGATATCCTGCATCACCTCGTTGAAGGTAAGCAGCTCGTACAGGTCGTTCACCGCACTGAGCATGGCCACACTGCCGCCGTCCCGCAGCTCCTGCATGGCAGCCATGTGCTTTTTGAAATCATCCCACTGACCGTCGATCTCGTTCTGCTTTTCCTCGATCTGGGTCTGCTTGTCCGTGATCTGGGTCTGCATCACACCGATCTGCTGTTCCTTCTCGCCAATGCTGTTCTGCACCGCAGCGATCTGGCCGCCGAGCACACTGATCTGATCCTGCAGGACGGTGACCCGCTCTTTCAGCTCACTTTCCAGCGCTTTTGCGGCAGATTCCTTCTTTTTAGCGTCCGAAAGCTCCTTTTTGTGCTGATCGATAGACTGGGAAAGCTTATCCAGCTTGCTCTGCAAGCTGGCCATGCTGGTGCTATTGGTAGCTGCCGAGGCCGGGTACACTGTGGCTGTCAGCAGCAGGCAGACACAGGCCAGCCCAAGGCTGACCACACGGATCAGCTTGCTGCGGGGGCTTTCCGGCCGGGCGTGCCGGGCGGTATAAGGGCCTGTGAGCCGGAAGGGCTTTGCGTGCATTGCTTTACTCATAAAATGCGGCTCCTTTCGGTCACACATTCAAATGCTTGCGGATAGAGAACATACTGCCCACGCCGCCCACGATGGCGCCGCTGAGCAGGCTTGTTACCACGATGGTCGGCAGCACGTTTGCCACCGGCACCAGTGCGCGGCCCATGAGCATCTGCCAGATGCCGCCCAGACCACCGGCAGCGTTGACCACATAGGTGTAGCAGCCAAGGCTGACCGCTGCGGTCAGGATACCGGAGATCAGACCCATGGTCAGGCCCTCCACAAAGAAAGGCAGGGTGACCATGCGGTTGGTGGCACCCACATACTTCATGATCTCAATCTCGCGGCGGCGGGCAAAAACGCTCAGACGGATGGTGCTGCCCACCGTGATGATGCTGACCACCATCAGCACCAGCACGATCATGCGGCCGCCCTTGGTGACGGCTTTCTGGATCTCCACAAAGATATTGGTCATCTCCACCGGGGCAGTAACGCTGACAACACCCGGGATGGCCTGCATCTTCACGCTCATGCGCTCCATCTGGGTCAGGTCGCTCAGGGTGACCCGGTAGTTGGCCTTAAAGGGGTTGTCGGTCTCAAATTCATCCCACAGGGAGGAATAATCCTGCATATAACCGCGGTAGGTGTCGAGCACGTCCTGCTTGGAAACGTACTGCACCCCGCTGACCCCCGGCATAGCCGAAAGGGTCTCGCCTACCTGCGCGGCGGTGGCATCATCACATTCGGGGTCCAGATAGACCACTGTCTCGTTCTGGCTTCCCAGATAGGACACCATGCTGCCCACATTCACCTCGGCCAAGCTGGCAAAGATGTTCAGGGTCATACAAACACTCAAAGAAGCGATACAGGCAATGGTCATAGCCCAGTGCTTGCCCAAGTTGCGCACACCACGCCGGGTAAGGAAAAAGAAAGTAGAGGGTCGCATCATACGGCAGCCACCTCCTTTTTGGCAGCGGACGCATCGTCCGCATCAAAGGCAGCAACATCCAGCGAAAGATCGTCCTCGGCGGCAGCCACAGGGTCTGCGGGCACATCCGAGACGATGCGCCCATGGCTCAGGGTGACCACACGCTGATGGAAACGGTGCACCAGCTCGTGCTCGTGGGTGACCACCAGCACCGTGATGCCCATTTTGCTCACCCGCTCCAGCAGCTGCATCATTTCCAGGCTCAGTTCCGGGTCGATGTTGCCGGTGGGCTCGTCCGCAATGACCAGCTTGGGGTTATGCACCAGCGCACGCGCCACAGCCACACGCTGCTGCTCGCCGCCGGAAAGGGTATCCGGGTAGCACTTGGCCTTATCCTCCAGATGCACCAGCTCCAGAATGTACTCCACGCGGGGACGGATCTCCTTGCGGGGTACGTTGAGCACGTGCATGGCAAAGGCCACGTTCTCGTACACGGTCATGCTGGGGATCAGCCGGAAATCCTGAAAGATAATGCCCATCTGACGGCGCAGATAAGGGATCTTGTGGCGGCGCAGCTTGGCTACGTCCTTGCCCAGCACGGTCACCTTGCCGGAGGTAGGCAGAGTCTCCCGCAGGATCAGCTTGAGCAGGGTGGATTTGCCCGCGCCGGAGTGACCCAGCAGAAAGACGAACTCGCCTTCATCCACATGGAAGTTGATATCCTCCAGTGCAAGGCGTCCGCCCTTTTTATATTCTTTGGAAACGTGTTCAAAATCGATCATGGAATCGTATTAGCTCCTGACATCAAGATTTTTGACGGTCAAGACAACCCGTCCGCAGCCCACACTGCAAAAAGAACCGGCCAGCATCGGTTTCGAGCGGCCGGTTCGGCGCCGGCGGGGCAAAACCCGCACAGCGGAATATCAGTATTTGGCCGGGTTGTTGGACAGGTACTTCTTTACCATCAGCGCTACCTTAAAGACGATAGCGTCGTCGAACTCACGCAGATCCAGGCCGGTCAGTTTCTTGATCTTTTCCAGACGATACACCAGCGTATTGCGGTGCACAAACAGGCCGCGGCTGGTCTCGGACACATTCAGGTTGTTCTCGAAGAAGCGCTGGATGGTGAACAGGGTCTCCTGATCCAGGCTTTCGATGCTGCCCTGCTTGAACACCTCGCGCAGGAACATCTCGCACACGGTGGTGGGCAGCTGGTAGATCAGACGAGCAATGCCCAAGTTATCATAGCGGATGATCTGCTTTTCGGTATCGAACACCTTGCTCACTTCCATGGCGATCTGGGCTTCCTTAAAGGAGGTAGCCAGATCCTTCACGTTGGCAATGGGGGTACCAATGCCAACCACGGCCTTGATGTAGTGCTCGCCGGAGAGGGTATCCACGATGCTGGCAGCCAGCTTTTCCATATCGGTGCGGTCGATGCCCTTGCGGATCTCCTTGACCAGCACAGTGTCGGTCTCGCTGATATTGAACACAAAGTCCTTCTGCTTATCGGGGAACAGGCTGCTGACCACATCGTAGGCAGAGATATCGCCGCCGCTGATCACCCGCACAATGAACACCACGCGGGAAACATCGGTGGCAAAGTGCAGCTCCCGTGCCTTGGCGTAGATATCGCCGGGCAGGATGTTGTCCAGCACCACGTTCTTGATAAAGTTGGACTTGTCGAACTTTTCATCGTGGTACTGCTTGATACTCTGCAGGCTGATAGCCAGCACACCGGCAAACTGCCCTGCAGTCTCGTCGGCACCCTCCACGAACACGGCATAATCGTTATGCTTGGCGTTGGAGAACTGCTGGTAAGTATAGCCGTCGCGCACAAAGCGGTCGCCTGCGTTCAGGCGCTCGGCCATATAGCCCTCGCGCACCTCGCCGATCAGGTTCAGCTCCGAGCAGGAAATGACAGCGCCGGTCTCATCCACAACGCCGACCACCCGATTGATCGCGTCCTTCATCTGGTAGATCACGCTTTGAAATACTCTATTGGCCATAAATGGATACCCCTTTTCCTCGTTTGTGCAAGCCGCGGCGGCATGGGTTGTGATTTTAAACAATTTAGCCGCATTACAATCTATATTTTACACAAAAGAATTTACTTTTGCAACAGATTTCAACAAAAAAAATAATTCTTTCTTGTTGAAATTATCTTTCGGGGCCATTTTTTGCCAAAAAAGTGCCTTTTTGCGTGGTTCTTACCGTTATTTTACCGATAAAATGTGATACATTTTTGAAAACCGCGTGAAAAGCACAGCATTTTATCTGGTAATTTTTGCCACTTCTTCGTCAGAAAGCTCCCTCCACTGCCCCGGCGCAAGCTGTGCATCCAGTGCAAGGCCGCCAATGGCCTCCCGGTGCAAAGCATTCACCCCGGCACCGTACACACCGAACATCCGTTTGATCTGATGGTACACCCCCTGCCGCAGCACTACCTGCACGGTGCATCCGTCCGGGGAAAGGGCGGTCACCTCGGCGGGCGAAAGAGCGGTGCCGTCCGCCAGCGTGACCCCCGCCGCAAAGCCGGTGCACATCTCCTGCGTGAGCGGGGTGTCGATGGTCACGGTGTAGGTCTTGGAAACATGGTGCCGCGGGGACAGGATATCGTGGGCAAAGCCGCCGTCATCGGTCAGCAGCACAAAGCCGGTGCTGGTCTTATCCAGCCGCCCGGCCGGGAACAGCTCCCGCCGGGGATAGGCATCCCCTACCAGATCTACCACGGTGGTGTCCCGCTTGTCTGTGGAGGCGCTCACCACCCCCTCGGGCTTATTGAGCATGAGGTAAACGAACTTCTGATAGCGCAGCGGCGCGCCGTCCACAGCCACGGTGTCGGTACATTTCAGCTGGGTGTCCCCTTTTTTGCACACCGCGCCGTTTACCTGCACGCGCCCCTTTGCCAGCATGGTTTTGGCCTCGCTGCGGGTGCACTGGGCAGTTTCGGCCAGATATTTATCCAAACGCATAAGCGGTTCTCCTTTGTTGATGATGCCCTCAGTGTAACATGACAGACAAAATCGTGCAAGGCACAAACGCAAAAAAAGGAGAAGCCCACAGGCTTCTCCTTTTTGCAATTTATACTGTCATCAGACGCTCAGAGAGGCGTGCTGCTCCACATCCTCGGGGTCAGCATCGAAGATAGGCTGCAGGACGTTGGCGATGAACTCCTCCACCTGCTGGGGTGCACGACCCACAAAGTTCTCCGGCACAAGCCCCGCCACGATCTCCTCGCGGGTCAGGCCAAAGGCCGGGTCTGCGGCAATGCGGTCCACCATATCGTTGGGCAGACCCTCTTCCTTGACCTGCTTACCGGCGGCGATGGCGTGCTGGCGCAGGCGCTCGTGCAGTTCCTGACGGTTGCCGCCCTTTTCCACAGCCTGCATCATGATGTTCTCGCTGGCCATGAAGGGCAGCTCCGCCATCAGGCGGCTGCGCACCACCTTGGGGTACACCACCAGACCATCGGTGACGTTGAGCATGATGTTCAGGATGGCATCAGTGGCAAGGAAGCCCTCTGCCATAGCCACGCGCTTGTTGGCGCTGTCGTCCAGCGTGCGCTCAAACCACTGGGTGCCGGTGGTAAAGCTGGGGTTCAGCACATCCACCATCAGGTAGCGGGCAAGGGCGCAGATGCGCTCACAGCGCATGGGGTTGCGCTTGTAGGGCATAGCGGAGGAACCGATCTGGTTCTTCTCAAAGGGCTCCTCCATCTCCTTGAAGTTTGCCAGCAGGCGCAGGTCGGTGGCAAACTTCATGCAGCTCTGGCCAATACCGGCCAGTGCATTCAGGATAAAGGCATCCACCTTGCGGCTGTAAGTCTGGCCGGACACCGGCACAACAGCCTTGGGGTCAAAACCCATCTCCTTTGCAATGGAAGCATCCACGGCGCGGATCTTGTCGGCATCGCCCTTGAACAGCTCCATGAAGGAAGCCTGCGTGCCGGTGGTGCCCTTGACACCGCGCAGCTGCAGGGTAGCCAGACGGTGGTCGATCTCTGCCAGATCCATCACCAGCTCGTTGGCCCACAGGGTAGCACGCTTGCCCACGGTGGTGGGCTGTGCGGGCTGGCAGTGGGTGTAGGCCATGCAGGGCATATCCTTGTACTCCTTGGCAAAGTGTGCCAGCTTTGCCAGCACACCCACCAGCTTTTTGCGCACCAGCTCAAGCCCCTGCCGCATCACGATGATGTCGGTGTTGTCGCCCACATAGCAGCTGGTGGCACCCAGATGGATGATACCGGCTGCCTTGGGGCACTGCTGGCCGTAGGCGTAGACGTGGCTCATAACGTCATGACGCACCAGCTTTTCCCGCTCGATGGCCACTTCGTAGTTGATATCGTCCACATGGGCTTCCAGCTCGGCTACCATGTCCGGGGTGATGTTGGTCAGCCCCTGATCCATTTCGGCACGAGCCAGCGCCACCCACAGCCGCCGCCATGTGCGGAACTTGTTGTCGTCTGAGAAGATGTACTGCATCTCATCGGAAGCGTAGCGGGTGGAAAAAGGGCTGATATAGCGATCATGCTGTGACATTGGTTGTTTTCCTCCTGAAAATAACCCTCTCAGTCTCGCTTTGCTCGCCAGCTCCCCCGAGGGGGGAGCTTTTTGCGCTCTGCGGGTCAGCACCGGAAAACCTCCCCCTTTCGGGGGAGGTGGCACGCCGCAGGCGTGACGGAGAGGGTTTTCTTCTTATTCTACCATCAAACCTTGAAATAGTCCACGCCGCCCTCAAAGATCGGCTGGTATTTATCGCCGGTGACGTTCTTGTACAGGTACTCACCGCTGCGCTCCGAGTGACCCATCTTGCCGAACACGCGGCCGTCCGGGCTGGTGATGCCCTCGATAGCCAGCACAGAGCCGTTGGGGTTGAAGCTCTGATCCATGGTGGGCACGCCGGTCAGATCCACATACTGGGTAGCCACCTGACCGTTGCGCAGCATGGTGTCCAGCACCTCCTGCGGAGCCACAAAGCGGCCCTCGCCGTGGCTGATGGCGATGGTGTGCATCTCGCCCACCTCGCACTTGCTGAGCCACGGGCTGCCGGTGGAAGCCACACGGGTGTGCACCAGCATACTCTGGTGACGGCCGATGGTGTTGAAGGTCAGGGTGGGATCGCAGGCGGTGATGGGACGGATATCGCCGTAGGGCACCAGACCCAGCTTGATCAAAGCCTGGAAGCCGTTGCAGATGCCCAGCATCAGGCCATCGCGCTGCTGCAGCAGACGGCGCACAGCCTCGGTGACCGCAGGGTTGCGGAAGAAGGAGGCGATGAACTTGGCGCTGCCGTCCGGCTCGTCGCCGCCGGA
>OLYA01000818.1_pt1 | contig 14460 bp, 10 predicted proteins | sample 1674361 | NCBI WGS metagenome assembly OLYA01 (sample SAMEA103958165, study PRJEB25191) | human gut metagenome | biome: human-associated habitat [ENVO:00009003]; feature: intestine environment [ENVO:2100002]; material: feces | place: Germany | collected 2013/2015
CGACACCGCGTTGACCGCGTACGAGCAGCAGGTCGAACCACTCCTCAAAAAGTGACGCGATATACATTGCGCAATATATGATTCCCGTTCACGCTGCGACAGCGCACGACCATTGGCCGCCACCGCCGCAGCGTTTCCGGGACAACAAAAATCCCTATGGCATTACCCCAGGCCATAGGGATTTTCATTATATGCTGATTCTGCCTACGAATCAGGCGAGTGGGTCGAGACCTACGAGATGGTTGCCATTGCCATCGCGGGTCTGCCGTCAGCAACGCACGCTATGCGCGCCACACATCCTTGCCGGCGGCCTTCGCGGCCGCCACATCGGCGTCAAGCTGCTCTTCGGTGCCTTCGACATCGCCCTTGATGAATTCCTCCACCAAGCGGCGGGCCTCGCCATCCTCGTGCTGCACAGCCGGGGACTTCATGAAGTAGGAGCTCGGAGCCAGAACCGGACCGGCCAGGTGGCGGTCGAGCGCGATCTTGGCCGCACGCACGGCGTCGATCACAATACCGGCGGAATTCGGGGAATCCCACACCTCGAGCTTGTATTCGAGGTTCAGCGGCACATCGCCGAATGTGGTGCCCTCAAGACGCACGAAGGCGAACTTGCGGTCGTCAAGCCAAGCCACGTAATCGGACGGGCCGATATGCACGTTGTGCGGATCCATCTCGTGCGGCACCACGGAAGTGACGGCGCGGGTCTTGGAGATCTTCTTGGATTCCAGGCGGGAACGCTGCAGCATGTTCATGAAGTCCATGTTGCCGCCGACGTTAAGCTGGTACGTACGATCCAGACGCACACCGCGATCCTCGAACAGACGGGCCAGCACGCGGTGCGTGATGGTGGCGCCGACCTGCGACTTGATATCGTCGCCGACAATCGGCACACCAGCGTCACGGAACTTCTGCGCCCACTCCGGATCGGAGGCGATGAACACCGGCAGGCAGTTCACGAACGCGCAGCCAGCGTCCATAGCGGCCTGAGCGTAAGCCTTGTCCGCCTTCTCGGAACCAACCGGCAGGTAGGAAACCAGCACGTCGACCTTCTTGTCACGCAGCACCTGGGCCACGTCCACCGGTTCGGCGTCCGACTCTTCGATCATCTGGCGGTAGTATTCGCCCAAGCCGTCGTTAGTCGGGCCACGCAGCACCTCGACGCCCAGATTCGGCACGTCCGCGAACTTGATGGTGTTGTTCTGAGAAGCGCCAATCGCCTCGGACAGATCCTTGCCCACCTTCAGCGCATCCACGTCGAACGCGGTGACGAATTCGATGTCACGCACGCGGTAGCCACCGAAATTGTTGTGCATCAGGCCGGGAATCTTATCCTCGTCCTTGGTGTCCTTGTAATACTCAACGCCCTGCACCAGCGACGAGGCGCAATTGCCCACGCCGGCGATAGCCACTCGAATGCTCATCTGAAAACGACTCCTCTGTTATGCGTTTTGCAGGTATACCAATCCCCAAGCATACCCACAAACCGCATTGTAAACTGAAAAATCACTGAAAAACGGCCATATTACGGCAGTCGTCAACAGATTGTCGATTTGTAAAAAAGCTGCGCAAAAACATGTTTTTCCAGTCGGACAGCACTATCTACACCCTTGTTTTTCAGGTCGTTCGGCTACGGTGGAAACCATGGTTTCACGAACACGAAGTGTCAGCTCACGCTCAAAAAGCGCCCGCAGCGGCAGCGCAACGTCCACGACGCCACGGGTGGGCACCACCTACGGGGTCCATGGAGAAGTGCTGAGCAAGCCGCCCCAAGGGCCGAAGCACACTTCGCATCGCGCACCCAAAAAGACCAGAAAACACAAGCATCTCGTGCTCAAATGGGTGCTCGGCATCTTCGCGGCGCTCATCGCGGCAGGTATCGGCCTGTTCGCCTACATGTACATCACCACGGAAATCCCACAGCCGGAAAAGTTCGCGCTGGCCGAAAAGACGACCGTGTACTACAACGACGGCACCACGCCGATCGGCAGCTATGCGGAGCAGAATCGCGAAATCATCAGCTGCGCAGACCTGCCCGACTACGTCGGCAACGCGATCGTGGCATCGGAAGACCGCTCCTTCTATACCAATAAGGGCATCGATCCAATCGGCATCGCACGCGCGTTCTACAACAACCTGACCACCGGTAGCAGGCAGGGCGGTTCCACCATCACCCAGCAGTATGCGGAACGCTATTATCTGGGCGAAACCACCTCGTACGTGGGCAAACTGCGTGAGGCGTTCCTGGCGGTCAAAATCGCCCAAGCACAGGACAAGAGCCAAGTGTTGTGCAACTACATGAACACCATCTATCTCGGCCGTGGCGCATACGGCATCCAGGCAGCGGCCAAAGCGTACTTCGGCAAGGACGCGAAGGATATGACGCTCTCCGAAGCGGCCATGCTTGCCGGCATCATTCCCGCGCCGAGCGTATGGACCCCCGACGTGAATCCCAAGCAAGCTGAAAAACGTTACAAGCGCGTGCTGAACATCATGGACGAAGACGGCTACATCACGCCGGACGAGAAGAAAGCCGCGAAATTCCCGCAAACCATCGAAATCCAACAGAACAACCAGATGTCCGGACCGAACGGATACCTGCTGACGATGGTGCAGAACGAACTCGTCAACACCAAGGCGTTCAGCAAGCAGGACCTGGAAACCGGCGGCTACAAAATCGTCACCACCATTGACAAATCGAAGCAGGACCTGATGTTCTCCACCATCAGTCCCTCCCAAAACGGCATGCAAGGCATCGTGCCCGACGGCATGCAGTTCGGCGCGCTGTCGGTGAACCCCAAGGACGGTTCCATCATCTCGCTGTACGCAGGAGACGACTACCTGACCAAGCAGCTCAACAACGTCACCCAGGCAACGTACGAAGTCGGCTCCACCATGAAGCCGTTCGCATTGCTGGCCGCCGTCAACGAAGGCGTCAGCCTCAACACGTACTTCAACGGCAACTCGTACCGGACGTTCCCGGGCATCACCGAAACGGTGAGCAACTACGGCGGCGAGAATCTGGGATACGTGAACCTGTACACGGCGACGGAACAATCCTCGAACACCGTGTACATGGATCTGCAAACCAAGCTCGGCGCGCAGAAAATCGCCGAAACCGCACGGCAGGCCGGCGTTGACGATTCGTCTTTGGATGGTTCCAACCCGTTCACCGTGCTCGGCAACAACGGCCTGACCCTCAAGGACATGACGCAGGGATACGCCACACTGGCCAACCAAGGCAACAAGCCGACGCTGCATATCGTTGCCCAAGTGCAGACGGCGAACGGCACCGACCTGTACAACGCGCCGACCTCGGCGGAGCAGACGTTCGAAGCGAACAACGCGAATCTCGTGACGAAGGCGCTTACCGGCGTGGTCCAGCGAGGCACCGCCACCGAGGCGCGTGCCACTGGGCACACCATTGCCGGCAAGTCAGGCACCGCAAACGATTCCAACGCAGCGAGCTTCATCGGCTACACGCCGTCCATGCTGACTTCTGTGGCGATGTGGTATCCGGACGCCAACGGCAATCCGCAGCAGATCCCTTCGTTCGGCCGATGGACCGGCGGCAGCGACTACCCCGTGCATCTGTTCACCGAATACATGAAGCAGGCCCTTGCCGACACTCCGAACGAAACGTTCCCCGACGCCACCGATAACGGCAAGGTCGGCGGACCGGACGGTACGTGGGGCACCGGCGCGCAGAAGAGCTGGACTAGAAAGCAGCAGACCACCGTGACTCCGCGCACCGAGGAGAACACCCAACAGACCACGCCGAATCAGACCGAGGAAACGCAGAATACCGGTCAGGGCGGTGGCGACGGCGGTAATAGTGGCGGTATCCCCGCTAACGGCGACGGTAACGACACCAACGGTGGCAATGGCGGAGGAACCAGTGGCGATAATCCCGGTAATAACGGCGCCAATGGCGATACATCGCAGCAATAGCAGTCGCTGACTGCGATTGCCGTCGCGGTCAGCGAACACGCAAAGGGGGCTTCCCGGTTATTCCGGGAAGCCCCCTTGGTTTTGCCGCGTGCACACGCGGGCGCACGGTCGTCAACGTCGTTCGTCAGAATGCATGCACATGCTGGGCGAGACGGTCGTATTCGGCGCGCGTCAGCGAGGCGACGCCACCGTGTTTCGTATGCGCGGTGAGGAAGTAATCGTCCGCCTGCAACGGCACCCAGCCCTGATCGAGATCGCGGCTGACCATCGGACGGTATCCGATCGACGGAATCACGTCCACGAACAAGTACCATTCGTCGTCCGGTCCACCGTTGTTGTGGTGGTTGGCGAACACCGCAGGACCTTCCACGCCGCCGGGGTTGCCGTCCGGCACGTAGCCTGCGCCAATCCGGTCCTGCACCTTGGTCCAGGTCGTTCCCGGCTCCCACCAGCGCTTCGCGTCGGTGCGGTCCATCCAGATGCCGGTGCCATGCGCATTGTCTTTGGTGATGCGGTACGTGCGCACACCACCATCAGGCAGCGGACGTTGGATCATCGTGGTGTCGATGGCGTCGCCGTGGTTGTCGATGAATACGCCGCCATATTCGAATGTGTCCTGCGTGAAATCGGTGGTGGCGCCCCACAGCACGGTGCAGTAGACGTTCTTGTCGTCGTGCGTCCTATCCTCGTCGTCGAACACGGTGCTGGACCAGTACATGACGAATGCGCCGCGACCGCCATGATGGCCTTGCGGATAGTAGTCCGGCACCCAAAGGCATTCGCAGGCCCAGGCCATGCCGAGCTCCAGATGGGAGCCGTCCGGCTTGCGGGACACGTCGAGCATGCGCGGCTCGCTCCAATGGAGCAGATCGTCGGATTCCCAGATGATGAGATTCGTGCTGGCGTGGTGGCTCCACTCGTACCAGCCGCCGCCGTCGCCTCCGAACACACGCAGATCGGTGGCGATGATATACCACGTGCCGGTGTCGGGATTGCGGATGATATGCGGATCGCGCACGCCTGTGGTACCGAGATGCGAAGCCAGCACAGGCTTTCCATCGTTGAGCGGCACCCAACGGTGCGGATTGTCACCGTCGGATATATCCATGTAAATCTTCTCGGCGTAGCCGTCCGGATCCTCGATGAAGTGGACGAGCAGGTAACCGTAGTCGTCGGTTGTGTCGGTCATGGTCCCACCTTGTGGTTGTGAATGAATGAATTGGATAAGTGAATTGCGTGTTCGATAACGTACCGCGTCAATATGCGCGGATACGAAGAAAGCCGCCGCCACGAGAGCGACAGCTTTCTTCGGGAAGGAGGATTAGCCCTGATGCGTGCGGGCCCATGTGCGGATCACATCCTGCTGCGCCGCGATGGCCTTGTTGCGGGCCAGATAGATGACCAAGGTGATGGAATACAGTGCAAGGCCGATGAGGTCCATCGTGCCCAGGGAGAAGACCACCACGATTGCCAGCCAGATGATCACCCACCGGCTGGTGGTGCCGGGAGCGAGACACCGCATGGACATGATGAAGCTGACGATGCCGATAATCAGCACCAGCAGCGCGTAGATGCCCACCACCGTCGAGGCGTTGTCCACCGCGGAATAGTCCGTTTTCAGCAAACCGTTATGTTCCAGCAGATCGTAGGCTTGGCCTTTGAACCAGCTGGTGAACATGAACAGTGTGATGGACGCCATGATCACGTTGTAGGCGGCGGCGATGGTCATCAGCACTCGTTCCGCCTTGCGAGCCAATGGTGCCGGCGGCTGCATGGTGTTGCCTTGCGGATTCATATCGGTCCTTTCCGTGGTGTGGCCTCATCCGATGTGCGATGCGCAGCTCGGGAAAGATAAAATCACAGGCCCGTCCGTTTGGGGACGGACCTGTGCATTATCTCACTCGGCCGGTATCAGCCCTTGAGGCCGGAGGTGATGTTCAGGGACTGCAGGAAGTACTTCTGCGCGAACAGGAACAGCAGCAGGGTCGGGATGATGGCCATGCAGGTGGCCGCCATCAGGGAGCCCATCTGGTTGTACTGGCCCATCTGGTTGCTCAGCAGCTGCAGACCAGCGGTGACCGGCATCTTGTTGATGTCGTTGAACACCAAGGTCGGCCACAGGAAGTCGTTCCAAGCGCCGGTGAAGCTGAACAGGAAGATGACGATCAGAATCGGGCGGATGGCCGGCAGCATGATGCGGGTGAAGATCTGGAAATCAGTGGCGCCGTCGATTTCGGCCGCCTCGTCCAGTTCCTTCGGGATGCCCTTCATGAAGTTGCGCACCAGGAAGATGTTCGCCACGTTGCCCAGGCCAGGGATGATGCAGGCCCAGTAGGTGTTGACCCAGCCGAGGGAGGCGATGATGCGGTACTGCGGGATCATGTTGACCACGGCAGGGAACATCGAGATGAGCAGCAGGACGAAGAACAGCGTATCGCGGTACTTGAAGTTCAGACGGGAATAGCCGAAGCCTGCGAGCGCGACGATGCACACGGACAGCACTGCGAACACGGTCGAGATAATCAGCGAGTTGCCCAGCCAGTTCAGGACCGGGTAGCTGGCGGATGCCTCGATCAGCGTCATGTAGTTGTCAAGCACCCACTTCGCGGGCAGGAAGTTGAACGCGTTGGAGGTGAATTCGGCCACCGACTTGAACGAAGTCGTCACGGTGTAGATCACCGGAAGCAGCCAGACGACTGCCAGCACGACGAGCACCACATAGACGGCGATCAGCGACGGGGAGACCTTTTTGGTTTTGTTTTCAGGAATTGCCGCGCTTGCGACATTGACTGTGGTTGCAGCGGACATCTTCAGTCCTCCTTATTCATGAAGATCAGCTGGATCGCGGCGATGGCCATCAGGATGATGCCCAGCAGCAATGCCATTGCGGAAGCCATGCCGGCGGCCGCAGGGCCGGCGGGGAACGCGAGGTTCCTGATATCCATCAGCAGCACCTGGGTCTGGTAGTTCGGTCCGCCGTTGGTCAGCATGACCGGCTGGCCCCACACGTTGAAGGCGCCCGTGGTGGTCATGATGGTGGTGTAGAACAACGGCAGCTTGATTTCCGGCAGGGTGATGGAGAAGAAGATCCTGACCGGACCGGCTCCGTCGACCTTCGCGGCTTCGTAGAGGCTCTCGTCCACGCCGGAGAGCGCGGAACGGTAGATGACGAGGTTGCCGCCGATACCGGCCCACAGCACGAGTACGAAGATGGTGATCCATGCGTACGGGTTCTTGCCGAGCCAGTTGATGTCGGTGTGGAAGGTGGTGTTCAGCAGACCGAACTGGGAGTTGAAGACCATACGCCAGACCAGTGCACCGGCGGCGATGGAGATCAGACCTGGGATGTAGAAGATCGCCTGGAACAGACCAGCGCCCTTGAGTCCCTTCTTGCTGAGCGCCACGGCGAGCAGCAGCGGCACGATGATGGTCAGCGGCACGCTGACCAGCACGAAGAGCAGAGTGTGGCCGAGATCACGCCAGAAGATCGAGTAGAAATAGGTGCTGGGGTCGAAGATCTTCGCGAAGTTCTGCAGGCCGACGAACTTCGGCGCACCGACCATGTTCCAGCGGGTGAACGCCAGTCCAATGCCGAAGATAATCGGGATGATGCCGAAGACGGCGAAGATGATGAAGTGCGGAGCGATGTACGGCAGCGCGTGCCAGATGGAGTTCTTGCGCTTCATGGATGATTTTGCGGATCCGATCGTAGATGTCTTGCTCATCACGATTCCTCCTGAATCTCGATTTGGCCCTGGGCCATGAGGTCGAGGGTCTTCAGACCTTCTTCAAGACCAACATTGCCGTAGACGATGTCGTTGTATGTGCCCCAACCAGCGGTCGCATAGCCTCCGTAGAGGTAGTTGGAGGTCTTGATGTAGTCGCGTTCCTTCTTGCTGTTGGTGAAGGACGCCTGGATCAGCTTCTGGTACTTCGGGTTGTTCAGATCGCGGTATGCCGGCGAGATGGAACCGACCTCAGACCAATCCATCCAGTGCTCGTACACGTACTTGACGAAGTCGGCGGCGGCTGCGGATTTCGCCGCGGAGCGGTGCGGATCCTTCAACTGCATCCAGTTGCACTGGTAGAAGAAGTTCACCGGATTGTCGGCGCTGTACTGCAGGGTGTTGGCTTCCGCGATCTTGTCGGCGCCCAAGGTGTTGGACATATTGCCCTGCGCCCACGTGCCAAGCTGCGCGAACACGGCCTTGCCGGAACCGAACGCCTGCTCGCCGTCGACGTCCATCGGGGCGACCACACCGGCGTCGTACGCTTCCTTGAGCTTCTCCATGGGCTTGCGCCACACGTCCTTGGTCAGGTCGTCCATATCGTTCTCAAGCGTGCCGCCCGCGCCGTACAGCAGGGACATGAAGGCCCACGGCAGATTGCCGTAAGTCAGCGCGTAGGTGCCCTTGGGTAGCTTGCCCTTGAGGTCCTTGATCTCGTCGATGGTGACGAACCCGTCGTCGAGGATGTACTGCAGGTTGTACTTCTTGACCAGGTCCTTGTTGTAGTAGATGGCCATCTGGTACAGATACAGCGGAATGCCGTAGGCCTTGCCATTGACGGTGACGCCCTTCCAAGTGGCGGGCAGGAAGCTGCTCTCCTTGAGGTCCGGGGCGACCTTCTGCCAATCGTCCATGGTGTCGAGCAGACCTTGGGACTGCAGAACGGCGGTCTGGAACTGGTCGCCGATGATGATGTCGGGGATGTTCTTGCCGGTCTGCATCACGGAATAGATCTTCGTGGTCAGATCGCCGCCGTTCATCGGCTGGAAAACGACCTTGTAATCGCTCTGGGCGTTGTATTCCTTGACGATGCGCTGCATTGCAGGACCGTCATCGCCCACCAGATTGTTCCAGAAGTAAATGGTCTTGCTTTCACCCGAAGAGGCACCACAGCCTCCGGCGGCAAGCACAAGTCCAAGTGACGCACACACGGCTACGGCAGCCTTGGCAAAGCGCCGCAACCCGGTAAGATGCCTGGATGTAGACATTGTTTCCTTCCTTTTCCTCAACGGACCATCGCTGGACCGCTCCTCGTTGCAATCCGAATGGGAAGAATCCTTTTCGATTGAGCCTCCCTGCTCATTTGCAACGTTGTAATTTTGATTATACAGCTATTTTCATCGTTGTACAAACGGTAACACGCCGACGACAACAGCCAGCTTTATGGATGGGGTTATAGACGGGGTGACCCCTCCGGCCACGCCCCTCAGTGGCCTACGGCCGGAGTTCCCGCAAGCGGGCCACCATCAGCGGGCAACACGTCCGTGGTAGTGGGGGTCCACAGATTATCAGGTTCCGGCACGCCGAAATCCGGACCGTCGGCGGTCCACTTGACCACACCGACGCGCGCGTGGCGATTTGGGTCGAACAGCGGATCGCCCTTAATTTCCGTGTAGTTGCGGCAGTGGTAAATCATCAGGTCCTCGGTGCCGTCCTCGGACTTGGTGAATGAATTGTGGCCCGGACCATACTGACCGTTCTCGGCGCAGGTCTTGAACACCGGCACCGGGCTCTTAGTCCAGGAGGCCTTGTCCAGCAGATCGCTGCCGCGCTCGGCGGTCAACAGCCCCACGGCGTACGGAACTCCGGTGCCGGAGGCGGAATACGTGATGTAGATCTTGTTCTCATGGAACAGGAAGGCCGGTCCTTCGTTAACCAGGAAGTCGATGCATTCCCAGTCGTACTCCGGCTTGGTCAGCATGACGGGCTCGCTGCCCAGCGTCCACGGATTGGCCATCTTGGCGATATACAGATTGGAGTTGCCTTCGATAGCGGGATCCTTCTGCGCCCATACCAAGTACTGCACGCCATCGATCACTTCGGTGGTGGCGTCAAGTGCGAAAGAGTCGATCGGGGTGATGATCTGGCCCTTCTCCACCCAGTTGTCGGAGGTCGGGTCGTCGTCGGTGTTCTCCAGCACGAACATGCGGTGCGTCGGCAGGCCGGATGCTTCGAAATCCGTTGCGGCGCCTGCGAAGTAGATATACCATGCGCCATTGATGCGGTGTAGTTCGGGGGCCCAGATGTAGATGCTTGCCGGGCCGGATTCGTGCTTGCGCCACACCACCGTCTCCGGAGCCTTCTGCAGATCGTTGATGCTCGATGCGTGCCGGATGGCGATGCAGTTGTATTCCGGATCGGAGGCGGTGAAATAATACTCGCCGTCAACCTTGAGCACCCAGGGGTCTGCGCGCTGAAGCACGATCGGATTGTTGTAAACAACCATGTTTAGTCCTTCTCAATCCGTTGTTCCAGTATTTACAACGTTGAATATATCATTCTTACATCGTTGTAACAACTTGGGCGCGTCATTGTCGGAAGATGCTTGGATGCGGTGCTGCCGCTGGGCATGGGCGTCCATCGTTTGCGCCATTCATGCCAATGTCGGTGCCGCCGTCGGTCATGGGTGCTCGACACACTCAAGGCCGTTCGGCCAAGCTTACGGCCGAGCGCCCATGCCCGGCGGTGGCACCTTGGGGGAAGAGCCGACTCAATGGGTACGCACGCTGGGAGAAACTTGCCAGAAGGCAAGCGAAAGCTCAGAGGACGAGGGAATCGATGGGGAGTTTGGTGGATTGGCGCACGACCAGCGATGATGCGACCTTGCGGAAGACCTTCTCCCCCGGTTTGTCGGCATTCGGGTCACGGCCGTCGATACGCTCCTTGAGCACCTTAACCGACAGACGGGCTACCGCCTCAAGTCCCGGCGCGATCGACGTCAGCGCCGGCGACAGGTACTGTGAATCGTCGGAATTGTCGAAACCAACCACGGAGATGTCGTCGGGAATGTGCAAGCCGTGCATCTGAATCGCGTGCATCACGCCGGAAGCCAGCATGTCGTTCAGCGCGACGACGCCATCGACTTCGACGCCGGAATCCAACAACGCGTTCATGGCCCTCACGCCGTCACTACGATGCCACATGCCCGATTCGACGACCAGCCGATCGTCGAATTCGACGCCGGCCTCCTCCAGTGCCTCAAGATACCCTTGGTAGCGCAGCGCGGCGGAACCGACTTTCTCCCCCGGGTGCACACCGACCACGGCCACGCGGCGGCAACCGGTCGTCAGCAGATACTGCGTGGCCCGCTTCGCGCCTTCCACGTTCTCGGTGGCGATGTGATCCACCTGGTCGGTGAAGATGCGTTCGCCAACCAGCACAAGCGGATAATCGACCTTCAGCTGCTCGACGTCATCCTGCCCAAGCTCCAATGGGCTGTAGATCAGGCCGTCGATCATCGTCTGCTGGGACCCGTGCAGCGCTTCCAACTCGCCATCGCGCGAATATTGCGTCGGCTCCACGATCACGCGCAGACCGACTTTCTTCGCTTCTTCGATGACCAGCGATGACAGCTGCGCGAAATACGGCATCTGCAGATCGGGAATGGCCAAGCCGATGATGCCGGTCTGCCCTCGGCGCAGGTTGCGTGCCGACACGTTCACCGTGTATCCCAGTTCCGCGATGGCTTTGTTGACCTTGTCGCGCGTGGCCTGCGAGACGAATTCGTAGTCGTTGACCACGTTGGAGACGGTTTTGATCGACACACCGGCCGCCTTGGCCACCTCACGCATGGTCACGACATGCTCGCCGTTTCCCCCCGTTCGCTTCGGCATATATACCCCTTTTGTCATTCAGCGGACTCAGTCGGCATCGAAGAAACCAACCTCCATCGTTACACCAGCATAGTCGGGGTCAAGCTCCTCCGCCGTTTGCATATCCAGAATGGGCATGCCCTCCTTGGACCAATGCACGCGGCGCACTTGGGCGTCGCGGCCACCATAGCGGCCGTGCTCGTATTCGGCGTTGTGGAACACGTAGATGAGGTTGCCGTCCTCGTCATGCGACCACATGCCGTGGCCGGTGCCGAGCTGCCAACGCCCGTTGTACATGCCGGACTTCTGCAGCGGATAATCGAGCTTCGTCCATACGCTGGCGTCGGTGAGATCGGCTCCCTGTCCGGCCGGGGCGGTGACCAGGCCGGTCGTGTAGTCGATGCCGACCAGCAAGCCCGAGTAGATCAGGAAAATCGTTCCGTCATGCACGATGGCGTTCGGTCCTTCGGCGATCATGTTGTCCCATGCGAATTCCGGCACGACAATCTGCTTTGGCTTGCTGGTGAGCCTCGCCGGACGACCTGGGTCGAAGCTGGCGATCCAGATGCTGCCGACCTGCTGCCATGCGTAGTACCAGCGGCCCGAATCGCACAACACGGTCATGTCAAGCGAAATGCGCTGGATCGGATTGAGCGTCTCACCATCCGGGTCGAGGATGGGCTCGGGCACCGTCCAGTTCTCCGGCTCGCGTGGATCGAAATCCGTGCCGTCGGAATGCTGCTTGAGTTGCATGATGTGGCAGCTGCCGGTCCACATGTCTGGTTTGCCGGCACGATCGTTGGGGGTGCCGTCAGGATTGACGCGCGGTCCGTCGAAGCAAGGCATGAACAGGACCGACAGCTTGCCGCCGATCACATGCAGTTCCGGCGCCCAGAAGCAGCCGGTCATCGGACGATCTTCGCTATTGAGATCGCCGCATGCGAGCAGATCGATCTCCCTGGCCCGTCCACCCGCGGCGTCGGAAAGCGCTTCGATGGAGTCGGCGATGCGCAGCGGCATATGGGTTCTGCCGTCGTTCGGGTCCACGCAATTGCCGTCGGTGTCATCGGTGGCGATGAACATGAACATCGGCTTGCCATTGAAATCCCACGCGAACACCGACGGGTCGGCACGCTCCACCGCGAACGGCACCGGATAGACGCTCTGGCGGATCACACCTTCGACGGTACGGGTCTGGCCGGCCTTGAGCGTTCCCTCGGAGGTCTCCTGGGCGATGGCCTCAAGCTGGGCCATGTTCCAATCCACCGCGCGTGCGGCCTGCGAGCCGTCGCTGTAGGCCAGCTCCGCACGGGTTGCGGCCAAGGCCAGAACCGCATTCCGGGCATCCTCACCATGCAGGCCCGCATCGATTCGCTGGGCGGGCACGGACGTTCCGGTATTGCGGATGCGGCCGAAGCGCTCGATCAGGCGCTCGGCCTCCGGCTCACTGATGGCGATGCTGTTGCCGACGACGGCGTTCGGAATGCCGCAATCCCCGGTCTGACGCAACGGCTGCGACGACGCCGATTCCACGACATCAAGCGGCCTGCCCGAACCGGCGGCGGCTACGATATCGGCCGTCCGCGCGGTGCGTGCCTTGCCATCGTCACCGGTCCAGGAGACGACGTAGCACGCGTCCGCGGCGTCGAAAGAGACGGACGGGCGATTGACCCCACCGGCGGTGCGCAACAGCACCAGCCCCCGCTGGTCGAACGCCGTCAGATCATCGCTGATGGCGAGCAGGAATGCCGACCGTTCGGAACCATCCGGCTCACCGCCGCGGGCGGTACGGGTCGCGGCGATGGCGAATCGTCCGTCCGCGAGACGGAACAGGAACGGATTCTTCAGCGATTTCAGCGTGATATCCATACCGGGCATGACCACGCCATGGGCGACGGCGTCGGTGGCGGGGCGAGGCGCGTCGAACGGGTCGGCGGCGAAGCGCGCCGCGGCCGTGCACGCACGGCGGGACTCCGCGGTCGCAGCGGCGATCGGCACACCGGCCGCGAAGAAGATGCCATAGTTTTCGTTAAGCGGCTGCCACTCGGCGTCATCGCCGGAACGTAGCGCCAAATGCATGCTGTAGGCGATGTCCTCGTTGTTCGCCTCTTCGCGTCCGGTGGCTTCGCGTGTATAGCACAGCAGGGAATAATTGGCCGACATGGAAGATCCTTCAGTAAGCAGATACAGGTTTTATAACGATGTACTATACCGTGTTTTACATCGTTGTACAACTTGGTGTGGCGTCATTGCGACACCCTTCATCCGCGGAAAGGAAGCGTCACGGAACGCGCTCGTCGCACTTGTGAGCGGGCGCATCGCATGGCACACGACAACGACGAGGGGCTTCCCGGTTACCCAGGAAGCCCCTCGAATCATATGCCGGCACGTTTGCTCAGCGCCGCGCAATCAGCGCTCGGAACGGTTGATGGCCGAGATGATGGCCTTCAGCGAGCTGGTGACGATGGAGGTATCGATGCCGACGCCCCACACGATGCTCGTGTTGTCTTCCTCGCCGATCTGGCATTCCACATAGGAAGCGGCCATGGCATCGGTGCCGACGGACATGGTGTGCTCCACGTAATCCATCACCGAAGCCTCGATGCCAAAGTTGCTCACGGCGTTGAGGAAGGCGGCGATCGGACCGTTGCCGATGCCGGAGACCTCACGCTCCACCGGCTCGTCGACGCCGACGTTCACGCCGCGGTCGAGAATCCTGGCCTTGAGCACGGTGTCGGAACCATCCTCGCCGGAGGAGACGGACACCTTCAGCAGTTTCAGACGGCCCCACTGCTCGAGGGTCTCGTCCTTGCTGTCGCCGACCACGACACCAGCCGCGGTGGCGCCGGATTCCTCGACCGGCAGGTACTCGTCCTTGAACAGACGCCAGATGTCCTCGTCCTTGACTT
>OLYA01000824.1_pt1 | contig 14376 bp, 17 predicted proteins | sample 1674361 | NCBI WGS metagenome assembly OLYA01 (sample SAMEA103958165, study PRJEB25191) | human gut metagenome | biome: human-associated habitat [ENVO:00009003]; feature: intestine environment [ENVO:2100002]; material: feces | place: Germany | collected 2013/2015
CGCAAAAATCCCTCGCTGCCGGTCACATCATGAGTTTTCAGATACACCCTAGGCCATTTGCACGCACGAACAGTTCCTGCGACAGAAGCCGCAACGTTTCAAATTCATTGTCGAGGCCGTCAAGCTCCCGGTGGAGAATTTCTTCGTAGTGCTGCTTTTTCTGTTCCAGCATGGCGATTTTGTTGACCTGTCGCTCTATGATGCCGCAGGGTGAATATACAAATTGTTATCTGACCCGGAGTTGGCGCAAAAACTGCGCTGCAGTAAACAAAGAATAGGGATTTCCGATGTGCGCGAAGCCGACAGAAGGATGGGGGAATTTGCAGGAGGGTGGACAGTCCGATCATCCTCTTTTCTAGAAAATCAGAAATCCAAAAATAGTTGCAAAAACGTCTGATATTCAAAGAATATCAGGCGTTTTGGTGGGGGAAGGTGGATTCGAAGTCTGGCAATCACGTTTTTAGAAACATTTTTCGTATAAATCCGTAATTTTACGTTCAGAATCCGTAGAAATTCGCATCAGTCAGCCTATTGTTTTATTGCCTAAGCTGTAAAGGGTCAAATTTGTGGTCAACCGAAAAATGTTCAGACGTCAAATCGGTCATACGTCTCATAGCAGTCCAAACACAGCTTTTTGTCACCGGACAGCCGAATCCAGTTTGCGCCAGTTGTCTCACCGCAGCAATCACAGACATAGGAATCAAAAATTCTGGCCTGTTCCGGCAGCCGGATTTTGGCTTCCTTGACATCAAACATCTCATCATCTGCACAGCTATGATAATAGTCGAACATTTCTTCCCGCGTCATGTCGCGCGGCTTTGCTTTCAAGACAAGGCGGACAGACTTTCCGGTTTTCCGATTATAGAACGAAAATGCCTGTTTGCCGCGCATATGGAACAGTAAATTGCCCTTTCCGATGCTGCATCCAAGAATCGCTTGAATCGCATCAACGCCGCAGGCATCATTTTCTGCAATACAGACAACCTGTTCATCGTCCGAAAATGTCAGTCCCAACAGATCCATCGCATACAGCGCCGCCCGGTAGCCGATTGTCAGGCCGGGGCATACATGGCCGTGAAAGGCTGCGGCCTTTTCCCAGAGCTTTTTTTCTGAATCTAATTTATGTGCCATATTGTTTCTCCCTTTTTATGAATGTGTTGTGCCTTTTTCATCAACAAGGACAATACTCTGTTTTTGAACTGCTACGACCTCCGCGTCTACATGGTACACATCCCGCAGCGCATCTCTGTCCAAGACTTCTTTCCCGCCGCAGGCGTAGACACCGCCCTGACGCAACAGAACGAATCGGTCACAAAACCGCAGCGCAAGGTTCAGATCGTGGATGACAACAATCGCTGTCAAATGCTGTTCATGGCAAATATCCCGCACAATCTGCAAAACCTGATACTGATTTTGAATATCCAAACTGCTCGTCGGCTCATCGAGCAGCAGGAGCTTCGGCTGCTGCGCCAGCGCACGCGCCAGCATCACCTTTTGCCGTTCCCCTCCGGATAGTTCATTGAGAAAGCGTCCACGCAGCGGTTCAATCTGAAGCTCGGCCATTGCATGATGAACAATCTGATGATCGTCTTCCGTAAATCCCCATTTCATATAGGGCCTTCGTCCCAGCATGACCATGTCGTGAACCGTCATTTGGATGCTTGGCACGCTCTGCGCAACAAACGCTACGCGCTGTGCGACCTGTCTGGCATTCATTTGCAGGAGATTTTCATCATCCAGTATGATTTTTCCATCGTCTGGTGTAAGAATTTTGTTAAAACACTTCAGCATCGTGCTTTTTCCAACGCCGTTGTTACCCAGAATCGCCAGAAACTCTCCCGTGTTCACATTAAAGTTCACGTCTTTGAGAACCGCCGGTCTGCCCTTGTAGTGGTAGGTAAGATTTTCAACGCTCAGCATTTCCGATCTCCTCCTTTGAACAGGAGATAGAGGAACATCGGGCCGCCAAGGAACGAGGTAATTGCACCAATCGGCAGGATAATCGGACTGATGACAACACGCGCAAACAGGTCACCCAGCAGCAGAATGAGTGCGCCTGCCATCGCAGAGCCGGGCAGCAGATAGACGTGGTTGTTGCCAACGACCAAGCGAACTATGTGCGGTGCAATCAAGCCGATAAAGTTAATCAGACCGATATAGGACACAATCACCGAAGACAGCAGGCAGCAAAGTACCATGTTGGAAAGTGTAAGCCGTTTTACGTTAATTCCTAAACTGACGGCTGTTTCCTCGCCGCTCAGCAGCGCATTATAATCCCAACGGTGCAGGAAGAAGCAGGCAGAGACGCCAACAAGCACGATCAGCATTTTTCCAACGTCTCCCCAGTTCGTGTTGCCAAGACTGCCGAACGTCCAGAAAACCAGCGTATTAAGCTGAATTTCATCTGCGAAATACTGCATCAGCGTCGTTGCGCCAGAGAACATGGCGCTGATCGCCGTACCTGCAAGGACAATTCCCTGTGTAGAAACCTGACGAAATCGGCTCAGACCCAAAATGACCAGTGCAACAGCCATACTGCCAACGAACGCGCACAGCGGAATTGCAACGCTGCCAAGGTTTCCTACCGCGCCCATGTTCAGCACGATAATTGCAAACGCCGCGCCAAAGCCAGCGCCCTGTGAAACACCCAACGTGGACGCGGATGCAAGCGGATTGCGGAGAATTGCCTGCATCACACAACCGGCAAGTCCCAGACCAGCACCCGCAATCAGTGCCGTGCAGATACGGGGCAAACGATTGTTGCGAACGACAAGGTTGATTTTATCGTCGGCTGCTTTTCCAAAGACTCCTTTGACCAACTCCGCAATCGGCGTATTGTAAGAGCCTGCCCGCAAGGACAGCGCAAGCGCAATCAGCAGACTGAGAAACAATATTCCAAGAAAGCAGCAGCTTTTGACTTGATTTCGGCGATAGGCCGTGCCGGAATCGTTATTCGCCGATTGTGACAGGTCTGAATTCATAGCCAGCATCCTTTAGGTCCTGATAAGGGTTGCTGCCCAGCAGCATTTCAAAGATTTCGCCTGTTTTTGCTTCAACATCCACATCTGCAAACTGTTCCGGATAGAGAATCGTTGCGCCATAATACGCATCGGCCAGTGCAGTTTCCAGATTCGATGCGCTGGAGCGGAACGAAATCTGCGAGTAAACATGTCCCTCTTTCACAGCCGTCAGGCTGTTATAGAAATCTGCGTTCGTTGCATAATCTTCCTTGATTAGATCCATGCCGTTAAAGTCAACGAAGATCACGTCCGGGTCCCATGCAAGAACCTGCTCCGTGTCAATGTCAAATGCGCCGGTCTGACCGGTCGTATTGGCAAGGTTATTCGCGTGAATCAGCTCAAACGGGCCATAGAACGCTTCTGTACCCTCGAAGCCGTGCGCGCCCTTAAAGGATACGCCGCAAACATAGACAGATGGTTTTTCTTCCTCTGCAACACCCTCTGTGCGGGCAGCAAGATCATCTTCAATACCATGCAGATAGGTTGTCAGGGCTTCGGCGCGATCTTCTTTGCCGTACAGCTCGCCAAGAATCCGCAGCGTTTCATATGCTTTATCATCAAGGGTCGTGTCACTGCCGGGAATCATAACAACCGGAATCCCGGTTTTGCTTTGCAGCTCGTCGGGGTCAACGTTTGCATACGAAGACATGACAATGACCTGCGGACCAACATGGATGATTTCTTCGACAAACGGTTCGCCGTTCGTGCCGGTTACCGGCAACGTGCCGAACTTGTCAAAATTCACATAGTTATACAGGCGGGACATACCGGCTTTGGTTTCGTAATCCTCAACGCCGATAACTAAGTCCTGCGCCTGCATATAGCAGGAGTAGCGCAGCGCGCCGACGCCAACGCAAACAATACTTTCAACCGTCTGCGGAATTTCCACTTCGCGGCCATTCCCATCGGTGATCGTCCGAGTGACGGCTTCTGCATCCGTGGTTTCAGGTTCGGTGCTGATTTCTTCCATTTCTGTGGTCGAAGCTGTTTCATTCGTTGCAGCCGGTGGATCTGTAGTTTCTGCTGGCGTTTGTTGTGTGCTGCAAGCGCACAGGCCAAGCAGCATCAGCGCTGCAAGCAGCGCTGCGAGGTAGCGAGTTGTCTTTTTCATCATCTTTCACCTTTCATTTGTACTTGCTCCCGGTGCCGTTTCTTCATGCTCGAAGTTGCTGCAAAAACGGCATCACGCTACTTCTTCCCCAAGATAGCGCGATACCGTTTTTGCATTCGAGGATTGGGCGTGTATGAACTGTGCCTTTATCCTATCAAAGCATTTTTTGATTGTGAAGCTCCCCCGGGGGATGTTTTTTGAAAAATAGACAAAGTTTTTTCGCATATGAGGGCAGCCCGCCATCGGCGGGCTGCTCCTGCTTTGCGTCCTCTTGGCTGCCATCGTTCCGATGGGGGGCGCACTGTCAAGGTCGGCGCAGTTTGCGAACTCCGCCGCCGGGCAGGCCGTGAATTCATAATAGATCGGCTTGTCCGGGTCGAAGGGCGCGACGTCCATTTCATAGTCGTGCCACTGGTCGCAGAGGGACTTCGCCCGCGTAAACGCCTTATACATGAGCTTCCTGAAAAACGGCTTGTTGCAGTCCACAAATTTCAGCTTGCGGAAGGAGGGGAGCACCAGATTTTCCTCCATCTCCTCGATCTCCCGGAACGACGTGACGGCTTTGCAGGCCGCATAATAGCTCAGAATGGCAATGCAGTCATAGGTGCCGCCTGCGCCGTTGTGGAAATTCTTTTTGCCGCCGAGGTCGGTGCGCCAGTCGGAAAGGAACTCCACATACTGCCGCTGCACCTTCTCCCACACCGCCTCCCGCTCCGCTTCCGGATAGTGCAGCGCGATTTTTGCGAGAATTTCTTTTTTGCACGGTTTGGAATACAGCATGTGGCAGGTGCGGTCAAATTGTAATTCGCTGTCTTTCATCGTGTTTTCTCCCTTATTGCTTCAGAATCTCCGCGATTTTCGCGAAATCCTCCGTTGCTTCCTGGAAAACCGGCAGCATACAGTAGCAGTGCACCATTTTGGGGCGGGCAAACGCCGTATAGGGGACGTTCACGCGTTTGCACGCCGCTTCAAAATCGGGCAGCGCGCAGCCGGAGGAAAAGCCGCACGTGCTGACGTTCCCGCCGCCGTACAGCGCGATCATCCTCCGGCAGCCCAAACGCCTTTTTCGCGCCGGAGAGTCTGTAGGCTGTGCGCAGAACAGAAGCAAAGATACTCATACCGTCAATCCCTTTCCCGTAAACAGCAGCACGTTCTGCTGTTAAGCTGCTCTAACCAATAGGCAAAGCGGTTAGATAAAACTAACTGCCCGCCAAAGCAATACGCTGCCGCTTAAATCTGATTCTATTTCTATGGTTTCTATGGTAGCAAAACCCCCGTTTCCTGTCAAGACGCAGACGGATTCCGACTGTTGCGCTCCGTGCTGTTTCGCAAAAGCGGGCAGAAACCATCCGCAGCCAGCGGCTTCCTTATCGGGAAAGCCGCTGGCTGCGGAGCGCCTGTTTTTATGCTTCGAGCGCGGACAGGACATCGTCCCAGACGCCCGGGAAGATGCAATATTCGATCAGCGTCAGCGCGTCTGTCGGGTCTTCGCCGGACGAGAGCGCAGCTTCGAACGCGGACGTGTCTTCCAGACGGTAGATCGCGCCCGCGCCGCTTTCGTCGTACAGGGCCGCGACGCCGCCGGATTCGAATGCCAGCCAGATCACGGGCTCACCCTGTACAGCACTCGGCTCCGGGTCCATGATGTTGAGCGCGGTCACAAGATGCTTCGCCCGTTTCTCCGTCAGAACCTGTTTTTCCCAACCGCTTTCCGTGCGGGAATAGGCCGTGACCGTCCCGCCGGAGAGCGTGTCGTAGGGGGTGAAGGTGTACGGGTCGGCGGGAGTCGGTTCATTCTTGTCCCAGAAGTGATAGGCGTTCAGACCGCCGAAGCTGATGTGTGAGACTTCACCCGCTTCGACGCGGATCAGCATGAACAGGTCGCCGGACGTGAGCTCGTACAAGTCATACGGAATCTCCTGATCGTTCTCGATCATTGTTTCATGCGTCCACACGGCGTCCGGATACGCAGCCTCGACGGCCTCCTGCGGGCTTCCAATGCCGATGCCGGTATCCAGCGTCCAATCGCAGGGGCTTTGCGCCCAGACCTCGCTCAGTACCGAGCCGCTGCCGTCGCGCATGCCGGTGTTTGTAAAACGCAGACGCAGATCATACAGCACGTCCGCGCTGCCGGAGGTGTTATAGAACCAGCAGACCTCCCACACGCCGTCCTCGCGCTGAATTTCTCCCGCGTTGTTGGTACTGTCCGGCTCGCCGAGCATGGCCCGCACGTCCTCACGCTTCATCCCCAGCCGCAGTCCGCCGAGCTCCGTCGCCAGAATGCGCGCAGATACGGAATTCTCGTCCTCCCAGCCGCCGTCTGCCGCGGATTCTCCGCCGCGCGTCGGTTCTTCCGCACCGGCGATGCCGTCCTCCGCAGGTTTTTCATCGCTCGCCGGCGATTCCGTTGTGGGCGTTTCGGCACCGGCGGCCTGACTGGCATTGTCGGCGTTCTTGTAGCCCAGGTTCCGCACGGCCAGCGGGATGGAGATAGCCAGCACCGCGCAGGCGGCCAGCGCCGCGATGGGCAGCCAGCGCTTTTTCCGCCGGATGTCGGCGGATTCTTCTATCATCGTATCGCTTAAATTTCCGATGCAGCGGAACAGGTCCTGTGCCGTCATACCGCGATCCCCTCCTTCAAAAGCGCGTCCCGCAATCCCGCGCGCAGACGGAACAGCCGGGATTTGACCGTGTTTTCCGTCAGCCCGAACAGGCCCGACAAGCGCCGGACAGAGTCGCCGTAATAATACCGGCGCAGAAACAACTGCCGGTTCTCGCGCGTCTGCGATTGCAGGAATCCCTCGATCGTCAGCGTGACGGCCTGTGCGTCCAGCTGTGCCTCGGGCCGTTCGCCGCCCGGCAGACAGTCGGAAAGTTCGGAAAGCAGCAGCTCCGTCTGCCCGCCGCCGCGCTTCTGCGCGCGGGCCGCTTCCCAGCGCGTAAAGGACAGATTACGCGTAATGCGGCCCAGAAACGCCCGCAGACAGCCGGGCCGCGTGGGCGGAATAGCATTCCACGTATGCAGCCACGTGTCGCTGACGCATTCCTCCGTGTCCTCATGGCTGTGCAGGATGTTGAAGGCAATGGAGCGGCAGTAGCCGCCGTATTTCTTCCCTGTCTCGGCAATGGCCCGCTCCTCGCGGGCGAAGTACAGATCAATGATCGTTTCGTCTTCCATGTCGAATCCTCCTCTGTCTGTCAAGACCGGATTTTTCCGCGTTGGTTGCGTGAATTTGGGTTGATTTTTTTGAGCTTCCGTGCTATGTTCTGTATGCAATTTGCATGAGATCGTGCATTCAAAGCGGGAGGAAAAATAAAAATGCAAGAGCCGCTGCAAAAACCTGTATTTTCAAAGCAAGCGCTGCTGCACTGCGCGGGCATTGTCGGCGCGGGGCTGCTGTATTCACTGGGCATCAACCTGTTCGTTGTCCCGACCGGGCTGTATACGGGCGGAATTATGGGCTTTGCGCAGCTGCTGCGCACGCTGTTCCTGCATCTGACAGGGCTGGAGCTGAAGATCGACATTGCAGGTATCATCAACTATGCAATCAACCTTCCGATTTTATGCATCGCGTGGAAACAGCTCGACCATCGCGTGGTGTTCAAAACGCTGCTGTCCGTCACGTCGACGACTGTTTTTATGTCCCTGCTCCCGCGCACGGACATTCTGCACGGCGATCAGCTGGCCGAATGTCTCATCGGCGGCATTCTCTGCGGCTGTGGCATCGGCATCACGCTCTGGATGGGCGGCACGACGGGCGGCATGGACGTGATCGGCATGATGCTCATCAAAAAGGGCTCACATACGTCCATCGGCCATGTGAACCTGTTCTGGAACATGGCGCTCTATGCGATCTGCGCCGCCGCGTTCAACCTGTCCACGGCGATCTATTCGATCCTGTTCTCGTTCATCTCCACGACGGCAATGGACAAGCTGCATATGCAGAACATCAACGTCGAGGTCACGGTCGTGACCAAGATCCTGAGCCCGGAGATGGAGCACGAAATTCTCGTCGACCTCCACCGCGGCATTACGCGCTATGAGGGCATCGGCGAGTACACCGGTGAGCCGGTCCATATCTTCTATATTCTCGTCACGAAATACGAGATCAGCCGCCTGCGCGCCATCGTCTGCAAACACGACCCCCACGCATTCATCGTCGCCAAGGACGGCGCGGTCGTCTATGGGAATTATAAGAGGAAGCTGTAAACGCCCGCCGCTGCAGGGTTTCTGCAAATTTTAATATGTTTCACAAAAACCGGGCCGTGGTGGCCCGGTTTTTCTGGTTACAGCACACGCTCGACCGCGTGGTACAGGCTGCGGATGGCAAGCTCGTAGTCCGTCTCCTTGACGGCGATGATGATGTTCAGCTCGCTGGAGCCCTGGTCGATCATGCGGATATTGATGTTCGCGTCGGCAATCACGCGGAAGATGCGCGCGGCGGTGCCCTTGGCGTAGATCATGCCCTGGCCGACGACGGCGATGAGGGCCAGTCCGTCCTCCACGCTCACGTGGTCGGGCTGCAGCCGATCCTGGATCTGCTGCAGGATCTCATCACGCGCGGGAGCCAGCGCCTCGGTCGAGACGAGGATGGAGACGGTGTCGATGCCGGACGGGCAGTGCTCAAAGGAAATGCCGTGCTCGGCGAAAATCTCCAGCAGCTTTGCCACAAAGCCGATCTCGCCGTTCATCATGGACTTTTCCACGTACACGCTGCTGAAGCCTTTGTGGCCTGCGATGCCGGTCACGACGCGCTTGTGCGCGTTGGACGGGAGCGAGGGGACGATGAACGTGCCGGGGTCGGACGGGCGGTTGGTGTTGCGGATGTTGATGGGGATGTTCGCCCGGCGGACGGGGAAGACCGCATCCTCATGCAGGACGGACGCGCCCATGTACGAAAGCTCACGCAGCTCACGATAGGTAATGTAGTCGATCACGTGCGGATGCTCGATGATGCGCGGGTCGGCGGACAGAACGCCGGAAACATCCGTCCAGTTTTCATACAGGCCAGCACCGACGGCACGGGCGACGACGGAGCCGGTCACGTCCGATCCGCCGCGCGAGAAGGTGTGCACCGTACCGTCTGGCATGGCCCCGTAGAAGCCGGGGATCACGGCGTGCTCCACGCTTACAAGCGCGTGCCCGATGGCGGTATTCGTCGCCTCCGGGTCGAACGAGCCGTCGGCCCGGAACAGGACCATCTGCGCCGCGTCGACAAAGCGGAAGCCGAGATACGCGGCCAGTAATTTGGAATTGAGATATTCGCCCCGGCTGGCCATATAATCGCGCTGGGGACTCTGGCGCAGGTGTGCCTCAATGGCGGCAAAGTCCGGCTCCAGATTGGCACTCAGGCGCAGCGCGCCGATGATATCGGCAAAGCGCTGCCGGATCTCGTCCAGCACGGGCGCAAATTCCTGCCCGGCGCAGGCCGCGTCATAGCAGCGGTAAAGAAGATCGGTGACCTTTGTATCGCCGTCAAAGCGCTTGCCCGGCGCGGAGGCGACAACATAGCGGCGGGCCGGGGCTTCCCGGATGATCGCCGCGACCTTTTCAAACTGTGCGGCGGTCGCAAGCGAGCTGCCGCCGAATTTCACAACGATGGGATTCATGGAAAGCTCCTTTCAATGGGGTGCTGGCGTTATTTTCGCACAAAGTCCCTCGCCGCGTCAACCATGTTTTCACGGAAAACCGCTTTTTCGGCAAAAAATCTGCGCGCAGGAGAAAAACATCTGTCTTTTTGTCAAGAACGCACAAAGCCGCCGGACAAACGCCCGGCGGCACACGATACTGTCAGCTTTGCAAAAGCGTTGGTAGGGGCGGGGCTCTGCTCCGCCCGATGGGCAGGTGCAAATCTGCACAGCACTCTGTAGGGGCCGACGACTCTGTCGGCCCGATAAATATTGCGGATTCGCCGCAGATTTCAGAAAAAGCGCTGCTTTCTGCGGGCGGGCAGAGTCGTCCAACCCTACACTGAAAACGGCAGGCGATTATCGTTTTTCACGCTGCGGCGGCTCTACGCCCCACTTTGGCAGCGGCTGGCGCTGCATGGCGCCGAAGATCTTGCTTTTGAGATCGGGATACTGCGCCTGCAGAGAGACGATCAGCTCCTTGACCTCCTGCCGCTTGGTGTGCTTGTCGGCGGGACAGACGTTGTGGACGACGGGCAGCTCGTATTTTTCTGCAAAATACGTGATGGCCTGTTCGCCGACGTAGAGCATGGGCCGGATCTGCGTGATGCCGGTGCGGCTGAGATACGTTACGGGCTCAAAGCAGCTGATGCGGCCCTCGTACAGAAGGCTCATGAGGAATGTTTCGACCGCGTCGTCAAAGTGGTGCCCAAGCGCAATTTTGTTGCAGCCCAGTTCCAGCAGCACGTCGTTCAGCGCGCCCCGGCGCATTTTTGCGCACATGGAGCAGGGGTTCTTCTCGTGCCGGTACTCGAAAATGATCGGGCCGATCTCCGTCTTTTTGATCTGATACGGCACGTCCAGCTTCGCGCACAGCTCCGCCACCGGGGAAAAATCCATGCCCGGCAGGCCCATGTCGATGGTGACGGCCTGCAGCTCATACGGGACGGGATAATACCGCCGCAGCGCGGCCAGCAGATATAAAAGCGACAGCGAATCCTTGCCGCCGGATACGCCGACGGCGATCTTATCGCCCGCGCAGATCATGTTGTAATCCTCCGCGCAGCGGCGGATGCGGCCCATCAGATTCTGCATACGAATTCCTCCAAATTCTATTGTTTTTGCGTTTTGAGCATTTGCGAGTATTTTGAAGCATTTACGAGCATTTTGAAGCTCTTGCCATGAAGCATTGAAAATCAGAAAAATCGTGCTTGACACCGGTTTTGCCCTGTGGTATAAAGAATGAGCGCGTTTTCCAGAGCTATTGTATACACGCGCGCCAAACTTGTCAAAACTTTTTATCATAAAAGAAAACCATGCGTTTTCAAACGGAGGAACAGACATGACCACTATGGCTAAGAAAGAGACCGTCCAGAGAAACTGGTACGTTCTCGACGCAGCTGGCAAGCCCCTGGGCCGCACCGCTGTGACCGCTGCCAAGCTTCTGCGCGGCAAGCACAAGGTTGACTTCACCCCGAACGTGGACTGCGGCGATTTCGTCATCATCGTGAATGTTGACAAGGCCGTTCTCACCGGCAAGAAGCTCGACAACAAGCACTACTATCATCACACCGGCTGGATCGGCAACCTCAAGGACGTCAAGTACCGCACCCTCATGGCTGAGCGTCCCGAGTTCGCCATGGAGCTGGCTGTCAAGGGTATGCTGCCCAAGAACAGCATCGGCCGCGCCGCGCTCACCCGCCTGAAGCTCTACAAGGGCGCCGAGCACAACAACGCCGCACAGAAGCCCGAAGCATGGACTTTGGACTAATCAGGAGGTAACAGACTATGTACGAGAGCAAGAGACAGTATCAGTACGGCACCGGCCGTCGTAAGTCCTCCGTCGCCCGTGTCCGCGTCTATCAGGGCGGCACCGGCTCCATCACCATCAACGGTCGCGATATCGACGATTATTTCGGCCTCGATACCCTGAAGATGGTCGTCCGTCAGCCTCTGGCTGCGACCGATCTGGTCGGCAAGGTCGACATTATCTGCACCGTCGAGGGCGGCGGCGTTTCCGGCCAGGCCGGCGCCATCCGTCATGGCGTTGCCCGCGCTCTGCTGAGCGTCAACCCCGAGTTCCGTGCCACGCTGAAAGCCGCCGGCTTCCTGACCCGTGACCCGAGAATGAAGGAAAGAAAGAAGTACGGCTTGAAGGCAGCTCGCCGCGCGCCGCAGTTCTCCAAGCGCTGAGTTTCCTTTCGATTTTTGCATCCGATTCCCGGACGGCTCCTGCCGTCCGGGTTTTGCTGTTTTTCGGCACGGTTCGGGCACTTGCGGCATAGAATGACGCGGGAACAGACGTTCCCGGATCTTTTATGGAGGGATATAAAATGGCTTCTTCCTGCAACGGCTGCTTCGGTGGCCTCGTATTCCCAGACTTTGTCCAGCAGCGGTGCTGCAATCCCTGCTGCAGACAGACGACCGGCTCTGTCGGCGGTACTTCGACCACAAATCCCACCTGCACCTGTACCTGCACCTGCACGCAGCAGAGCGGTACGGTCGCCGGTACGTCGACGGGCTGCGGGTGCTGCCGCCGGTGCGGCTGCGGCTCGTGCGGCAGCGTAGGCGGTACGTCCAATTCGAACTCCAATTCCGGCTGCGGATGCAGCCGCTGCTCCGGCTGAGCAGATATGCGGCGGGCCGCTCCACCATCCGGTGGGGCGGCCCGTTTTCTGTTCTTTACAAACAGAACAAATCTGCTATAATGGATCTCAGACAATATCGTCACATTGCACAACACGTGCAGAACAGGAGGCATTTTCATGCGGCTTGCAGTTCCGTTTGACCATGGCGAAATTTACGGGCATTTTGGCCGTACCGCGCAGTTCAAGCTTTACGATCTGACCGACGGGCGGATCGTCTCGACGGCTATTGTGGACACGATGGGAAACGGCCACGGCGCGCTGACGGGATTTCTGAAGGCGTATGCCGTCGACGCGCTCATCTGCGGCGGCATCGGTGCGGGTGCGCGCCTTGCGCTGGAGGAGGCCGGGATCCGGCTCTATCCGGGAGCGGCAGGCAGCGCGGATGAGGCAGTCCGCGCCTTTTTGGCCGGAACGCTTTCCTATCAGCCCGATCTTGTCTGCAGCCACCACAAGGACACGCCGCCGCGCGTTTGCGGCAGCCACACATGCTCTGCGGCCTGCTATCACGAAAAAACGGAGGAAATACGCAATGAACCGAACTGACGCTCTGTACCAGAGCTTTCTGGATATCCTGCGCGAGGAGCTTGTGCCCGCGATGGGCTGCACGGAGCCGATCGCCATCGCCTATGCCGCGGCGCAGGCCCGCGCCGTGCTCGGCAAGCGGCCGGAGCGCGTGCGCATTGAGGTCAGCGGCAACATTATCAAGAATGTCAAGAGCGTGATCGTGCCGCATACCGGCTCGATGCACGGCATCGCGGCTGCTGCCGCCGCCGGTATCATTGCTGGCCGGGAAGACAGGGAGCTTGAGGTTCTGAGCGAGGTCACGCAGGCGCAGATCGAGGAAATGCGCGCCTATCTTAAAGAAGCGGCCTTTGAGATTCGCCCCATTGACTCACCGTTCATTTTCGACATCCGCATTACGGTCTGCGCGGACGGCGATCAGGCCACGGCCCGCATTGTCGGCAGCCACACCAATCTTGTCCAGCTGCTGCACGGCACAACGCGCATCATCGACCGCCCGTGCAGCGAAACAGTGTCCGAGCGGCGCACGGACCGGAGCATCCTGACCGTGGAGCGTATCGTCGATTTCGCTGATTCCCTCTGTCCGGAGGATGTGCAGGAGCTGTTTGAACGTCAGATCTCATATAACATGGCCATCGCGGAGGCAGGACTCAGCGGCTCCTATGGCGCGAACGTCGGCAGAACGCTGCGTGAGGCCTATGGCGAGACGGTAAACAACCGTGCCCGCTATATGGCCGCTGCGGCCAGCGACGCACGGATGTCCGGCTGCGAGCTGCCGGTCATCATCAATTCCGGTTCCGGCAATCAGGGCATCACTGCCTCCGTGCCGGTCGTCGTCTACGCACAGGAGCTTGGCGTGAGCCGCGAAACGCTCTACCGGGCGCTGGCTGTGTCCAATCTGAGCACGATTCATATCAAGGCGCATATCGGGACGCTGTCCGCCTACTGCGGAGCCGTCTCGGCAGGCTGCGGCGCGGGAGCGGGCATTACATATCTTTATGGCGGCGGATATGAGCATATCAAGCACACGCTCGTCAACGCCATGGCGATCACGTCCGGCATCATCTGCGACGGGGCCAAGCCCTCCTGTGCGGCCAAGATCGCGACCAGCGTGGACGCGGGACTGCTCGGCTATCATATGTACCGCTGCGGCAACCAGTTCTACGCCGGGGACGGCATCGTCAAATCCGGCATCGAGCATACGATTGAAACCGTCGGCACGCTGGCCCACACCGGCATGGCCGACACCGACCGCCAGATCGTCCGCCTGATGATGGAGGACTGAGACGGTTGGAATGCGTACGCGCCAGCACATTACCGGGAAATTGAGCTTTAAAACCCACAAGCCAGTAGGGGCGGACGACTCTGTCCGCCCGGCAGTGAGGCGCCAAATCATTGAAAGTTTTCGGCGACTGCGTGTGCACTCGCCTGTACATTTGTAGGGGCC
>OLYA01000831.1_pt1 | contig 14301 bp, 14 predicted proteins | sample 1674361 | NCBI WGS metagenome assembly OLYA01 (sample SAMEA103958165, study PRJEB25191) | human gut metagenome | biome: human-associated habitat [ENVO:00009003]; feature: intestine environment [ENVO:2100002]; material: feces | place: Germany | collected 2013/2015
CCTACGGCAACGGCAAGGGCTACCCCTATGTGCTGGTAAGCCCGGTGCAGCCGGAGGCGGGCAAGACCTATCAGGTTGCCATCTGCGGTGTGAGCGACCAGCTGGCTGCCGAAGCAACGGTGACAGACAGCGGCGTGGTGGGCATGGACGCCGCAAAGGCTTTCTTTGGTGCTTACACCACCATCAGCCGGGCAGACACCGCATGGAATTAAACAGAACAGACAGGAGATACTGGATGTGAACAAGAAAAAATACCAAAAACTGCTTTGGGGCACCGGCTTTGTCATCATCGTGTTGATCCTGACCCTTTTTGTCATGAGCCAGACCTACATCCAGAACCTTGTCTACCACGAGCGGCTGAGCCAGATGGAAGAGGTCACCCACCAGATGTTCCACAGTCTGGAGGATGTGATCGACACCCACTGGGACGAGGTGGATGTGCAGTGTAATTATTTATACTACACCCCGCTGGAGACCGATACCGATCTCTACCGCTATCTGAAAAAGCTGTCGGAGCTTTCCAATTACCATGAAAGACAGATCGAACTAATCGCCGTGGATGCTGCCGGACATTATTATACCGCGTATGGCCGCACGGGTCTGCTGCGGGAAATGAACTATCTGGAAAGCGCGCCGCAGCGGGTCAGCTATGTTTCCAACGCGCTGACCGAGGACGACTCCCGGATGGTGTTCCTGAAACAGCTCCCCACCCCCATCACACTGCAAAGCGAGACCGGCGAGATCACCCTGCGCTACTTTGGTATTTCGCAGAGCATGACCCAGCTGAACGATTATTTCCACTGCGACGCCTACGAAAATAACAACAGTGTCTATGTGCTGGACAACAACGGCTTCAAGCTGTTCAACGCCAATGATACCGAGCTGCTGAAGGGGCATAACGTATACACCGTGCTCTCCCAGATGTCCTATCTGCACGGTTCTTCCTTTGCAGCAGCAAAGGAGCGGCTTGCCCGCACAGGCTCCTGTTATTCCAACGCCGTACTGGACGGGACTGAGTATTACTACGCCCTGAAGCAGATGGAAAACGCCCAGTGGACGCTGGCGTTCCTTGTTCCGGCAAAATATGTGGCCGTGAATACGCAGAAGCTGGTCAATATCGTCATGGCCGTTATTGTAGGCTTTGCAACGGTGTTTTCGATCATGGCAGTCATTGCTGGCTGGTTCCTTTTGCGGGAAAAGCAGCAGCGGGAGCTGCGGGCCGAAAAAGAGACGAACCTCCGTCTGGAGCAGTATAACATCCAGCTGACGCAGGCCAACGACGAGATGCGGCGGGCGCAGGATGCTGCCGCCGAGGCGTTACAGTCCGCCGAGCGTGCCAGCAAAGCCAAGACGGATTTTCTTTCCAACATGAGCCACGATATCCGCACCCCCATGAACGCCATCATCGGCATTACCACCCTGATGAAAAACGAGCTGCACGAGCCGGAAAAGCTTGCCGAGCATCTGGGCAAGCTGGAAAGCTCCGGTCAGCTGCTGCTGGGCATCATCAACAATATTCTGGATATGAGCCGCATCGAGAGCGGCAAGACCACCCTGAATATGGAAAAAATGAACCTGCCCCAGCAGATCAGTCAGCTGGACAGCATCATCCGGCAGCAGGCAGGTCAGCGCAGTCAGACCTTTACGGTGGAGACCCATTTGCAGCACGAAAACGTGCTGGCCGACCCCAACCGTTTGAATCAGGTGCTGATGAACATCCTCTCCAACGCGGTCAAGTATACGCCCACCGGCGGGCATATCCGGTTCGAGGTGGAAGAGCTGCCCCGGAACGAGCACTACGCCCGGTACCGCTTTGTGGTGCAGGATGACGGCATCGGCATGAGCGCGGACTACCAAAAGACCCTTTTCGACCCCTTTACCCGTGAGGAGCGCTCCGGCACCAACAAGGTGCAGGGCACGGGTCTGGGTATGGCTATTACCAAAAGCGTCATAGACCTGATGGGCGGCTCCATCAGCGTGGAGAGCGCCACCGGTAAGGGCACCCGCTTTGAGGTGGTGCTGGAATTTCCCATTGACACTGAAGCGGACACGGTGCAAAAGGCGCAGGCGCTCCCGGAGGAAGAAGAGACCACTTCTCCCCTGTCCGGCATGAAGTTTCTCTGTGCCGAGGATAACGCCATCAACGCCGAGATTCTGCAAATGCTGCTGGAAACAAAAGGAGCAAGCTGTACCATCTGCCCCAACGGTCAGGAGATCGTGGATGCCTTTGCCAGCGTAAAGCCCGGCGACTATGACATGATCCTGATGGATATACAGATGCCGGTGATGGATGGCTTGGAAGCCACCCGCCGCATCCGCAGCGGCGAAAACCCGCTGGGACGCACCATCCCCATCCTTGCCATGACCGCCAACGCCTTCCTTGAGGATATGCAAAAGAGCAAGGAGGCCGGCATGGACGAACACCTGTCCAAGCCTGTGGACATCAGCGCACTGGAACAGGTGGTAAAGCGCTTCCGCGTTACCCCCCCGAAAATAAATAGCGGTATACAGCGCTTTTGCCGCAAAGCAACGCATAACCTTGCATAAAAAAAACTGCTGTCCCTTTGCCCGGACACTTTGGCATCCGGTACGGGGCAGCAGTTTTTTGCGTTATAGAGGGAATGTTACGCTCAGATGGGCATGGTCTGGTAGAACCAGTCCGAAATGGCCTTGCGGGTGTCGGCAAAGAACTTTTTCACCGGGCAGGCGGCATCCCGGGCTTCCTGTTCCAGATCCGTGCCTGCAGGGAAGTTGCGGATGACGGTATACGCCACCGACTGCGGCGGCAGTGACATCATCACAGCCGGGTCGTGCACCACGCAGATCTGCTCGCCTACCGCAAGGGTAGCGGGGTCGGAGGTGGTTTTTTCGTCATGGTCCTGCCAGACGGTGCTGTCGGTGATGATCATCTCATAGCTTTCCTGCTCTTCCGCAGAAACCACAATGGACTCCACCTTGCCCTCCACGGTGCGGCTGATGCCCTCTACTACACCATAATAGTAGAGCTTCTTGGAAAACAGCGCCGAAGCAGAGGGCAGCGCGCTGACGCTGAGCAGCAGCACCGCAAGCAAACAAAAGAGCGAGCGATAGGTCTTTTTCATAGAAAACCTCCATTTTTGATGTTGCAGCGGAGCGCCCGGCGCTCCCGGATGCCTTATTTTACCATAACTACTGTCGGAATTCTATATCCGGGCTTAACCGGCCACGGAAAATCAGCTTTTACGCAAAAAGGACTGCCGTGCAAAACAGCGCACAGCAGTCCTTTTTAGGCTTTTATCCGTTTACTTGCTGATGGAAAGGGTGCCGAATGCAGTCTCTTCAAAGTGGCTGCTGTACAGCTCCTGCATCAGTTTGATGAGCGAGAGGGTATCCTCTGCGCCGGCGGTCTCGTAGCAGGAGTGCATCGCCAGCTGGGGCAGACCGATGTCCACGCAGTTCATGGACACCTGCGCCATGGCCAGATTGCCCAGCGTGCTGCCGCCCACCTTATCGGAGCGGTTTGCAAAGTATTGCAGCGGCACACCGGCGCGGGCAGCCAGTTCCCGGGCGGCGGCAACGCTCATGCCGTCGCTGGTGTACTTCTGACCTGCGTGGGTCTTGATGACCACGCCCTTGTTCATGTAGGTGCAGTTGTTCACATCGGTGTGCTCCGGGTGGTTGGGGTGCACGGCGTGGGCGTTGTCGGCGCTGACCATAAAGCTGGAAGCCACCGCGCGGTGGAAGTCCTCGTCGTTGCCGCCAAGGCTCTGGGCAATGCGGTGCAGCACATCGTACAGGAAGGTGGAAACTGCGCCCTGCTTGGTGCCGGAGCCGACTTCCTCGTTATCAAAGAAGGCAGCCACGCCGATGGAGCGGGCGTTCTTTGCGGTCAGCAGACCTTTCAGGATGCCGTAGACGCACTGCTGGTCGTCCAGACGGCCACAGGAGATGAACTCCTCGTTGCAGCCCCAGACGGTGGCCTTTTCCCGCACATAGAGGAACAAATCGCTGCCAAGGATCTGCTCCTCGGACACCTGCAGCTCCTCTGCGATCAGCTTTTTCAGCGCGCCCTCCTCGCAGGCACCGCCCAGCACAGGCAGCATATCCACCTGCTTGTTGAAGGAAGCCTTATCGTTGACCTCGCGGTTCATGTGGATGGCTACACTGGGGATCATCAGCAGGTCGCGGTCCAGTGCCACCAGACGGGATACGATAGCGCCGTTTTCCTGCACCAGCACACGGCCCGCCACAGACAGCGGACGATCCATCCATGTGGCACAGATCATGCCGCCGTAGCCCTCGGTGTTCAGCTTGGTGTAGTTCTGCCCCATGTGGATCTCGGCGTTCTCCTTGATGCGGAAGCAGGGAGAATCCGTATGGGCGGCGGCAACGTTGAAGCTGTAATTTTCCAGCTGGTCGCCCATGCGGAAGGCGATGATGCTGGAACCGTTGCGGCAGACAAAGTAGTCCTTGCCGGGTTCCAGCGCCCACTTGCGGCTTTCCAGCAGTTCTGCAAAGCCTGCCTTCAACAGGATATCCCGCACAGCGGCGGTGGTGTGGTATGCGGTGGGGTTGCCGTCGATGAAGGACAGCATTTCACGGACTTCGGATGCGATCATAAAATAAACCTCCTAATTTCCTGAGAAAAGAGCCGGTCAGTGCTGACCGGCCCCTTTTAAGCATATTCAGGTTACTTTTTGGCAACGGTCTGTTCGCGCTTTGCAAGGGCGGGCAGAATGAATCCCAGCACGGTCAGCACCACGGGGGTGATAACGTTCAGTGCAAAGGTGAAGGGGTCCTTATCATACATACCCAGCACGCAGCACACGGCGGTAACGGCAAAGCACCAGCCGCCGAAGAACTTGGCCACAGCCTGATTCTTGACAAAGCGGTACTCGGCAGGGATGGTGTCGTAGGCGTTGCGCAGGGCGATGTAGGCGGCAAACACCCACAGATAGCGCATGGGCATGCACACAGAGTTCAGCTTGGTCAGCTGGCGCAGAACGGCAGCCGCACCGGGCACAAAGGACTGTGCCAGAATAATGGAGCCGGACAGCACCGCCACCATCTTGATGCCGTTGCTGTGCACGCCATGGGCGTTGACCTTGTGCAGAGCCTGCGGGATGAACTGCTTGGTGTGCTCGTTGTCCAGCAGCATACGCAGCGGTGCGTCGATGCTCAAAATCAGCACGGCGAGCTGGCTGATGACGTTGCACAGGGCGTAGATGATCATGAACAGATCGCCCACATGGTAGTACTGACCCAGCTTCTGGAAAGCCCAGTAGGAACTGTTGGCGACATAGGCGTTGAAGCTCTCTGCGCTGGCGTTGATGACGGCGGGGTCGAACATACGGCTCATGGCCAGCGTGCCCAGAATGGCGCAGGTGACCACCATGACGGCCAGCGCAATCATGCCGCGGGGGAAGCCCTTGCTGGGGTTCTCGACCTTATTGACGTAGGGAGAGATCTTCTCGCAGCCGCCCACAGCGAACACCAGAATGGACAGAGAAGTAAAGTAGGTGACGTTGAAGTTGGGGATGAGGCTGCTGAAGCTCAGGTTTGCGTGGACGTACTCTGCCGTGGGGTTGATGGCCGGGGCAGCAAACATCATCACAATGTACAGCAGGGACATGACGAAGGTGCAGGTGCCTGCGGCAGTCAGCAGCTTTTTCAGGGGGTTCAGACCCAGACTTGCAATGTAGCAGCCCAGCAGCAGGATGCAGAAGGTAGCCAGCTGGATGTAGCGGGTGGGGAAGGAATCGTAGGTCTCCGCGTTGCGGAAAACCGCCCAGCTCAGCGCCTTCAAAAAGCCGCTGCCCTTGCTGGCAATGTAGGTGATGTGGCAGGCCCAGTAGGTCCAGCCGGCGTAGTAGGCCAGCTTAGCGTTGGTGGTCTGGTGCAGCCAGGAGCTGACGCCGCCGCCCTCGTTTTTAAAAGCAGAGCCCAGCTCACCCACCATCAGCGCATAGGGGATGAAGTACAGGACAAACATGAAGATCCAGCTGAAGATGACCTGCGGACCGTTAAAGTACACAAAGCCGTTGGTAATGTTGCCGAAGCCCCAGACCGTAGAAAAGGCCATGAAGGCAAGGGTAAGCCACGAGATCTTTGTGGCTTTTTCTTTGTTAGACATGCGGACAATTCCTCTCTTTCTTTTCCACACAGGGCGGAAGTTCCTGTAAGAAGGCCGATGTTCCGCATACATTTCGCAATTTTTACCAAAAATACAGCAGTACTCGACCGATCACTTTGATAGTATAGCATAATTGCAGATTGTAGACAATCTGCAATTTCCATAAAATGATTGGTCAAAATTTAGACGGTCAGCCAAATTCCCCTTATTTTGCTGCTTCGTCCGCTGCCTGTACGGCGCTGTTTGCGCTGCGCATCCGCTCCATAGGCTCCATGTAGTGGGCGTAGACAGCGCGGCAGGCAGCCTCGGTGTCGCCGCTTGCCAGCGCCTCGTACAGCTTGGTGTGGATGCCGTTCTGCCGCTGCGCCAGCGTCTCGTGGTTAGAGCCGCTGTTCGCCCCAACAAGCAGGTTGCCGTAATTCAGGTCTTCCCAGAATTTCAGCAGTCTGGGCAGCCCTGCCCGCTGCACGATGACCGCGTGGAAGCGGTTATCATTCTCCACGATCTGCGAAAGATCCCCCGGCCGGACATTGCGCATCTCCTCTAAGATGCCGCGCAGGGTGCGCAGATCCTCCTCCGGGAATTTGCAGTCAAAATAGCGCAGCGCCGTCATTTCCAGATTTGCCCGCAGCAGATAGATCTCGTAGGCATCCTCCGGCTTTACCCGGCGCACCGAGCAGCCCACGTTGCGCGAATACTCGACCATGCCCTCCTGTTCCAGCTGCCGCAGCGCCTCCCGGATGGGTGCCCGGCTGGAGCCGAACTCCTCGGCCAGTTTCTGCTCGGCCAGCTTTACGCCCGGCTGCAGCTCCCCGGTAAGGATCTTGCTCCTGATGGCAGAGGTGATACTTTCCCGTAAAGTCTGAAAGGCAAATTCGCCCATGACTTTTATCCCCCTTTTTTCTTCTATACGTTCTTTTTTTGCCGCACGCAGTCCGCAGCCGCTGCCAGTGCAGTCGCAGGCCTGTATTGCGTGCGCCTTATAAGGATACCACGAAACGGTGGAAAAATAAAGTTTTCTGGCAAAAACAGGTATTTTCTCTCCTCTCCGTCATCGAAAGCCTGTACACAAAAAATGCCCCCGGAGGGCTTGTTGCAGCTCTCCGGGGGCATCCTATATACGTTATGCCTTGGCGCACACGGTCGGCATTTACTCGATCTCGATCAGATTCGGATTCTCAGGCAGAGCCTTTGTCTGCTGAGGAGCGGGCAGCTCGATGTGCAGGACACCATCCTCGAACTTTGCGTGGATGTCCTCCTTCTTCACTTCGCCCACATAGAAGCTGCGGGCGCAGCTGCCGGAGAAGGTCTCGCGCCGCACGTAGCGGCCCTTGTTGTCCTTTTCGTCATTGCTGTGGCTGCGCACTGCCTGAATGGTCAGGTAGCCGTCGTTCAGATCCATCTGAACGTCTTCCTTCTTGCAGCCCGGCAGATCAACGTCCACTTCGTAGCCGTTGTCCGTCTGCTTGACATCGGTCTTCATCATGTTTGCACCGCGCTTACCAAAGGTGTCGCGGGCTTCGCGGTTCATCGCACGCTCCAGTGCACCCTCGTTCCAGAACGGATCAAAGAGATCATCGAACAGGTTCTCATGAAAAACAGTCGGCATAAACATAAATCATTCCTCCAATCCCGGCGTTCGGGTCGGGGCAAAAACTTTGAAGCGTCCATTCGGAAAGGCTTTCCGGGGAGCCTTGCGGCTCTCCTTTTGCCCTTCCTCCTGAGCACGCCTCTGTTATAGCACCAGTCATTAGCAATGTCAAGCGTAGGGTGCTAAAATTCACAAAAGAATAATACTTTTGTCACAGCTTCTGCAATTTCTTCAAAAATGCAGCGCAGCAACGTGTTTATTATATTGCAAGCGGAACAAGCATTCCTTGGATATACCCCGCAAAATACGCAATGCCTGTGCTTACAGCAATGCAGACGCCCCACAAGACCCATGCGGCAAGCTTTTTGCCGGTCAGCCTGTAAATGGCGTTCCAATACTCCACGTTGCACCATACAAGCGCCGCCGAGAACAAGACCGAGAGCCACTGCGCACGGAAGGACAGCTCCATGCCGATAAGCAGATAGTTCGTCAATGTATAAAACAGGCTTCTGCCCACGATCTCCGGCACGCTTGAATGCTTTTGCTGCATATCAGTCACCCGTCTTTCCGTTCAAACCCCAGATAACGCGTGCCCTGAAAGCTCAGCCTTCCGGTGTCGCCTTCTGCCAGCTGGCCGTATTCCGTGCCGCTCAGCCGCAGCTCCATGCGGTCGCCGCTTTCCACCTGAAAGGTCACATAATAGGTGGTAGCGCTCGTGCTGGTGTAGCCGTGGGCGCCGGTCATGTCCCCTGCATTGGCGGTGTGATGGCGGGAAACGTTCATCCGCTTGGCCACCACAGTGGCCGGGACGGTAAGGCGCGGGGACGCATTATTTTTGCCCCATGTGCGCAGATTGCTCACCACGGTAAACAGGATCATGCCCAGCACAAACAGAAACACCAGCGGGAACAGGATGCTGAACAGCGCGTCAAACCCACTATAAAACATATTAGCCCTCCAATATTTCTTCCAGCAGCTGCTTTACGTCCTCCAGAAAAGCGTCCTCGCCGAGGGTGTTCATTTTAAAGAACACCGCCTGACTGCCGCCCGCTGCAATGGCCGACAGCCGGATGGGCTCGTCCCCGTTCTGGAACAAGGTCAGTGTCAGGCTGAGACGGTTGCCGCCCACCATGCTGTACCGCTCAAACACCCGCACGCTGCACCGGGCGCTGCCGTCCTTGAAATCGCTGCCGGCTTCCAGCTCTGCCGACCAGCTGCTGTCCGGGATGGCGTGTTCCAGCTTGCGGAGCAGGGTATCGAAGTTCTGGTTGCGGATGGTCTTTTCAAAAATAGCCATAGCTGCCTCCTTTTGCAAAATGCAGTCCCTTCATCCTGAATACGAATAAAAGCAGGCAACTATTGCAGCGCCCGCCCTTATTTTGCTGCGGTCAAGCTTTCTTTTTTCGCAGCTTGGGTGCGGTGGCGTTGTAGCTCATGTCCAGCACCAGACGGAGCTTATCCTCCGGGGCGCTGCCGTCCAATGCGGCGGTGATCCAGTTTTCCTTGTTCATGTGGTAGGCAGGGTAAAAGCCCGGTTCTGCCCGCAGGGAGCCGATGAGGATAGGGTCACATTTCAGGTTCACGATATCCACCGGCTGCTGCCCGGGCAGACCCAGCTTGCTTTTGGGCACGGTGGTGACCAGCGCAAACCACTTGCGGTTTGCTGCATGGCGGAACACCGCCGACTCCGGGGTGTCCATCCACGGGTAGTCCGGCTCTACGCTGTAAGTATCAAAAATGAGCTGTTCCAATCCCTTGCGGTTCATTGGCTCGCCCCCTTTACGGCTGCTGTGCCAGCAGCTGCGCCAGCACATCCTCCGGGCGGGGGGTGTGGTTTTTGTATTTTGCCCGCAGCGGGGCGGCGGCGTTGTCCATAATGTAGGGCACGCCCACCACGTCCAGCATGGTCTCGTCGTTGTAGTTATCGCCAAAGGCCATCACCTGTGCGGGGTCGATACCAAGGGTGCGGCACACGCACTGCACCCCGATGCCCTTGTTAGCAAAGGTGGTATCGATCCAGAACGGCCCCGCCACGGCGCAGTTGGCCTGCTTCCAGCGGGGCACAAAGCGCTCTACATAGTTTTCCACGCCCTCGTGCAGGTACACCGACACCTTGGTGATGTCCTCCGGCACCTCGGCGGGGCTGTGGATGATCTGGTAGTGGTTGCCCACGAACTGCACCCGCTTCAACATCCCAAGGCCGCGCTCCATCAGATAAGCGGTGTTCTGGCCTGAGAGCATCACCTCGCCCTGCCCCTCGCTGCGGGTCCACATATCGTTGGCGATCTCCTCTGCCAGCGCCCGCGGCATGGGATTTTTGGCGATGCACTGTTCTTCCTGAAAGATCGTGCCGCCGTTTTCACAGATAAACACGCAGCAGTCTGCCACCGGTGCAAAGAGTTTGCGCAGGCTGGTATACTGCCGCCCGGAGGCCGGGCAGAACCAGATGCCCCGCTGATGCAGCGCCCGGATCTGATCAAATATCTCGCCCTCCAGCTCCTTTTTGCCGTATTGCAGCAGCGTACCGTCAATATCGCTGCAAACCAGTCTGATGTCCATGGCTGTTATTCCCTTTCCGTTTTTTCTTATTTTACCACGGTTTTCCGCTGCGGAAAAACCCCGAGCACGGCTTTTGCACCCTTTCCCTGCGTCGCTCAGCGCTTGGGCTGATAGTGCATACTGGATACATTATAAATCGTGACAAAGGCCTTGGGGTCCTCGCGGTTGATAAAGTTCATCAACTTCTGATACTCGTTTTTGTCCACGATGGTAATGATCTCGTTGTGCTTTTCAAAGTTGTATGCACCGATGGCCTCGTACATGGTGGCACCGCTGTGCAGGTCGTTGATGATGAACTGCCGCAGTGCCTCTTCCTTCTCGGTAATGATGCACACCCGGCGCTTGATGCTGTTGTCGAAGATGAAATGATCCAGCACGATGCCATTGAAGTAAGTACCAAGAATGCTCAGCACCACCGTCTTTTTATCGTAGACAAGGGCGGCAGAGAGTGCCACACACATTCCCGAAAGAGACATCGCCTTGCCCAGCTCCATGTGCAGGTACTTGTTCATGATCTTTGCCACGATATCCAGTCCGCCGGAGGATGCGTTGCGGTTGAACAGAATGCTCAGACCCACGCTGACCACCAGAATATAGCACAGCACATCCAGTTCCTGACTATCGGTCATGGAGCCAAAATCCGGGAACAGCCGCTCGAAAAGCCTCAGAAACACCGGCAGCATCACGCTGGTATACACGGTTTTTGCGCCAAACTCCCTGCCGCAGGTGAAAAACCCGATGATGAGCAGCACTGTATTCAGCACCATAGTAATGGTCGAAAGCGGCAGCGGCACAAAATTAGAAAGCACGATGCCAAGGCCGGAAATACTGCTGACAGATGTATGGCTGGGCACCAGAAAAAAATAGACCGCCGCTGCAATAATGGCAACGGCCCCGGTCAGGATGGCCGTCTCCTTGGCAATTGCAGGGTAGTTCAGCTTCTTGTTTGTCATTGTTGCTCCTCCAAGCTTTTGTTTTCAGCCTTCAGTATACCATGCTTTGCGCTTGCAGGAAAGCACCGGGCGCAAAATAACAAAGCCGCCGCACAAAACACTGTGCAGCGGCCTTGCCACCTTATTAAAGCTCCTCGTCCGGGTCGCCGCGCTCCGGCATGGTGCGCATCTCCCGCACCAGCATGGCGCGCAGATGATACTTGCGCTGCTCCCGCTCGGTCTCCGAGTCGGTGCGCAGCTCCACCGTGCCGTCAGGGCGGCTTTCGCCCGCGTACAGCGGAATGCTTACCACAGCCTTTGTGCCCTTTGCGGGAGCAGGCTCCAGCTGTAAGCTCCAGTCCATCCGGCGGCAGCACTCCCGGCAGAGCAGCAGCCCCAGCTGCGCCCCGCCCAGAAAGCTGCGGCGGTTTTCCAGCACTGCCTGCGCATCCTCGCCGGGCAGCCCGCAGCCATCATCGGTGACCGTCAGCTGCCAGCCGCTTTCGGTGCGGCGCAGCGCAATGTAGACGCAGCCGCCCTCCCGGCTGGCGCGCAGGGCATTGGAGAGCAGATGCAGGCACAGCAGCTCCGCATCTCTGCGGTCTGCCATTACGCAGCAGGCGGTACACCCGCCGTAGTCCAGACGAATGTCCACCCCAAGCTGCGCCCGGATCATATCAGACTGCGCCGACACCTGCTGCAAAAGCTCACACAGATCAATGGGGTACAGCTGCGGTTTTGCTTCCTCGTGCAGAAATTCCAGCAGAGTGATTGCCTCGCTGAGGGTGCGGTCCAGCTGCATGGCAGCGGTGTTGATATCCGCCACTGCCTGCCGGGTAGACGCGTCTGCACCGGTGCGGTCAAAATGCTGCTCCAGATATTCACAGTTGCGCCCGATCAGCGCCAGCGAACGGAAGCAGACCTCCTCGACCCGCTTCTGCTGCTCTGCGGTGATAGACCGCATTTCTGTCCTTTGCTGCTCCATTGCTCTGCCTCCCCGGGCGATGCCATTTTTTCAACGGAACACCGCAGTGTTCCAACTGCCGCAACCGTGTGCAAGCCTTACGGGCGGGTGGGCGGTGCAGCCTTGGACTTTTGTCGCAGCACAACATCCCTGACCGCGTAGATCAGCTTGCCGGTGGTGGGCTTACCGCTGCCCAGCCTTGTGTCGGCCTTAAACGCCAGCCACGCAGGGGTCGGTATTTCCTCCAGCTGATCCACCATCCGGCGGATGCCGCTTTCCACGGCAGCGACCGATGTATCAAACTGTTCGCTCACCGCCTGCAAGATTTCCTTGCGGATCGCCAGCTTCTGGCTGGTGCTGCATGCGATGCCGACCGCGCAGGATAGATATCCGGCGTTGACATCCCCCTGCGGGATGCCCCACGCCGCATACAGCTGGCTGCACCGCTGCTCCAGCTGCCGGTTCTGCCGCCCGGGCATCCGGTAAAGCTGCCACAGCAGCCTTTTCAGCTCGGTGCCCTCTACGCAGTAGCACCCCTCGCGGAGCTTTTGCAACGCCGTGCCGCTGCTGCGGCCATGGCTCTGTACGAGCAGCGTCGGCCGCTCCTTCAACTGGTACAGCTGCCGGACAAATTGCTCTGCGGACAAGTCCGTCAGCTCGCTGCAAAGCACCACGGCATCGTAACGGACACCCTGCCGCAGCTGTGCCAGCAGCTTTTCGCCGCTGCAAAAGCAGGTGCATACGATGGCGGTTCCCTGCTCCTGCAAATAACGCTTCTGGACACGCAGCTCCCTCAGGTCATAGCTTGCAAGGGCGACTTGCAGTTGGGCTGTTCGCTCACTGTTCACGCCATGCGCCGCCTTTCTCGCCTACCAGCCCGGCAGCTGTCAGGTCTGTGACCGCATCCCGCCAGAGCTCCGGCTGAACTCCATTTTCACACAAGTAGCGCAGGAGCCGGTAACAGAACTCCGGCGCTGCCGCAACATGCTGACTGACGATCTGCTGTCGGCTGCCGATCCGGCACAGGGACAGCCGACAGCCTTGTGTGCCCTCTACCTCCATGGCATACACCAGCGTATACTCCTGCTGCAAACCATCAATGGCAGAATACTGCCGGATCATGGGTGAAAATGTATGTTCCATTTCAGTTCCTCCTTACTACAAGGGCCAATTTTTTTTCTGCCTTGTTTATATAAAGTATATTTTATAAGGTAGGAGAAACCGTTACAATCCTAAAGAAGTGTCTGAACAGAGCATTTTCGGGCATTTTGCCTCCGGCATGCTCTACGCGCCGCTGTCAGCTTTAGAATAGCACGTTCCGTCTGCAAATTCAACCGGTATCTTTTTCCGCTTTTCTTTTTTGCCCCGTCCTTCCCGGCCAGATCGCTGCTCGGGCGCAAAAGTGCCGCAGCTTCAGCATTCCTGCGGAATAATTTCACGGTTTTTTCACATTTTTTTGCTAAACTTAATAAGATATTGTCTGCAAACATTTCCGAATTTCAAACCACAGGCAGCAGCGCCCGGCGGCGCAGTACCGGAAAGGCACATTTATGCTCAAGCTCAAACAGATCAACAAAGAATATAAGACCGGCGAGCTGGTGCAGCACGCACTGAACAACGTCAGTCTGAATCTGCGGGACAACGAATTCGTGGCCATTCTGGGCCCCAGCGGCTCCGGCAAGACCACCCTGCTGAACATCATCGGCGGTCTGGATCGCTACGACAGCGGCGATCTGGTCATCAACGGCATCTCCACCAAAAAATACACCGACCGCGACTGGGACTCCTACCGGAACCACACCATCGGTTTTGTGTTCCAGAGCTATAACCTGATCCCTCACCAGACCGTGCTGGGCAATGTGGAACTGGCACTGACCATCTCGGGCGTTTCCAAGGCCGAGCGCCGCCGCCGTGCCGCTGCCGCGCTGGAGCAGGTGGGGCTGGGCAACCAGCTGCACAAGCACCCCAGCGAGATGTCCGGCGGCCAGATGCAGCGTGTGGCCATTGCCCGTGCACTGGTGAACAACCCCGACATCCTGCTGGCCGACGAGCCCACCGGTGCTCTGGACAGTGAAACTAGCATCCAGGTCATGGAGCTGCTCAAGGAGGTAGCCCGGGACCGTCTGGTGGTCATGGTCACCCA
>OLYA01000835.1_pt1 | contig 14236 bp, 11 predicted proteins | sample 1674361 | NCBI WGS metagenome assembly OLYA01 (sample SAMEA103958165, study PRJEB25191) | human gut metagenome | biome: human-associated habitat [ENVO:00009003]; feature: intestine environment [ENVO:2100002]; material: feces | place: Germany | collected 2013/2015
ATCTGTAAAGGTGGCAATATCGCCCTCCGAGAGCGTTTTCAGGCTGCCGAAATGGGAGGCATAGTTATGACCACAGAGAATCAGATTGTTCAGATATGCCGACCCGCTGTACCGGCAGGGAGCAGATTTCAGATTGGGATAATTCCACTCACTGATAACCGGCAGCTCCAGCTCCAAGGCTGGGATTCTTAAAACACCGATAAAGTCTATTCCGTTGATGGTTTCCACTGGCATTTCCATATTAGGGGATAGAACATAGTCCGGAATAACAGTCCGCTCATCGCTCACCAACGGCTCCTGATCCCCGGCGGAGTCCGAGGGAGCCTCTGGAGCGGCCTCTGCGGGCAAATACGCATCCAGCTGGGTTACCGCTTGCCTGGCCGATTGCTCTGCCCGCAGCTCGTCGTATAGGTTGTAGGATGCGAGGAAAAGGGCCGCCGCGATTAGCAGCAGCCCAACCGTAATCGACAGCAAACCCCTTTGTTTCCTGCCACTCTGTTCTTCATTTCTCATCTGTTGTACCTCTGCGGCGCACCAGGCCGATCACGACAAAGAGCAGTCCGGCGGCAATCAACACTGGAACCGGCCACCAGAGCTGGCCAGTCTGAGGCAGCGTCGGCTTTGTAGGTGTAGTAGGTTTGTCCGGCGTGGTAGGTGTTGTGGGAGTAGGTTCGTCAGGAATTTCCTCATTGTAGCTATTTGTCACCACAAAAGTGATACCCTCCCGTGTGACCTCCACGGTATAGCCCTCCAACTCTTTCTCCACAATGGTCCACGTATAGCGATCATTCAATCCCGTCCAGGTGTACCGCCAGTTGTTTGCCGCGTTCAGGGTTACGGTATCATATACCTTGCCGTCACGAAGAAGCTGAACAATTACCTCTTTGGGACGATCTTTTTCATGTCCATCATCGGCCCAGACCTTCAGAACCTTTCGGTCGATGGTATGGTCATCTGGGTTATCAGGGATTTGGGATGAATCGAACTTTGCATTGACGGCTACATCATAAACCCAAATGTTATTCTCTTTGTCCAATCCAGGCAGCATTACCATGAATGGCGTGGGATCATAGCGGAAGCCATTTTGTGTGTGTCGATACCCCAGTACAAAGTACAAACCCGCTTTCAGGCTCTTTCCGGCGGTGGGAAAGGAAACCAATCCCTTATCATTGGTCTTTCCACTGTCTGTGGGGGAAATATCATCCCGCAATACATAGCCCTCCAGGGTGGATGCCAGTGTCCGCCAGGCCTCGTCATCCTTGCCCCGGATATTGACATGGAACTGGGCGAAATCTTTTGTGGTGGTCAGCTCGCCGTATTCGTCTACTGTGGCAACCAGGAAAATGTCAAACTCTGCACCAACCAGGGGCGTGTTTCCATCTTGATAGGAAATGGTCAAACTTACATCCTGGTTCAAGTCAATACTTCCCGCCGCCAGAGCCTGTAAGGGCAGGAGAAGGAATACTGCCAGCACACTGAGCAGCGCAGCAGTCATGCGTCTAATCCTCTTCATCGGCTTCACCTCCGTGTTTCGTCTTGGGCCGCTTTGGCAGCAGAAGCAGTATCAGCAGTAACAATAGAATCGGGATCGCCACAATGGGCGCCACCAACAGCGGTTCGATCTGGACGGCGTCGGCTGTGACGCGGACGGTTTTGGCCTCCTCCACATTGTCGATGCGGTGTCCCCGGATCAAAAGCCGATGGGTATTGATACCGTAGGGGGTGCAGGTCACCAATGTGCAGTAATCCTGACCCTCCACGATTTGCAGCGCTCCGACTTCCTGAGGCTCCACGATGAGGATCTGATCCACTTCATAGGTCAGCACCTCGTCCAGAATGCGCAGCAGGAAGATATCCCCCTCTCGGAGTTTGTCCAGGTTGGTGAACAGCTTGGCGCTGGGCAGTCCCCGGTGGCCGGAGAGAACGCAATGGGTGCTTTCGCCGCCCACGGGCAGGCTGGACCATTCCAGATGGCCCACGGCGATCTGCAGGACCGATTCCTCCGTACCATGATAGATGGGCAGAGAGCAATCAATGCTGGGGATTTCAATATAGCCCATGACGCCAAGACCGGACACATTCAAAAGCTGCTGGTATTCTTCCTTCTGGGCATCGCTCAGAAGGTAGGCGTTGTCCCGTTCTGCCAAAGATGCATTGTAGGCCTTTGTGGCGGCCCAGATTTCGTCATATTGATCCTGATTCAAATTTGCGACTTCTTCGGCATACGTGGCAATAGCGCGGGTTTGGTGGAAGGAGTTCCAGTAATCGCTGACGGAAGGATACAGCAGCAAGGACAGTCCCGCGAGAAGCACCAGGATCAGCAGCAGCGTTGTGAAATTTCCTTTTTTCTTCTTCATGCGGGGTTCTCCTTGCCGCTGTGGGCCGGGGAGGGAGTCCCTCCCCGGCGTTCACAGCGGGATGTCAGTGCGTTTCAGATATGTATCAGGGAATTAGCCCTTGGTGCTCATGCGCTTCTTGGTGACCAGCAGCACAGCCGCGCCGAGGACCAGAACAGAGCCGAGGACATAGAAGATGGTGGTGCCGATGCCGCCGGTGGAGGGAAGCTGTGCACCAGATTGGTTCTCAATGTTGGCAGAAACAACACCGGTGGAAATCACTCCGGTGAACTTATCACCGCCACTGAGGGATATCAGCGTGGGGTTATCGGAAGACACATCGTGAGTAGCCGTAATGGTGAACTCGATATCGGGAATTGTATTGTAGCCAGAGGGCGTGGTGGTCTCGACCAGCTTGTAGTCGCCATCATCCAGGCCACTCCAGGTAAAAGTGGTCATGTCCTCACCCTTAAGCTCGGACCCTACAGCTTCATATGCACCAGAAGCGTTCTTCTTATACAGGGTGAAGCCTGCGCCCTTCAGAGGGATGAATTCCGTGTTGCCGTCGCTGTCGGTGCCAGTTTTTCCAGTATCCTTGGACGCATCATAGGCGGGGTTCTTGGTAACCTTGTTGACGATGGTCTGGTAGGTGAATACGATGACACCATCATCGGGGGTCTTGCCGTTTTCGCCGGCCTGTTCATCATTGGGATTGTTGGTATAGCTCACATGGGAGGTGTTCTTGTTGCCGGTGGAGCCAATAACGGCCTGATTGTTCAGCGTGGAGGTATACTCAACAGAAATGACACTTCCGGCCTCGACAGAGGCAATGTCCTTCAGGTTGGCAAAGCGGACCTCAAAGGTGCAGCCGTCGGTCAGGCCTTCGGTCACAACCTCATAGCCAGTGGTAATCAGCGTTCCGTCAACATAGACTTTCACAGAATTCTTATTGAAGATCAGGCCAGCGTCTTCCTTATCGTGGAAAGTCAGCTTGTAGCCGTGGGTGTAGTTGGCGTAGTCCTGAGCGATGGTGGCGCTCAGCTTGAAGGGTACGGCATCGCCGATATCGTAGTCAGCGGAATCCTGCCAATCAGTGGTGGAGTTCGCCGCGCTGTCATTGGTGTCCTTAACCTTCTTATCGGAGGTTGTGGTTCCAACCTTGGGAGAGATAGTCGTGGGGCCGACAACCTGGACTACATACAGGGAGTAGGCTTCACCGTCATTGACAGGGCCGTTGTCCTTGATCAGATAGTAGCCGGTGGGTACGGTCAGCGAATTACCATTGGAAACCGTACCGAATTTTTCAGAATCCAGTTTCACATATTTCTGAATCTCCGTTAACTTTTCGGTGTTGCTCTTACCATTCACAGCGGCCAGAGCGTCCAGAGTGGTCTGATCGACAGCAGTTCCTTCGGTGCCGGTGCCGTTCTTGCCCCACTTGATGTTGGACAGAACACCCTCATGGAGGTCACCAGTGAAGATCTGGTATACATCATAGGTGCGGGTGCTTCCCTCGGGAGCCGAAATTGTAGTGTTTTCTGCCGCAAACGCGGTAGTAGCCAGAGCGAAAACCATAATTAGAGCCAGCAGGAGACTGGCGGGTTTTCTTGCGTGTTTCATTGTTTGACTTCCCTTCTTCTTTTTAAGTTTCTGCGTAGTAATGGGATCGTGCCGCGCATCAGGAGGATGTGGATTCCTCCTTTCTGCGTTTTGTATGGTAATACAACAGAAGGAACATCGCGCTTGCCGTTAACAAGACGCCTCCCTTGGTATACAGGGTGGTTCCGGCCCCGCCGGTGTGGGGCAGTTCAGGATAACAGACCTGATTGGTCACGGTAACGGCGGCTGCGGCGGTTCCGCTCTCGGGAATGGTTACCGCGGGGCCATTGGAATAGGTGACAAGGAAGTTTGCGCCGTTCACCGTGGCCAGCGTATTGTCTCCACGGATCGGCACGCCGTTATCATCCAACTCGTAGATGTAATACATTTTCCCAAGGGTCAGGTTTGTAAACTTCGCTGTCCCGCTCTCCGGCGTGACCGTGCTGTTCGCGTATGTGATGGTCACCGTTTGCAGCGGATTGCCGGTGGGATTTGCTTCGGCATAGATTCCGAAACGGTAGGCTCCGTCGATTTTTGCCAGATGATTGCCGCCCGCATCCAAAAATGCCTTGGCCACCGTGGCTTCGCCCTTGTGGTTGTAGGCCTGATAGGTGTAGTCCGCGCTTTGATACCAGACGGTCACACCATTCGGGAAGGTGGGACATTTCCCGTCCTCCTGCTGCTTTGCCACAGCGAAGTAGTGGGGCACGGCATCCAGCACATATCCTTCCGGGGCCACTGTCTCGGTCAGGCAGTAGACGGTGTTATACGACATGGTCTGCTCGCTTGTTTTTCCGAAGGTCAGGGTTCCGTCCTCGCCGGTGGTGCCGGTCAGGGAAAGGCCGTCCGTTGTTGGGGTAAACGTACCGTCAGCATAGGTTCCCTCCACCAATGTGAACGTCGCGCCGGAAAGAGTCTGGCTGGTATTGTATTGATCCAGTTTTTTGACTGTTACACTGGGAGAAGTGTCCGCACCAGCGGTGCCGCCAGAAGAATAATGGAATTCTTTGACCTCAACGCTGCCGCCGCTTGGGGTGGTATAGCCTTTCCAATGGGCGTTGTTGGAAATGGAGATGGTCTGACCCGGCGCGGCGTTGACTGTGGTTTCATAGGTAACGGTCAGAGGCAGGTTGTCCGGCAGAACAATTTTCAGCGTCTGTCCTTCCACGGAGGCGGTCCAGTTCGATACCACCTCGCCTGTCTTGGTGTTCACCACCTGAATGGAAGCGGTGTCCAGAATCAGGGTATCGCTCAGATCGTCCACCAGGGTGATGGCATCCGACCCGCTGACCAGATCCTCGCCCAACTCATTCAGCGTGATCTTAAAGGGATACCGGCCGCCATTGGTTTCGGGGTTATAAGTGCCTTGCTTGGACAGCGTCTGTTTTCCGATTGTCACACCATTGCTGTCGTTGCCGATGGTCGTTCCCTCGGAATTTTGCAGGCTGACCACATTGTTGAACTCCTTGCTCACGCCGCCCAGAAGAACGTCAGGATCCGTTACCTTACAGACGATCTGTATCTCCACGGCATAATCGTCCCGGTATCCGCCTCCGGCTACCAGATTGTCAATATCCCAGATCACCTGCTGACCGTTGGTGTAATAGTAGTTCGTCTGGCTTCCCGCGTTGTTGCTGAGCAGGGCCTTCGCGTATTCCGTCCAGCTGCCGCCTAGGGCGGCGATTTCCTCAGCTGTGAGCCGCGCAAAGGTGGGTTTGGGATCCTGCCGAACTGCTTTAGATCCCAGCCACCATATACGGACATAGGTTACTTCCATCCCATCCGGGATCTGCTCGACCACACGGTACCGCCCGGACAGGCTGCCCTCATAGTTCACATGAATCTGCCAGGCCACATAGGTACCCGCTCCGTTCAGCGCATCTGTGCTGATGGCCTGATTTGTGCCGCGCTGGATGTCCGTGGTGGAGTTGCCGGAACCGGGATAGGTAAAGACACGGCCCAGTTCCTTAAAGATATTTTCGCTGCCGTACAGGGTCTTGCTGGCCGTGTTGTGGTCCAGCCAGTTGGTGCCGTCGGAGGAGCTTTGTAGCTTATTGTTATAGGTAAAGGCGTCTCGTTTATTGGCGGGCAGTTTACTCGGCTCGGTCTTGACAATCAGATAAAGGGAATCACCCTGCGCCAAGGAAATCCCTGTATTCAGGGTCAGCGTCAGAGAATAGGTTCCTTTCGCAACGGTATAGCTACTGCTTTCTAAGGCCTTCAGCAGGTTGCTGGCGATTAGCGAATCCAAATCCGCATAATCCGTGAGAGAGTTCGTTCCCAAATTGCCCGTATATACGCCCACAAAGGAGGTGTCCCGAATATAGTGAGCCGACCCGCCGACCGCATTCGTGACGTCCTTGATGGCAGTGCCACTGGGCAGAACAGTTCCATCCACCTTGATGACCCAGTACAGTGCGCCATTGGCAAAGTCTCCGGTGGTCGCCTTGGGTTCTTCGTAGTACCAGCTCTGCTTTTCCGCAGCAAAGCTGTTGCTGCCCGCCACAACGACGGAGGCTTCGGCGCCAATACCGGTTAGCACATACCGGAAGTTGCCGATTCCCACCTCACCGGTCAGTTCGAAGCGGTTGCTCACTACCACCTGCGTAATGCCGTCGATATTCGTGGGCTGCGCGTAGTAGGTCAAAAGGTAGGCTTGCGTTCCATCCAATCCAATCTGCTCAGGTGTGAAGCTGAAGGAGGTTTGCCCGTCAACTTTTACCCAGACGGTTTGATCGGGCGTGCGGCTGCTCAAATTGGCAATGGCTGCTGCATCGTCCAGGCCGGAACCGGGTGCATTGCTGCTGATGGTATAGGCCTCCACCCGGACATAGCCCACAAACTCCATGTACTGGCTGCCCAGGCTGTCAGCCATGGACGCAGAGGACAGATCCCAGTCTCCCGCCTCATTGGCTGCCACCTGATACTTGTAGCTGCCGGCAGGCACAGTGAAGCTGCTGTCAGGGGAGGTGATTTGGGTAACGGAACTGTCGGTGGCGTCATACACGCTGCCGCTCATGGACACAGTGCTTTCCGTCTCCTGCTTCCCGCCCGCCAGCTTTCGGCTCCAGACCTTGCGGTTAATGGTCTTACTGGTGTTATAGCCTCTCAGCAATACGCCGCCATCTGTTCCGCGGTCATCGGTATAAATGCAGGCGCGATTGTTGATCTTGAAGTCTTTGTTTCCCGCCGCCACGAACACACCGGGCTCCACATTCACCGTGTAGGTCAGAGTCTTGCTCTCACCGGGAGCCAGGGAACCCACATAATAGGTGAAGCTATCGTTCTTCTTGCCGTCATTGTCCGTATCCGTGATGTTCAGTGTAGTTCCTGCCGTAATCTCCGTTAAGCCGCTGCTTCCGTTCTGGCCGTTGGAACCGCCCTGATAGAGGTGGAAAGAGGTTTCATCGTAGGACAGATTTTTGCGGATGGCAGCTAAGGTCCCATTCATATTTTGGACAGAACCGTCCAGCGCGTCCATGATTTTCACATTGTCCAGGACATGGCTGTTGTCCGCATTGGCCTTCACCCAAATGGTGTAGGTGATGGTGCCTCCGCCGTTTTCGCCGGGGGTAAACGTCGAGGCCACTTTGGACATGGTTGCACCAGCACGGGGCGTAAAGGTGACGGTGTCGCTGTCCCGCTGGTAGGTCTTGGAGTAAACATTCGCCGTGTTCTGAAGATTTCCCTTTGCCGTGACGCCGGTGTATGCATCCTTCAGCTTAACCCGGTATGTCAGAGTCCTGGTTTCGTTGGCTGCCATATCGCCGATGTCCCAGACCAGCGTGCCGGGTTTCGTCGGGTTTTCACCTGCGGGATCCGGGATGGGTTGATCCTCCGTGGGTGCCGCACCGATGTAGACGCTTCCGGTGCCTCCGGTTTCCGTGGGGCCATCCGTATCATTGGTAGCGCTGGACCCGCCCGTCACGCCCACATATTCCTCGATGTGCTGGGTATCCGCAAAGGTATCCACCACCTTGACCTCCGGGCAGCCATCCGCGCCAGCCGTCACGGTCAGGGTGTAAGTCAGATAATCGCCGTCTGTCTCTTCCGAGATGGCCGAGACGGTTTTGGTCAGGTCCACATTGCCGTATTGGGCAACAATGTCACCAGCAAAATCGATGTTGATCGTTGTCTTGCCAATGAAAATTCGAGCGGTTCTATCTTCGCCGACCTGCGACAGGTTAACTTCTGCTTCCACAAAAAAGTCGCCGCTGATGACGGTATTCGTCTCTGTCTTTTGCTTTGCCAGCCATGTAGTATCAAAGGCGAGAGTGACCGTATTGTTTGCCACCGTGATGGTGCCCACCTCGGCGCTGCCGCTGGTGATTTTGCCGTTGGCCGTAGCGTTGCGAAACAGCGCCGGAAGGGTATAGGTCATCTTCCCGTCTGCCGCCAGAAGGGTGTCGATGGGGACATTGCCATAGCTGATCTCCAGCTTGAAATCCGCGTCGCCGGGAATATCCGTCGCGCCTGATACATCGGTCCACTCTCCGTTTTCATTGGTACGGTAGTAGAGCGTTGCGCCTGTGATATAGTTTTCTACGGATACGGGATCGGTTGCCCCTGTTGTATCCGCATCCAGAGTCATCACCGAATAAGCGCGTGTTTTGGCGCCAGAAGCGTAGGCAGTGCCCATAACCGGCAGGCTGGGATCGATCTCCATGCCGGACATCTCTTCCTCCGGTTCGGTCGTTTCTTCCGTTTCTTCTGTCGCTTCTGTTTCTTCCGCAGTGCTGCATTCCTCCGTGTGGGTATGTTCCTCCATATCGCAGGTCAATTCCCAGGTGCCGTAGCACAGGGCGGTATGGGTGTGTTTTTCATCCTCGGGAAGCGTACAGGTCAGAGCCTCGGTATCCGCCGGTTCCTCCACCGTCTCAAAGCACGCATCCGTGTGCTGATGCTCCAAAACCTGGATTTTGCCGCAGATCAGATTGCCAGATTCCTCCAGGCAGCCAGCGGTGTGTTCGTGGAGAAGGATTTCCGCTTTTCCGCAGACCAGCACCGGTTCCGTTGCAACCTCGGCTGGTTCGGTGGACAGGTCACAAGTCAGCACCTTATTCCATGCATAGCAGTCATCGCTGTGCTGGTGCCCATCACTCTCCTCCAGGCTGCATATCAGAGTGCTGGTTTCCGTGTAGCAATCATCCGTATGCACATGCTCTGTACAAGTCAATTCGTCGCGCTCCACGGTGTAGCAATCATCCGTATGGGTATGTACTTCGGGCGCGTCTGCTTCCGGTACGGCATAGCAGCTTCCGGTGTGCTCATGGGTCTCGATCTCCGGCAGCGGGCACCAAAGGTTCCCATTTTCGTCATAGCATGCCGAATCATGCTGGTGAACGACAAAGTCTGCATACCCGCACGTCAGGTTTCCTTCGCTGTCATAGCAGGTATCGTCATGCTGATGGAGATTCAGGCTTTCGATGGTACACACCGGCTCGGTCCGGGTGGCAGAGGTTACTTGCGTGTAGCAAGCCTCCGAATGGGTGTGTTCAGGAATCTCACACGCTCCCTTTTCCATGGTAATGGCGGGAAGAATCAATGCGTAGACCGTGCAGAACACCACAACGCAGGCAAGACCGGTTACAACCCGGTACCAGCTTTTTTTTCTTTTATGCGCTTTCATATATTTTTCTGCGCTCTGTAACGCACCGTGCTTCATATGCCAATCACCCACCTCTCTATTTAAGTATCCCGAAATCTGCTATCGGCCAGACCCGGAATACGATTTTTCCGACGATTTGTTCACCGGAGACGCAGCCCACCGTAGTGCTGCGGGAATCCACCGAGGTGGACCGGTGATCGCCCATGCAGAAGTATCGATTGTCCGGTACCTGGTAGGGCAAATCAATGTCACAATCCCCCAGGGATTTTTCTGTCAGATACGGCTCATCCAACAGATTGCCGTCCACATACACATTGCCCTCAACGTCGATATCCACCCACTGACCGGGGCCGGCGATACAACGCTTGACTAAAATCTTGTTGCCCATGTAAAAGGCTACCAGATCGCCCAGTTCACAATCCGACCCTTTGACAGAGAGCACAATATCTCCCTCATTCAGCGTTGGCGTCATGGAAGCCCCGTAGATCTGCAGCACCGGCATCCAGATGGTGGCGACCAATACGGCTACAGCCGCAACGACCACAAGGGTATAGACAGCGCTTCTCAGGACCCGCCGATATCGCTTTTTGTATTTCTCTCTGTCAAGCTCCGTTTCGAGCTGTTCCAGGGTTGGAAGCTCGCGGGACGGATTTGCTGTGTTCTTCATTGATCTCAACCTCTCCAGCGGACTGAATCAATTGCCGCAGTGCTTCCTGGTCTGCCAGCAGTTTGGACGCTCTGGCAGCGACCTGCTTCCAGTAGGCATCCGCATCCGCGTGTACTTTTTGGCTGTACGCCTCTGCCTCCTGCCGGATCTCCGCAGCTTCTTGTTTTGCCTGTTCTTTCATATCACGACAGATTGCATCCTGTTGGCCGCTTATCCGTTCGATGTTCTCAAGATACTGCTGCGCTGCGGCTTCTGCTGCCTGGAAGACACCATTGAGAGACAAAGCAGCTTCTGCCAGGGAACCAGCGTTGTTAATCGCAATTTTGCGATCCCGGAGCTGTGCTTCTGCCTGCTCTAATCTGTTTTTTAGCTGGTCATTTTCCGCTGCCTGAGCAATCAGCATTTCAAGCAGTTCTCCCCGACTTAAACGCCGCAACTCTTTATCCGTCATCAAGAGCCTCCAAATCTGTGTCACAGGGCACAAATGCAAAAATGGGCATCGGTCATTTCCGCCTGCCCCAAATCCTTACTCCACAGCACGGAAGTAATATTCCTCACGCTGTGCTGAGTTTCAACTAGATGAATGCGGCATTCAGCGCAACACATTATTTCCATTATGTAGTGAAACGATTATATCAAAAGATATATGCCCAATTTCCAATTAAAATAATTTTAGCACAAGCATACATGAAAATCAAGGGACACAGGAAAAGTATGTAAAAAAGATGGTAAAATCTAAGATAAAAGTGGCAGTACAAAAAGCGGGAAGCACGAAGCCGCCCTCAAATTCTTTTTTTATAGAGTATGAGGGTGGCTTTGGTGCACCCAAAATAGAGTGCGCTATTGTTAAGTTGGCATTCAGTCTGGGCTAGTAAACAACATAATGGAAATTATGTGGTGTTTTTTATTGCCTAAACTACAAGGCCCAATCGTTCGATTTTTCGCCGGTGTTCTGTGCCGGCGGTCATAATATAGATTCTTGTTGTTTCGATGCTGCTGTGTCCCAGAATATCGGCCAATTTGGCGATTTCTTTCTCAATACCGTAAAAAGTCCGGGCAAACAGCTTGCGCAGATTGTGAGGAAACACCTTGCTGGCTTTTACTCCGGCTGCCTCGCAGAGGGATTTCATCTGCGCCCAAATATTGCTCCGGTCCAACGGCTTCCCGTTCCTGGTAATAAAGATCGCTCCAGAACGGATGCCGTTTTTCTTTGCGTGATCCAGAAGCATCTTCTTTAGCTTAGCATACTCCATCGCGGCGTTGTACAGCAGCCAATCGAGGTCTGCCATCTGTCCGTTTGTAACATCGTAGTGGTTCTCCACTTTCTCACAATCAATCGTAAGGACGGAGCCGTTGTTGTAGGTTAGCTCCACGGAGTTGGCATCCATGTTGTAGAAAGCGTGAATCAGTTTCGTCATTAATTGTTCCTCCAAAACATGTTCTTTCCTGTTCTCAATCTGAGATTATAAGTAAAATCCCGTCTGACTTCCTGTTAGAAATCAGACGGGATTTGTCCGTATGCACTCCGGATACCGTCAGCTAACAGTTGATAAGTGAATTAGTTCCTTATCACTGTTAAGCCAAGGGTTATTGGGATACTTTTGATGTTCTGCGACCAGCAGATCAACGGCATCCTGCGGGATGGAGATTTTTCTGATCGAATTTTCCGTTTTCGGGCGCGTGATGTCGGGTTCGCCTGCGTTGTTGCGTCCGGCCTGCTTGCTGACGGAGATGGTCTTGTTTTCGATATCCAAATCCGACCATTGGAGCGCAACCAGCTCGCCCTTGCGCAGGCCGCTGATGAGTTCCAGATAGAACATGGGCAGGACACCACGCTGCTCAGCAGCCGTCAGGTAGGACTTGATCTGCTCCGGCGGCAGGATTTTCATTTCGTGCTTCGGAATTTTCGGCGGTACGCAGTCGTCCGCTGGATTTCTGACAATCAGGCGTTCTTTCACTGCCCGGTCGAGCGCATTGTGCAGCATTGTGTGGATGCCGCGGATCGTGGAATCACTCAGCCCCGGCTGCTTTCCCTTCTGCGCTTCGCGGAGCCGTCCGTGTTCCCGCAAGTCCTTGTACAACCCTTGCAAATCGCGTCCGGTCAGCTTTTTGAGCGGAATATCGCCAATACGCGGCGTGATATGCAATTCGATGCCGCGCCGGTAATACTCGGCCGTTGAGAACCGCAGTTGTGGCTTTGCATATAGCTCATACCACGTTTGCAGCCATGTACCGAGCGTGTACTCGTCCGCACGGCGCACATCGACAGTTTCCGCTTCCGCGACTGCCTTTGCCAGCTTTTCTTTCACTTCGGCCTGCGTTTTGCCGAGGACACTCTTGGTGATTCGTTTGCCGGTTTTCTCGTCGTACCCAGCAGTGTACCGTCCTTCCCAGCGCCCGTCCTTCCGCTTTCGAATGTTGCCTTCTCCATTCGCTCGTTTCTTTGCCATGTCTGTGCCTCCTTTTCTTCGGTAGCACAAACAACTACCACAGAACAGGCACAAAGTCTACTGATTTTTTCGGAAGATCGGAATATTTTTCAGCTGGTTTTGTGTGTCTTGGAAATCCCTATTCTTTGTTTACTGCAGCGCAGTTTTTGCATATGCCTGAATCTCAGCTTACCGATTTTCCAGATAGCGATGAACCGCCCATATCACATCGTCCAACAGATCCTGTTCCGGCGAATTTGGTTTCAGCACCTCGCTTCCCGTTTCGATAATGCCTTTCAGCAACGTGTCGATGGAAACGTGAAGTGCATCTGCAATTCGCAGGCATGCCTCCAGACTTGGGTGCGCGCGGCCCGTTTCGATACACGAAATGTACTTTTGCGTCGTAAAAACCATCTCAGACAGTTCTTCCTGCGACAAATGCTTCTCACGCCGGAGCGCACGGACATTCTCGCCGAACCGCAGATAGAGCTGGCTTGGGAAAAGATAGGCTTTCTTGTATTTATTGTATTTTTTGAACATAGCTATTTTATTTCATTATGCTATCTGGCCAATTCAAGTGTCCAGATCTCTCCAAACTCGCAGCGGTCTTTCGCGCTCAGCCGCAGCTGCAGCGGCCCGTCCAGAGGAAATACGATATTCTGCGACTCAAGCACTGCGTCTTCCAGATACTGTGTATCTTTCTGCATAGGCAGTTCCGCAATGATCCGTTTTTTACAACGTATCTGGAGCACTACGTCGCCTGTCTGGTTTCCTGCCAGCCATGTCGCCTCTCTGAGATTTCCGGCATACGTGAACACCGATCCCATACGGCCTGATGTTCATTCGCGTGACCGGGCCCGGGCCGTTCGCGGGTCTTCTCACGATGTCGCTTTGCTCGATCGGCATGGTGTCCAAAATGTTCATCGAGAGCATCGAGGATCTGGACAAGCGGATTCTCGAATCACTGGACGCCGCGGGCTGCACGACCTTCCAGAAGATCCGCTATGGCATCCTGCCGCAGCTGACCGCAGACTTCACCTCCACGATCATCTACCGCTTTGATATGAACCTGCGCGATGCGACCGTCCTCGGTCTTGTCGGCGCGGGCGGCATCGGCGCGCCGCTGATCTTCGCCATGAGCTCCTACCGCTGGAACGAGGTCGGCGCGATTTTGCTGGGTCTGATCGTGCTGGTGCTCATCATCGAGTGGATCTCTGCAAGGATCCGCGTCAAGCTGGCTCGGGGGTAAGGCTATGCAGGAACGAAAACTGACGATCTTCTTTACCTCCGATCTGCACAGCTATATCTATCCCACGGATTACCGCAGTCAGGCTAAAAAGGAGCTTGGCCTGTTCAAATGCGCCAGCCAGTTCCAAGTCGGACAGCGGCACGCGATTTTCCAGCCAGACGATCCACGCAGGCGGCCCGTGCTGGTCGGAATGGCTCCGGGAGTTTTCAGAGATGGAGCGCGGCGCACAGGATTGGCTCGATCAGGTCGTCGGACATCTGGACGCGCCGATGACGCCGGATACGCCGCTGCGCATGGCAGCAAACGGAATCCTGCTTGCTTTCCCGCATCCGATCCAGAACGGTAGAG
>OLYA01000848.1_pt1 | contig 14017 bp, 14 predicted proteins | sample 1674361 | NCBI WGS metagenome assembly OLYA01 (sample SAMEA103958165, study PRJEB25191) | human gut metagenome | biome: human-associated habitat [ENVO:00009003]; feature: intestine environment [ENVO:2100002]; material: feces | place: Germany | collected 2013/2015
AGTTTTATAGATTGTCTGAGATATTTCGAAATTATTGGATGGGGTGATGTTGAAAGATATGGACAACTTATTAAGAATGGAGAAAATCTCCAAAAGCTTCCCGGGTGTCAAAGCTCTTGCCTCGGTACATTTCGAACTAAAAAGGGGAGAAGTGCACGCTATTGCCGGAGAAAATGGTGCTGGAAAATCCACTTTTATGAAAGTGTTAACCGGCATTTACAAGCAAGATGAAGGTGAAATTTACTATAAAGGTAATTTGTTCCTTCCTGAAAACCCCAAACACGCACAGGAAATGGGAATCAGTATTATACATCAGGAACTCAATCTTTTGCCCGATCTTTCTGTTGCAAATAATATCTATATAAGTCGTGAACCACGCAAGGTTCGTGGAATAATTGACGACAAAGAAATGAACGAAAAAGCACAGGCTTTGTTGGACAGCATGGGATTATCCATTAATGCACAGACCGAAGTAAAAGATTTAAGCATTGCTTCTCGACAGATGGTTGAAATTGCGAAAGCACTTAGCGTGCATTCTGATGTGCTTGTCCTCGATGAACCAACATCGTCGCTTTCACTCTCTGAAACTGAAACACTCTTCAATATTATCCGGAAACTTCGCGATGAAGGAGTCGGCATTATCTATATTTCTCATCGCCTGGAAGAATTCGATGATATTGTTGATCGGGTTACTGTATTACGAGACGGCAAATACATAACCACACAACCTTGGAGCAAAGAATACAACATTCCCCAGCTAATACGTGATATGGTTGGGCGCGAGATGAATGAAGAGTTTCCGAAGCGGAACAGTACCATTGGAGATGTAATATTCGAAGTTAAAAACCTAACTCGTGTAGTTAATGAAAAGAAGATTTTTGACAATGTTTCTTTTTCGGTACGCAGCGGGGAAGTACTTGGTATTGCAGGATTGGTGGGAGCAGGACGCACTGAAATTGCACGTGCAATTATTGGAGCGGATAGAGCAACAAGTGGTGAGGTTTGGCTCAAGGGAGAAAAATGTTCCATTAAAGCGCCGATTGATGCAATTCGCCATGGAATTACCTATCTCCCAGAGGACCGCAAAGATACTGGATTGTTTCTCGATCAGAGTGTGACATTTAACATGGTTGCCGCCACCTTTTCTGATTGGGCAAAACAGGGCATAGTCAACGACAGAATTATCAAAAAAGTTGTTGATGAAAAAGTAGATCAGCTACGAATTAAAACTCCAAACAATGAGCAAATTCTGCAATATCTCAGTGGAGGTAACCAACAAAAAGTTTTGATCGGCCGGTGGCTTTGTAGGAATTTTGATGTTGTAATTTTTGATGAACCCACTCGTGGTATTGACGTGGGCGCAAAATACGAAGTTTTCGCACTTATTAACAAGATTGCAGAGCGAGGAGCGGCAGTTATTGTTATTTCCTCTGAAATGAACGAGGTAATGGGGTTAAGCGACCGAATCCTTGTTGTGAGTGAGGGACGGGTATCAGGGGAAATCGATGCCGCGGATGCAACACAAGAACAAATTATGATACTCGCATCCAAAACAAAAAACTATGAAGAATGTGAGGACAAGGTGTAATGAAGATCCAAGTGAAAAATGCTGACAGCAATCCCAAAAAGAGGCTAATTGTAAGCAAAGATACCAGTCAGACCATTTCTTGCCTAATTGCTCTACTGATACTTATTGTTTTGTTTTCGGTTATGTCTCCGTATTTTTTATCTAGTGATAATCTGGCTAATGTTTTGACGCAAATCATTACAACTGCACTTTTAGGCTTTGGTATGACCTATGTCATTATTTCAGGTGAAATAGATCTCTCCATTGCACCGACACTTGCTATGAGCAGTGTAATTGTGGCAACTTTGCTCTCGAAAGGTTATCCGATGATCATTTGCTGCTTGGGTGGTGTGAGTTTTGGTATCCTTCTTGGTCTGGTCAATGGATTACTTATTACCAAGCTGTCATTGCCTTCCTTTGTTGCAACAATTGGAACACAAATGGCCATTCGTGGTTTAGCGCTCGTTTTTACAGATTCTAGAGCTGTTTATTTCAGCAATCGCCCGGAATTTAAGCAGCTGGCGCAAGGACGGTTCCTTGGAATTCAGTATCCTGTTTATATAATGCTATTTGTTGCGCTTATTGCTACTTTCATTTTACGAAAAACTGTAATAGGAAGACATATTTATGCAATTGGTAGTAACGCAGAAGCTGCCCGCTTATCTGGTATTTCGGTACACAAAGTTCGAATCTTTGCTTTCATGTTTAGTGCTGCGATGGCTTCGATTGCAGGAGTTTTAACAACAGCACGTGTTAATTCTGGTCAACCGAGCATTGCAGTAGGACACGAAGCATATGCGGTAGCTGCATCGGTTATTGGCGGTGTATCAATGTCAGGTGGACACGGAAAAATTTTTGGCACATTACTAGGCGCAGTTATTATCGGCGTTCTTAATAACGGACTCAACCTTATTGGTGTATCAACTCAATGGCAACAGGTAGCTACGGGTGCAACGTTGGTACTATCAGTCTATATTGACATCGTGCGCCAGAGAAAGCGTATGGGTGTCTAATACTAGTGAATATTGTGGGAATATACCCTGCGATATTAAATATTTTTTGGAGGTATTTTATGAAAAGAGTCTTAGCCATTGTCTTGTCATTGCTCTTGGTTTTTAGCATGATTGCGTGCGGCAATCAGAGCGACACTGCACAAAACGCAGGCGCCCAGGGTAACTCCAATGCAACAGCAGTCTCAAGTGACGATACTGCTGGTAACGCTGATCCTTGGAATGTCGCAGTATTCACCATGTCTGGTTCCGGCGAATTTTGGGCAAGCGTAATGGCAGGCGCAGAGAGAGCCTGCGAGGAATTCGGCCTTGTCTACACAATTGATGGTCCTGCTACTGAGACCTCTTATGAGCAGCAGATTGCAATGGTGGAAGATGCCATTACGAAGGGCGCTGATGCCATCTGCATCGCGGTATGCGACTCCGAGGCTTTGGTGCCAACTCTCGAGGCTGCAGCCGCAAAGGGAATTAAAATTATCCTGTTCAACACTACTTGTAATTATGACGGTTTAACCTTTATTGCTACAGATAACTACGAGGCCGGCCGGCTTGGCGGAAAGGCTCTGGGCGAGGCTCTCGGCGGTGAAGGCAAGGTTTGCCTGCTCGGCTCACAGGAAACAGTTCCTTCTAATGTAGCTCGCTGCGAAGGCGCAAGAGATTACATCCAAGAAAACTTCCCCAATATGGAGATTGTCGACATCCAGTACTGCGACGGCGATATGGAGAAGGCTTTGACAATTTCCAACGACTGGATCACTGCAATCCCTGATCTTAAGGGCATTTTCTCCAACAATGACTTTTCTACCATTGCTGCTGCAAATATCATTGAGGAGCGCGGTAGAGTGGGAGAAATCATGCACGTAGGTTTTGATGCAACTGAAACTAACGTAGTTTATCTCGAGTCTGGCACTACAGCTGCTATCGTTACTCAGGATCCCAGTGATATCGGATATCAGAGTGTTGTGAGTGCTGTAAAGGCACTTGAAGGCGAGAGTTTGCCTGAAAACATTGGTACTAACATCGTGGTTGTGACAAAGGATAATCTTAACGATGCGGATATTCGTGCAATTCTCGGCTTCTAAATGTAAGCGGATAAAATAAGAAAATATAATTTGCCTGTGAGGAAAAGGAATCTCGACAAAGTTTGTGTATGGAACAAGAGGCGAGTTCATTTTCCTCACGAGCTATAAGAAGAAATGTTCGAGGAGTAAACAATCTATGAAACTGCAAATAGCACTTGACGATATTACCCGCGAAGCGGCTAAAGTTTTATTAGAAAAAATTCAAGAATATGTCGATATTATTGAAATCGGCACACCATTCGCATATTATAACGACATTTCAGTTATTCAAGAATTCAAAAACTTATATCCTAAAGCAAAGATTTTGGCGGATTACAAGATTCTGGACGGTGGAGAGTTTATGAGCGCTCTTGCATTCCGTGCCGGTGCTGACATTGTTACAGTTTCTGTAAGCGCTAACAACGAGACCATTGCAGGGGCAATTAAAACTGCACGAGCATATGAGCGCGAGGTGTTGGTGGATACCATGGGAGTACCTCTTGAACGTATACCTGCGCGAGCCGCAGTTGCGCAGGCCCTTGGTGCGGATTATATCTGTGTACATACAAGTCTTGACGTTCCTGATGCGCCGGATCCGCTGGAGAGCATGCGGCTTGCACGGCAAGGAGCACCTGAACTTAAGTTAGCTGTCGCTGGAGGAATCAATTTGCAAACTCTACCGCGCATTATTGCAGCCAAGCCAGACCTAATTATAGTGGGTGGAGCAATCTGCAAAGCAGTTGATCCTATCGAAACGGCAAAAACCATGAAAAAAATGATTCTCGAGGAGGCAATACAGTGAAAACTCGTGCTATCGCTCTTGCAAGTCTAAACGAACTGCAGGAGATTGTTGAAACTGTTGAAGAGACCGAACTCGAGCAAATGCAAGAACTGATTCTCAATTCAAATCGTATTTTTGTTGGGGCTGCAGGACGGTCCCTGCTAGCAATGAAGTTTTTGGCAATGCGCCTCATGCAAATCGGTTTAAAGGTATATCTTGTCGGTGAGGTTTGCACGCCAAGTATCCGTGAAGGGGATCTATTGTTGGTCGGCTCGGGTTCAGGAGAAACGGCTGGGATGATTGCAATCTGTAAAAAAGCGAAAGCCGCTGGAGCAGAAGTTGCAGCATTCACCAAAAATAGAAATTCAACAATTGCATCGATTGCCAAAGTTGCTGTTCAATTAAACACTGCAAAGCCAATTCAAGAAGGGGCCGCTGGTCCTGATGGATGGATAGAAGGAAATTATTTTTCAATTCGCCCGTCTGGTAACCCGTTTGAACAGTCAATCGTTATAGTCGGGGATGCAATGGTCTGCGAATTGATGCAAAAAACTAACTGTGGCACTGCAAAAATTGCATATAATCACGCCAATTTGGAATAAAGAGGAACTTAGTTATGATTAAACGAGGAATATTGAATGCTGATTTGCGTTCTCTTACTGCCCGTATCGGCCATAGAGATCGTTTTGCGATTGTGGATGCAGGCTACAATATACCGTTAGGTATTGAAACTGTTGACTTGGCCTTTTTGCCTAATATTCCTTCAATGGTTCAAGTTGTCGAAGGAATTATAAATGAAATGGCAATTGAAGAGGTCATTCTTGCATGTGAAATTAAAGAAATGTCACCTGATCTCGATAAGGAATATGCGAAACATTGGCCTGAAAAAGCAAAACTATCCTATATCCCACACATTGAATTTGACGAAGAAATTAAGAAGGTAAAAGCTGTAATACGCACTGGTGGTTACTGGCTGCACGCTCCAAACGTAATTTTACAGGCAGGATGTACCTATGATGAGTAAAATTGTTCTAGATGTGCTAACACTTGGCGATTTAATGGTGGATTTTACCCCCGCAGGAATTTCACCAAAAGGGAATTTGCTTTATGAACGCAATCCTGGTGGGGCGCCGGCCAATGTGGCAGTAACAGTTTCCCGTTTGGGTGGCAAATCAGGATTTCTTGGTACGGTCAGTGATGATATATTCGGGCACTTTTTAGCTGATGCGATGACCAAATTCGGGGTTAACATTCAAGGCTTACGATTTACCAGGAAAGCGCCCACAAAAATGGCTTTTATCACTCTAGACGAGAACAACAATCGTAGCTTTGATTTTACTCGAGGAGAAGTTGCTGAAACCTACTATTCACCCGAAGATATTGACGAACAACTGATTGATGCCTGCCGAGTGTTTTTGCTTTCGACCGTTTCACAATACAAAGAACCTTGCAGATTGGCCGCGGCAAAGATTGTGGAAATGGTAAAAGAACGTGGGAAATTGCTTGTTTATGATCCAAACTGGAACATCGCATTTTCAAATGATAAGGAATTTGAGCGCACTGTAATGCTCGACACAATGCATAAAGCAGATATTGTGAAAATATCGGTTGAGGAAGCAGAATTTCTTTTCGGCAAGGATATTACTTACGAAGCTGTTGCGCATAAAATACGTAGCTTCGGCGCGAAATTCGTAACGATTACCTTAGGACCTCGCGGTTGTTATTACAGCTATAAAGGTGGAGAAGGACATTTGCCAACCTATGATGTAAAGGTGGCTGATACAACTGGTTCCGGAGATGCTTTTATAGGGGGGTTTATCTACCAATTAACCCGTTTGAACATGCCAGTGATCGAGCAAATTCCCCAACCAGACATAGAAAGAATGCTCAGGTTTGCGCATGCGTGTGGTGCGCTTTGTGCATCTCGTAAGGGAGCAATGCCTTCAGTAGAAAATGAAGCAGAAGTGGAACGTTGTATGCAGGAGGTTCCTATCCTGTTATTTGATTAAATGGCTTCGGGCAGTTCTGTCACAGACAAGTCAAGGCTGCCTGCCCAGACCTCATTGTAAAGCGTGTGGGTGCAGACCATCTCCTCTGCTGAAAACAGCTTGTGCAGACGAGCATATCAGGCGCAGGCATCCAAAGACCACTTGTGTTCTTTGACCTGTTCCATTATCCAGCGAATGAAGCGAGTGCAGTGACAGATTCGGCGTGGTTTCCGAGAACGCTTTCTGTTCGCCTTGTAGGCCGCTTCTCCACGCCTTGCCGAGTATCCGGGCTTCCTGCCCTTGCTGCTCTTTCGGGGTGGTGTGCCGCGCTTTAGCTCGTTTCCAACGGTGGTTGGTGAACATCCGATTGCTCTGGCAATGGCTCTGTTCGTGTAGCCGGCGTTCTTGAGATGCTGGATTGCTCCTCGTTCCTCTCGCTGTAAGTGCTGTCCCTTCTTGCGTTCTACCGATTCTGCGATATAATCTTGGCAGTCCATAGTGATTGCCCTCCCTTGGAAGAAGTTGTGTGCAAACTTCATTCTACCATGTGGGGAAAATCACTATGGATTTTTTCTTAGGTGTCCAACTTCATTTTACAATCGACCAATAAAATACGACGAAAGAACTTGTGCAGAAAGGAAATAATATGATAAATATGGAGAAGTTTTCTTTTGCGGCAGATAGCATTGATCAAGACAGAATTCCCCAGTTCCTCTTGAGTGATGGCAACAAAATGCCTTGTATCGGTTATGGAACCTTTGGCTCCGACCATGTTGAACCGGGAGTCATTGCCGAAAATGTTAAAGTAGCACTGTCACTTGGATATCGTTTGCTCGACTGTGCTCCAGCCTATGAAAATGAAAAGGAAATTGGTGTAGCACTAAAAGAAGTGTTTGAAACGGGGCTACTTCGCCGTGAAGATCTTTTTATTATATCAAAGCTTCCTAACAATCGTCACAATGAACGGGATGTGCTTGCCGCTTGTGCTGAAACATTAAGGGATCTTCAAGTAGATTATCTTGATTTGTATCTCATACACTGGCCATTCCCTAATTACCATACACCTGGTTGTGACACTCATCAGCGCGATCCAAACGCACGTCCATTTTTCGAAGAGGAATATCTTATGGTCTGGCGGCAGATGGAAAAACTTGTCGAAATGGGACTTGTTAAATCCATTGGCATGTCGAATATGAATATCCCGAAAATAGAATCAGTTTGGCAGGAGATGAAGATTAAGCCTGTTGTAAACGAATGCGAACTCCATCCACACCTTCGGCAGGATGAACTTATCGCATACTTAAAAGAAAAGAATGTTCTGCCTATTGCACATACGCCGCTCGGCAGCCCTCACCGGCCAGAGCGCGATCGTACTACAGAAGATACCAATTGCCTTCAGGATCCAGCAATCCTAGAAATAGCTCAAGCGCATGGTATTCATCCAGTTTCAGTTGTCCTTAAATGGGCCGTACAACGCGGAACGTTACCTGTTCCTTTCTCAATCAGTCGTTCACATATTCTGAGTAATCTCCGGTGCTGTACTGAAGATCTACTGACAAACGCCGAAATGGAAAAGATTAACAATATCGGAACCCAGTGTCGCCTTATCAAAGGAACTGTCCTTTTGTGGGAAGGTGCACCTGACTGGCATTGCCTGTGGGATGAACAAGGGGAGATTGACCGTACCGGATGGAAAGGTTAAGCCTAGCTTTGATTAAAGAAAAAGGTATTGAGTTTGCCGTAGAACAAATTTGTGGTCTTCCTTCAGACGGAAATACAAAGGAACTGGTAATTTCTAAGTATAAGAATATCAAATCTTAATAATTTCTGACTCAGATACACCGTCATGGTGGCAGAGGGGCGATTTGCCCCTCTGCCTTCGTTGGTTCTGTTTTGGAGATTCTTGGACAGTGAAGTGTCTGTTGACTCCATCCAGAATATAAACAACATGACTTCTGGTCAGTTGTACGTATTTCACTTAGGGTTCGTTTAACTTCCGCTTATTTTTCCCGTTTATATGCCGGTGTGGTGGAATTGGCAGACACAAGGGATTTAAAATCCCTCGGTAGCAATACTGTACCGGTTCGAGCCCGGTCACCGGCACCAATTCTTTTAACCAGTTTTAATGTAAATTTTTCCTATACAAAATACTCATGGCATTCTCGCCTAAAAGAAAAGTGGTTTGTGATATGGTCTTAATTATATGCGGGTATGGTGGAACTGGTAGACTCGAAGGATTTAGGTGATGTCACCTTGGTGAAAGGTTTTTGCGCCATCCTCGCTGCGGACATTCTTCGGTAAAAGCAGGCACGCCTGTTTTTATAGCTGCGGGTCAAGCGTTACGCTCCGCCTCGGTTTCCTCGCCGAGTCAAAATCAGAGGAGAATAAAATAGCGGCAGGTGACCCTGCAGCTCATATCTGCGGGCGTGGTGGAATTGGCAGACTCGACGGATTTAGGTTCCGTTACCTTAGTGGTGTGCGGGTTCGAGTCCCGCCGCCCGCACCAAAGAATTCCGAGCCCATCACTGAAAGATAGGCTCGGAATTCTTATAGGGGAAACTATACAATTTCGATTACGCCAGTGGGCAACACATCTGCAACCTGCAATCCGCCTTCTTTTAATAACTCATAATATGTTCGATAGCTTTCCAGAATAATTGCATATGCCTCTTCAACTGTAGAAACATTTTTATGTTCAACATAGTATACTACCTCGCTCATCAGCTGAGCTAAATATGTATACAAATGTTCAATATAGATGACAAGTGATTTATCCTCTTGGAATGCAGAGTGAGTTATTTCATTGCGAATACGATATAGTCTTTGGATATGCCACCTTATTTTTTGCGTATAGTGTTCAAATTTCTGAATGATCGCAGTTGGATCATTTAATAACTCATGAATCTCACTACAACGGTAATCTAATAAAGAATTCGCGCTACAACGTGTGTGCAATACTTGATAAACCTGTGAATCTCTGAAAATACAAATCAATTGTTTTACAAGCTCTTTCTTATTTGCCGATTGCATATCAATACCGATTGATGTTTCTGTTTTAAAGCCGCACCTAATGCAATCCTCAGAGAAATTTCGTACCATTCTATAGAAATATCTAATACAGAGTATCTCCGGCAAAACAAATTTAACATGAGAAATTATATCTGAGTATTGACCTGTTCGCATTACCGATTCAAGCGCAATCCACAATGAAATATACTTTGTTTCTTGGAACAGCGAGGATCTGCTTAGGTTCGTATAAGCAAAGGCAGCACTTAATTTTGTAGTAATATGTTCCTTTGCTCCGTTAGTAAAGATACGATTCGTATCCTCGAACACACCATTGTTGCTGTCAATATAGTCATAAGTCTTGAAAATATCGGTTAGCCGTAGCGCCAAAGCCGTATGTGAAGATTTATTATATGCAACTATTTGAGGAGAATTAGCGATCCACGGACTGATAGTGTTATAAAATGTCGCTATGCTAAGTTTGCTATTCAACGTATTGATTACAGCAAGCACCGCTGAATACAGGTCTGCAGCAGATACTTCGGAAATAATATATGTCGTTTCTGCGCTTAGTTTTGAATATAGATCCCTACGGTTTTCATCACCGTTTATTATTTCGCTACCAGTATTAATTCTTAGTCCTACCGCACGTATGGTATCACGAACATTTTCAGCGCCCATACCAGGCCTGGTTTCAATTTTTATACTGTAATAAATTTCAAAGAATGTATTTCCATCAGTAGTTATTCTGTTTTTGAAGGCGGTCCATTTTTCTAATTCACTTTTTTCTCCTTCAAATAACTCAGAAAGCAAGAATAGGCCCTTGGTTGACCATCCCATAGAAATGCACTGGCTAATTAAAGCCTTCATACATATTTCAGTCTTTGCTTTGTCTTGTGCATCAATACTTGCTTTTAGCTCTTCCAAAACATACGAAAGATAGTGCTGCTCTAATTGACGAACAGGTGTTTGTAATTGAAATTTAAGCCTGTTTAAAGAAATATACTGCGCTCCATTTTTGTCATCAAGTATATCGCCCCGAGCCTTACCATCTATTTTGCTGCCTAAAATTCGTAGAAGAAGATTCCTTAAGGGACGGTTATGCTTTTCTAATATTTCATCGCATTTTACAATCGACAACGCTTCATCTTTGCAATCATCAACGTTAATCCGGGAAGTTAATAATCCGGACATTGTTTTTTCAATAACATCAATCAACTCAACACATGCAACATATGTATTCAGAATATTATACTGATACATGTCCAATGTTCTACTTTCAAGAAGTTCTTGCCAACGTTGAAAGAAAAATATATATTTATTGTCTACATTTTTTTGACGCAGCCTGCTATCATTACTATTACTTAACATGGCTCAGTACTTCCTTTCGTAGAAACCAGTTGACATTTATGTGAAAACAACATATAATAAAAAAGTGGAGATTTTCCATACTAATATCGCTATAAAGAGGTAGATTCTTTAGTGTAGAGGCGTTGCCCGCACGAAAAGAACAAACCTCTTTTTTATTATAAGCTTTTTCCTCTATTATGCAACCAAATAGAGCATTTGATATTTGCGTAAAATAGCATACATGAGTGGGCATTGTGGAATTATCCATGGTGCCCTCTTTTATGATTGCATCATTATCTCTCTACATCGACGGGAATGACATGCGTAATTTGGCTGGGAGCATACATTTTCACTACACAGGGTGTCTTTATAGTCCCTTTTACAAATATGGCTTCCACTATTTCTTCTTCCAATGTTTCAACATCATAATAATCCGAGGGTTTAAACATAAACTGAACTATATCGAATAGACGATAATAGCTATTGGACGGGAAATCACTTAACATGGGCCTCATATCACCCCTTCGCGAAGGAACAGGCATGTTATAGATCGCAATCACAATCGTATTGCTCCCGGAGGCTACGTTCTTCAATTGATACATAAATCGTTCAATTGCAATGTCATCATCAAACAGGAGACCATTCATGTCGTCAATAATTACTACTTCAGCCCCGGACGACTCGACGACAGATAGCACTTGATTTGGGTGTGCCACTTCGTTGTACGGAAACAACACAAGATTTTCACTCTCAATTTGATGCTGGTTCAAGGAAAGCGTTCGCCACCCGTCTTCTGTTAACTCGCCCCGCTTCACGTTAACCGCATTGAGACACGAATTTTCTGCAATAATCTCAATAGCAACATCCAAGGGATTGTCTTTCAAACAACAATAGGCAATTCTTTGCCCGCGGCAGAGGTTAGTATTAACAATATGTTGGACGTATGTACTTTTTCTTGTGCCTGTGTATCCAGCAATAAGCAACATTTTTCCTGGGAGTAAATAGCAGGCCTTATCTTGCTCAGGATAACCCCACAGAGTAACCGGAATATTTTCTTTTGGAGGGAAAACATGTAGTTTTCCCTCTTTAATTTCATCATGTTCTTCCGGATGATTAGGCAAACTGGAAAATAAAGCATAATATTTGTCCCGATGGCCTTTAAGCTCAGTCTCTGTAAACTTCCGACCTTTGGGATGATGGGGATTATATGCTTTTACTTCAGCGTGGCAGTTCAAGCACAGCGGAATACAGTTTTCGGCGCTATCATCGCCTCCATCAGCTACTTGTTTAATATGATGAAGTTCTATTTTTGATCCCGCATATACACCGCATAGGCAACAATGTCGGCTGCAACGCACTAAGACTTCGTCTGCAATTTTTTGAGGAAAACCCATATCAGCGCCCTCCCTTCATTACTTAGATTATAGGGAAAGAACAGAAAAATAGCAACTAAGTCCTTTGCTTATTAGTCAACAGTATTTTCTCTATCACGACCGCATCCACCTCTTCTTCCAATCTCTGAACTTTCTCCCGTAATGACAAAATGTGGGCGTCGAGGATTGGCTTCCTCAACGCCCACATTTTTTGCAGCTGTGCCAGCTTCTCTACTTCCTCGGCACACTGCTCCCGCACAGTTTGGGCATACGTCTGCACCGCGGCATCCAGTACCTCCTCATGGATACGGTGGGAGGCACAATAGGCTTTTCCATTCCGGTGGTATCCACGGCACACATATTCCACACGACTCTTGCCATTCCAGCAGCGGATCATAGGAATGAATGCATTCCCGCATTCACGGCAGGTCAGCAGTCCCGCATAACGGTGCTTGGCCTGATTGCCGTTTGCGGGCTGTGCCTGCCGCTTGAGTAACGCCTGTACCTGCTCCCATTCCTGTTTTCCTATGATCACAGGAAAGAATCCCTCATGACGATACCAGTCGGTTTTATCTATATGCTTGGCCTTACCGTTGTTGTATTCTCTGCGGTGGTTGTTCAGCACGCCGGAGTACGCTTCTTCCACCAAGATGTTTTTCACACTGGCATATGTCCATAGGAACTGACCGTCACGGGTTTTGTGCGTTTGTCGCACTTCTCTGCCGCACCGTTCGGCCCGGAGCTGCGCCGGTGTCTTTCGCCCCGCAGCATTAAGCCGCCGGGCGATCTCTTTCTGCCCACACCCCTGCAAGTACAGAGAATAGATGAGCTGCACCGTGACCGCCGCCTCTGCGTCTATCTTGATCTGCCCCGTGTTTCTGTCTTTCCAGTAGCCGAAGGGCGGCGTGATCACGATGCCGTCTTTCTGCTTCTGGCGGTATCCCGCCCGGATCTTTTTGCCAATATCCTTCGCATAATAATCATTCATCAGGCCACGGACACCGATCATAAGATCGTCCTCCTCACAGAAAGTGTCCACACCCTCTGTCACGGAGATAACCCGCACTTGCTGCTGTCTCAAGTAGTCGATAAACAATGCGGTTTGGGTTCGATGACGTCCAAGCCTCGAAAGATCCTTCACAAGGACAGCGTCAATCTGTTTCGCCTGAACCGCCGCTGTGAGCGTATCCAGCCCGCGGCGGCTGAAATTCATGCCGCTGATGTTATCATCGGTGGAACTGCCGGCGATCGTCCAGCCTTGCTTTTCCGCAAAGGCGCGGCAGATCTCCTGCTGATTTTGCAGAGAATTCTGCGCCGGATCATCGTCGTTGGAGAGCCGTGTATAGAGCCAAACCCGCATTGTCATAACCGTTTACCCCGCAAGCCCGTCGCCGTAGAGCAGCCGCGCCAGCCGATCCCAGTCAAAATCCAGCGCACCATATCGCTCCGTGAGTGTCCCATTTTCATAGACATCCAAGTGCGTGCGGAACGGCGCTTTGATCTGAATGTCCAGGCTGAGTTTTCCGTCCGTCTCCTGCACATAGATCTTTTCGACCAGCATCCGCAGGTGCGCTTCCGTCATGACACCCTCAGAGAGAATGTCGTCAATCATGCTGATGTCCCGTTTGAGCTTCGTTTGCCGATTCCGCAGGACAGCGGAGATGTTTTGCAGTTCTTCGATCTGCTTTTTTGCCGCAGCGATTTCTTCCTCGCGCTTTTGAATCATGCGGTCGTAGCGTTCAGCGTTCGCCCGATCCCGTATCCTCTCCATTAAAATTGCCTCCGTTTCATCTTCCAAGCATCGAATCCGCTTTTCTAACTTGACAATCTGCGCACCGGTCAGTTCTGCCTTTGGTGTCCACTGTGCGATCAGCTGCTCCA
>OLYA01000851.1_pt1 | contig 13989 bp, 7 predicted proteins | sample 1674361 | NCBI WGS metagenome assembly OLYA01 (sample SAMEA103958165, study PRJEB25191) | human gut metagenome | biome: human-associated habitat [ENVO:00009003]; feature: intestine environment [ENVO:2100002]; material: feces | place: Germany | collected 2013/2015
AGGCTCCCAACGAGGAGCAGCGCCAGCAGGCTTTGAAGGAATTGGAGGACTGAGAGCATGAGTGAAAAAATCGCCACCCGTGAAGCCTACGGCAAGGCGCTGGTAGAGTTGGGCGCTTCCAACGATAAGATCGTGGTGCTGGATGCTGATCTGGCCGGGGCTACCATGACCAAATTTTTCAAGGCGGCCTATCCTGATCGCTTCTTCGACTGCGGCATTGCCGAGTGCAACATGATGGATGTGGCGGCGGGCCTGTCCACCATGGGGCTCATTCCCTTCTGCTCCACCTTTGCTATGTTCGGTGCAGGCCGGGCCTATGAGCAGATCCGCAACTCCATCGCCTACCCCCGTTTCAATGTGAAGATCTGCTGCTCCCACGCCGGCGTGTCCGTGGGCGAGGACGGCGGCAGCCACCAGTCCATCGAGGATATCGGCCTTATGCGGATGATCCCCGGCATGACTGTCATCGTCCCTGCCGACGGCAACGAGGCCCGAAAGGCCACCTTCGCTCTGGCTCAAATGGAGGGTCCCGCCTATCTGCGGACCGCCCGGCTGGCCTCCCCTGTTTTCGAGCAGGACTATCCCTTTGAGATCGGCAAGGCCAACGTCCTCCGGGAGGGTAAGGATGCTGCGGTGTTCGCCTGTGGCCTGATGGTCAGCGAGACGCTGGAGGCGGCGGAGCTGCTGGCCGCAGAGGGCATTCATATCTCTGTCATCAACGTTCACACCATCAAACCCATCGACGCCGCCTGCGTCACGAAGTACGCACAGAAGTGCGGCAACGTGGTGACGGTGGAGGAACACAGCGTCATCGGCGGTCTGGGCGATGCCGTGGCGGACGTCCTCATGGGCAAGGTGAACTGTAAATTCCGCAAGATCGGCATCAACGACTGCTTCGGCCAGTCCGGCAAGGCCAAGGATGTGCTGCGGGAGTACGGCCTCACCGCCGACCAGATTGCAGCCAAGATCAAGGAGACTCTGTAAGGCATATCCGAATATACGAAGGCATCCCCCGGTAAACGCCGGGGGATGCCTTTTAGCGTAAAACAGACGCATCAAAGCAGGACAGCATGAAGTTCCCTGCTCTTTATCACCGTTTTACTACTTCAGGTCATACTTCCACGCACTGCCTTCCTGATAGTAGAAGAACTCGCTCAAAGCTTCTTCTGTGAAAACCCGAAGCATATCACGCATATCCAAAGACAGCTTAAGCTTGGGCAGATCGGCAATATCCTCCCACCAGACCCTACCTTCGGGGCTGGAGCGCAGTTCGCCATCAAAACAAGTTGCCTTATAAAGCAGCACAACAAACCTGCACTGATTCTCACACCAGTCCTTGATGCCGCAGAGCTGGGGAGAACGGATATGCAGTCCGGTTTCCTCCTGCACCTCCCGAATCACGGCATCCGTAAAGGATTCTCCCGGCTCTACATGGCCTCCGGGGAAGGTGACGCCCGGCCAGTCCCGCTTTTTCCGGTCGATCACGACGACCCGGCTGCCATCACAGATCATGCACATATTGGTAAATTCAACCGTTTCGATTCTCTCCATTATGTTCCTTTTCTGTTCGTGTGTATACGCAGTGCAGCATAGCAATCATTTAGCTTTCAATAGGCGTGACGGAAGTTATCTCCCAAAATGTAACCTTTCTGCGAATACAAATGGATCTCAGCCTTTTCCGGTGTGGAACACACAAAATGTGAAATGCACAAAAGCAGGCGGCACCAAACTGAAGTTGAGCGCCGCCTGCTTTTTCATGTAGGGGCCGTTTTCTTGCAGGACTCTTTCTTAGTCCTGCTGCCAGTTGTGCCACACGTTCTGCACGTCCTCGTTGTCCTCCAGCATATCGATGAGCTTGTTCATGTTCTTCACATCATCCTCGCCGGTCATGGTCACGTAGGTCTGCGGCACCATCTCCAGCTCAGCGCTGGCGAAGGTATAGCCCTTGGCCTCCAGCGCCTTCACCACATCGTTGAAGCTGTCGGGATCGGTGGTGATCTCGAACACGGGGCCGTCGGGAGAGAAGTCCTCGGCGCCGGCATCCAGCGCGTCCATCATGACGGCATCCTCATCCAGCTCGCCATCCTCATTGTCGATGACAATGACACCCTTGCGGTCGAAGGACCAGGATACGCAGCCCTGAGCGCCCATGCCCTTGCCGAACTTATCGAAGTAATGGCGGATCTCCGGGGCGGTGCGCTGACGATTATCGGTCAGGGCCTCCACGATCACGGCCACACCGCAGGGGCCGTAGCCCTCATAGGTGACGGACTCGTAGTTATCGGTGTTTCCGGCGCCCAGTGCCTTGTCGATGGTACGCTTGATGTTGTCGTTGGGCATATTGGCGGCCTTGGCCTTGGCCACCACCGTAGCCAGACGGGAGTTGTTGGCGGGATCGCCGCTGCCGCCCTGCTTGACGGCCACGATGATCTCCTTGGCGATCTTGGTGAAGGTGGCGGAGCGCTTGGCGTCAGCCGCACCCTTGGTCTTTTGGATATTGTGCCACTTGGAATGTCCGGACATAGTATCGTTCTCTCCTTATCTCATGTAAAATTTAACTGCGTCGCCATGTACGGCGGACTTTGTGACCTCCAGCTCCGGGAACGTCTCCCGCAGCCGGCGGACGATCTCCTGACACACCACATCCTCCGTGGGGAAGTGTCCTGCATCGATGAGATTCAGCCCCTGCGTATCCAGAAAGTCATTGTACCGCAGGTCGGATGTCACAAAGGTGTCGCAGCCCTGAGCGATGGCCTGAGGGATGTATTCCCCACACGCTCCGCCGCCTCCACCGGCGCCGCCAAGGCCGTGGGCCGGGTCATTCCCTCCCTGAAGGGTAAGATGACCGGCATGGCCTTCCGTGTGCCAACGGCGGACGTGTCCGTGGTGGACCTGACGGCCCGCCTGTCCCGCACCACCACCTATGCCGAGATCTGCTACGCCATCCGCCACGCCTCGGAGACGTACATGAAGGATATCATCGGCTACACCACCGATCAGGTGGTGTCCACCGACCTCATCGGCAATCCCTGCCCCTGCATCTTTGACGAGACTGCCGGCATTATGCTGGATCACGACTTCGTCAAGCTCATCGCCTGGTACGATAACGAGTGGGGTTACAGCAACATGGTGGTTCGTATGCTGCGGCATATGTACGAGCAGGATCAGGCTGCCCAGTAAACTTCTTTTTCACCCAAACCATACAAAACCGGGAGCGGAGCCGTTTCGGCCCCGCTCCCGGCCTTCTGCGCTCCATCGACAGGCAAGGCCCCTCAGTCATTTGGCTGAGGGGCCTTGCCCTATAAGGGGGGAAAAGAAGGGGATCAGATCCAGAACCGCCGTCTCCGCCGACGGGGCGCCATACCGGTAACGGCTGCGCCGTACCTCCTGACGGTCCCGACGCTCTGTCTCACGGGGAAGTTCCCTTCGGTTTGTAACGATTCCGTGAATCCTGCGGCGGGGCGCTTGCTTTCGCCGGGACCGGGTGCTACACTTTATCTATTATGCAGTGCAGTTCCCAAGGAGGAGCGTTCTATGGTCAAATTCAGCGTGAAAAAGCCCCTGACCGTCTTTGTGGCGGTGCTGGCGGTGTTGGTGCTGGGCGTGGTGGCGTATCTGAAAATGACACCGGACCTGCTGCCCAACATGGATTTTCCCTATGTGGTCATCGTCACCACCGACCCCGGTGCCAGCCCGGAGGCGGTGGAGTCCGCCGTCACCCGTCCCATGGAGCAGTCCATGTCCACGCTGGATCGAATCAAGTCCGTGACCTCCACCTCGCAGGACAGCGTCTCCATGGTGGTGCTGGAGTTTGAGGACGGCGTGAACATGGACACCGTCAGCGTGGACATCCAGCAGAAGATCAACATCCTGCAAGGCTCTTGGGACGACGGCGTCGGCACCCCCTATGTGCTGAAGATCAACCCCTCCATGCTGCCGGTGCAGGTGGCGGCGGTGTCGTACAGCGGCAAGGATGTGACGGAGCTGTCGGATTTTGTGGAAAACACCCTCACGCAGAAGCTGGAGGGCATCTCCGGCGTAGCCAGCGTCACCGTCAGCGGCACGGTGCAGCGGCAGGCCCATATCATCCTCAGTCAGGAGAAGCTGGATGCCCTCACCGCCACGCTGCGGGAGGCTATCGGCAAGACACTGGACGAGACGGCCAGCCAGCTGGAGGGGACCCGCAGCCAGCTGGAGAGCGCCAAGGGGGCCATCCGCGCGACGGAGGAGTCCGCCGTCCGGGAGGCCGCCATGCAGGCCCTGACCGCCGTGCAGCAGTCTCTGACCACCCTCCGCAGCAGCCAGAGCCGGCTGGAGGCGAACCTGAAGGAGCTGGCGGAGATCCAGGCGCTGAAGGTGCAGCTGGATGCCAAAAACGCCGTCTATCAGGCCCGGATGGAGGCCATCCGGCAGGACGATTCCCTGACGGAGGAGGAGAAGGCGGAGCAGCTGGCCGCCATCGAAAACGACCCGGAGTACATCCAGCTGCAGGCGGACCTTGCGGAGCTGGAGCTGCGAATCGCCGCACTGAACACCTCGTGGGAGCAGGCGGCGGAGGACGCCAGACGGTGGCGGGAGACGCTGGAGCAGCTAAAAGAGCAGATCCGCCGACTGGAGGATGATTCCGAGGTGGCCTCCATTGCCGATGAGGTAACATCGGGAGTCATCACCATGGCCGATGGCGTCACCCAGCTGCTCTCTGCCAATGTGCAGCTGGACAGCGCCCTGACCCAGCTGGATCAGGGTCTCCGGACGCTGGAGTCCTCCCGTGCCTCGGCGCTGGAGCAGGCGGACCTCTCCGGGGCTCTGAACATCCAGACCATCACCGCCCTGCTGACGGCTCAGAACTTCTCCATGCCTGCCGGGTATCTGCAGGAGGACGGCGTGAACTACATGGTTTCCGTGGGCGACAGCATCTCCTCCCGTCAGGAGCTGTCGGACATGGTACTCTTTGATCTGGGCTTGGAGGGCGTGGAGCCGGTGAAGCTCTCCGACGTGGCGGAGATCGTGGTGACGGATAACTCCGATGAGATCTACGCCAAGCTCAACGGCGACAACGGCGTCATCGTCTCCTTCAACAAGCAGTCCGCCTACGCCACGGCGGAGGTATCCAACAACATTCAGGCCCGCTGCGACACGCTGGAGAAAGAGTACGACGGCCTGCACTTCGTGCCGCTGATGGATCAGGGGGACTACATCTATATCATCATTAACTCCATCCTGTCCTCCTTGGGCTGGGGCGCTCTGTTTGCGGTGCTGATCCTGTACCTGTTCCTGAAGGACCTGCGGCCCACCCTCATCACCCTCTGCTCCATCCCCGTCAGTGTGATCTTCGCCGTGGTGCTGATGTACTTCTCCGGCGTTACCATCAATATGATCTCCCTGTCGGGTCTGGCGGTGGCAGTGGGTATGCTGGTGGATAACTCCGTGGTGGTCATCGAGAATATCTACCGGCTGCGCTCCAAGGGAGCCACCGTCATTCAGGCGGCGGTGTCCGGTGCGGCGCAGGTGGTGGGGGCCATCACCGCCTCCACCCTGACCACGGTGTGCGTGTTCCTGCCCATTGTGTTCGTGGAGGGTATCACCAAGCAGCTGTTCACCGATCTGGCCTTGACCATGACGTATTCTCTTCTGGCCAGCCTCATCGTGGCCCTGACACTGGTGCCGGCCATGGCCTCCGGGATGCTGAAAAAGGAAAAGGCCGTGAAGGCCGGCCTGCTGGAGCGGGTCTATCCCGCCTACCGCAGGGCGGTGGGCTGGTCGCTGGGCCATAAGGCCGTGGTACTGCTGCTGGCGGTGGTGCTGCTGGCTGGCTCTGCGTGGGGTGCCGTCAGCCGGGGCTTCGTGTTCATGCCCCAGATCGATATGAATAACGTCAGCCTCACCGTCACCATGCCGGAGGGCATCAGCCGGGAGGAGGCGGTGGCACTGGCGGACGAGGTGGTGCGCCGGGCCGGTACGGTGGAAAATGTGGATGCCGTGGGTGCCATGATGTCCTCCGGCAGCGGCATGGATATGAGCAGCATGATGGGCGGCTCCGGCGGTGCCTATGACGTCACCGCCTACGTCACCATGCCCGAGGGGGCCTCCGGCGCCAAGGCAGGCAAGGCCATCGAGGAGCTGTGTGCCGACCTGCCCTGTCAGGTGACGGCCTCCGGCTCCATGGACAGTATGTCTACCTATCTGGCGGGCAGCGGAGTCTCTCTGAAGGTCTACGGCGATGACATGGAGGATCTCCAGTCCTCCGCCAAGGCGCTGGCGGCGACCCTGAAAACCGTGGAGGGTACCGGCGAGGTGTCCGACGGTCTGGAGGAGGCCACCACGGCCCTCCACATCTCCGTGGACCGCAACGCCGCCATGGAAAAGGGCGTCACCGTGGCGCAGGTGTATATGGCGGTGGCCTCTGCCCTGACCAACACCTCCGCCTCTTCCGGCCTGACGCTGGATGGGCTGGAGATGGAGGTTTCCGTCCAGTCCCCGGAGGAGAGCCGCATGACCCGTGAAAAGCTCATGGATCTGGAGATCACCCCGTCCAGTGGTACGGATCTGGACAGTATGAGTCACATAAGTGGTATGAGCGGCAGCACCTCCTCCATGGGCGGAATGTCTGCGCTGGCGGGCGGCAGCACGTTCTCCGGCGGCAGCGCCCTGACGGACGCTGCCGGTCAGGAAGTGTCCGGCTTCCGTCTGGGCGACGTGGCCACCATTGAGGAGACCGTAAGCCTCGGCAGCATCCAGCGGGAGCAGCAGCGCCGCTGCGTTACCGTCACGGCGGAGGTAGCCGAGGGCTACAACGTCACCAAGGTCACAGCCGCCGCTCAGACGGCGGTGGCCGGGGTAGACCTGCCGCAGGGCATCACCGCCCGGTTCAGCGGCGAGAACGAGGCCATCATGGATGCCATGGGCCAGCTGCTGCTGATGCTGGGGCTGGGCGTGCTGCTGGTGTATCTGGTGATGGTGGCGCAGTTCCAGTCGCTGCGCTCCCCGCTGATCGTCATGTTCACCATCCCGCTGGCCTTCACCGGCGGCTTTCTGGCCCTGCTGATCTCCGGCATCGAGCTGAGCGTGGTGTCCCTCATCGGCTTTGTGATGCTGGTGGGCGTCATCGTCAACAACGGCATCGTGCTGGTGGACTACATCAACCAGCTGCGCCTGTCGGGGATGGAGCGGCGGGAGGCCATTGTGGAGGCCGGTGTCACCCGTCTGCGGCCCATTCTCATGACGTCCATGACCACCATTCTGGGCCTTGTGGTCATGGCCTTCGGCGGCGACGCCGGTACGGCTCTGATGCAGCCGGTGGCGCTGGTGTGCATCGGCGGTCTGCTGTACGCCACCCTCATGACGCTGCTGGTGGTGCCGTGTATGTATGACCTCCTCAGCCGCCGGGAGCTGCGGAAGGTGGAGGAGACGGACCTGCAGACGCTGGATATCTGATGGGATAGAGGACTCTTCGGAGACTTTCTCTGATAGGCAAATAGACAAAAAAGCAGGCACATGGCCATCCGGCCATGTGCCTGCTTTTTGTCAGGATCCCGTATGGGACCGGCGCAGATGCTCCGCCAGCGCATATACGATGCGGACGTCTGCTTCCGTCAATCCGGCGATGCTGATGGAGGCGGAGCGGTCCACATCCAAAAGGTAGTCCGTGGATATGTGGAAGATACCGGCCAGCTCCACAATGTACTGCGTGGAGGGAACGGATATGCCCATCTCCCATGCGTTCACGCTGGCTCGTGTAATGCTCAGCCTACGGGCCAGCTCCGCCTGCGTCATCTGGTTTTCCTCCCGCAGGGTCTTGATGCGGTCTGCCACCATGTTACCACCTCCATGCGGATATGGTAAAGTAATCGTATTGATATTACATTATCATAAAGATAATAATAATTGACAACCAAGAATTATTTCGCTATACTGGAAGGGACACAGGCTGTGTTGTACGAAAAATAGAAAAGGAGAGAGCAACATGGAAAACAGAGAAGAAATCTTTGACCGGCCCGAGGCGGCCTCTGCGGAGGGCGCCGCCCCGGTGGAGAGCCAGTCCCGACAGAGCGAGGAGACGAGCCGCAAGGCGATGGAGGGTCTGCGGAAGGCGGGGGAGAAGCTGAGCGCCGTGGCTGCCGTCGGCGGTATCCTTTCCGGTATCCTATCGTTTATCTTTGGTATTGTTATGCTTTCCCAAGGGGTGGGAAGCTATGCAAACAATATGCAGTATGGCGGCGATGCCTATACCGGGATCCAGAACGCTGCGGCGCAGACGGCCCGCAATGTGAAGGCGCTGGCCACCATCGCAAAGGACGGCTTCGGCTTTTTGCTGATGGCGGTGGGGCTGATCGCAGTGTTTTATTTTGCGCTGCGGCTCAGCGACAAGCGCAAAAACGGCTGAGCGGGACAGTGTTTTGCTCTGCATGGGAGATGGTCAAGGGATTTGACGCAGGATGGGCAGATTTCTGCCCGGCAAAGCCATGCTTGCCCTCGTCCATCTATGGTATTCTGAACAGAAAAAACAGGGAGACGGCCCGGATGGGCCGCCTCCCTGTTTTTTGATCCGCAGATAGATGGCAGCGAGGAGGCTGCCGCCATTATGCGGTGCGGTGGCTGTTTCTCCGCCGGAGCGCCAGCAGCAGGAGCGCCAGACCGGCGCAGGCTGCCAGCACGATCACCCACAGCGTCAGGGGTGCTTCGTCCCCGGTGGGGGCAGCGGGCAGCTTCTCGGTGACGGTGTCCGCCTGCTGAAGCTCACGGCTGGCCTGAGCGTCGGCAAAGTACTTGCCGCAGGCGGCGCAGTACCAGTACTCGATGTTGCCGGGGGCCTCCGTGGTGGCGGCCTTGGCCTCCACATGGCGCAGATCGGCGTGACGATGGGCGTCCACGTCGCCGTAGGTCCCGCCGCAGACCTCACACACGGCCCGGTCCACGCAAGTGGCCTCGCCGCCGGTGCAGCTCTCGGTTTCCGGAGCGCCGCAGCCGGAGATGGTGCAGGTGCGGGTGTGGGTGTCGTCGCCGTTGGAGCTCCAGTCGCCCCAGGTATGGCCGTCGTTGACGGTGATCTCCAGCCGGGACTCGTTGCCGGCGGGATCGGTGGCCGTCACCAGCTGCGTCCCCTCGGCGGGCCGGAGCACCAGCCGGCCCTCCGTCAGCTCCACGGGAGTGCCGTTTACGGTGACGGTGACGGGGTATGCGTCGGTGATGGTCAGGGTCACTGCGGCGCAGTACACGCCGCCGTTTTCAGCCCCGGTGATGGCGGGGGCCGTGGCGTCCAGCACCATGCCGTCGGAGCGGAGGCAGGTGACGTTGCCCGCCCGGTCAGTGATGCGGGCATAGACCACATACTCGCCGTCCGGAGCCAGCGCCAGCGCCTTTTCATAGGGCAGGAAGGTCTCCTGCTCCAGCGCCGGGATGTCCAGATCCTCGGCGCTCAGCAGATACTCCGTGGCCGCCACGCCGCTGGTCTCGTCGGCAGAGGTGATGACCACAGTCTGCTCCTCCCGATAGAAGAGGCTGAAGGTGATCCTGGACAGGAAGGACTGCCAGGCCGTCCGCTCGTCCACCCGGATCTCGCCGGTGGGCTGGGTGCGGTCGATGCGGTACTGCTCCGTTACCTGAGGGGAAATGGCGCCGGTAGCCAGATCCTTCACATAGAAGGTCAGCCGGCCCTCCGCCGTCTCGTCGGTGGCCCGCAGGGTCTGCTGCCACACGCCGTCGGCGGTGTCCGTCAGGGACAGGAGATAGCCCTCCGCCGCCGTCACCACGAAGTCGTGGTTGATCCAGTCGTTGGAGTTGACGGCATACTCGCCGCCGGTGAGGGCGTAGGGGAGGATGGAGGCAGTAATGCCGGTGGGCTGGGTCAGGGCGTAGTTCCCGGCGTCAGCGCCGGTGAGGGAGAACTCGGTGAAACGAATGGCAATGTCCTCTGCCGTCCGGATGGAGGTGAAGGAGGGAGTCCCCTTCACCAGCGCCACATGGTCGCCGGACACGGCGTTGCCCAAGGTGGGCTCACCGTCGTACTCCGCCCGATCCGTGCCGTCGTAGCGCTTATCCTGAATGTGCAGGTCCTCCACCGTTACCGTCCGGACGGTGATGTCCGCCGTGGTGCCGGCAGGCTGGGAAGCCAAGGTGTAGTTTTCGGCGGCGTCGCCCTCCAGCGAGAAGCCGGAGAAGGAGACGGTCTTGCCGGTGCCGACGTTCTTGCCGTCGTAGGCGGCAGAGCCGGTGACGATGCGGAGGTCATTGCCGTCGAAGTTGGCGCTGAGGGTGCCGCCCGTCACGATGGCGGCGTCGGTGGTGCCGTCATAGGTCTTGGAGGGCTCCACGGTGACGCCGTCGATGGTGACACTCTTGGCGGTGATGCGGAAGTTCCGCTGGGCGCTGGCGGAGGCGTAATCATCGTCGGCCGCCGCCGTGACCCGGACGGTATAGCTGCCCACAGCCTTGGGGGCCTGCGTGGTGAACTCGCCGCCCTGCGCCCGGTATTCCACCGTGAGAGCGCCGGTTCCGAGAGAGGTGATGGTGGGAGTTTCCACCGGCTGACCGTTGTAGTCACGGCTCACGTCATCCAGAATGGCGACGCTGCCTTCGGCCTTCTGGACGGACAGGGCCACAGAGGTCATGGCCGGTGCCTCGCTGGCCTCGTAGCGGGCGTTGTAGGCCACGCCCAGGGGGGCGTAGGTGACGTACAGGGTGTAGTCCCCGGCGGCCAGCGCCTGCAGCGTGGCGGCAGGCAGGGTCACGGTGCCGTCCTCGGCGGCGGTGAAGCCCGCCAGAGGCGTGCCGTCCGCCAGCTGCACGCCGGTGACGGTGTTGCCGTTGAGGGCGACGTGGAAGGAGACATCCTGTCCGCTGCGCTTAACATAGGTGATCTGCCGGGTATCCGCCTGAGCGTCGGTGTAGACCACCACGCCGTCGGAGTTCAGAACGGTGATGTTCCCGGCCCGGTCCGTGACCCGCAGGTACGCATAGCCCTTCTGGCCGGGCTGGATGGAGAAGCTGCCGCTGCCGTCGGTGAGGGACAGGTCCGTCCAGCTGCCGGTGATGGCGTCCTGACTGGCAAAGACGGTGTCAGACAGCATCCATGCCGCCGTGTCCACGCCGCTGCCCAGATCGGAGACCGTTACCGTCACGGTCTGGGTGCTCTTGAAGAACAGACCGAAGGTGACGGTGTTCAGGAACTGGCGGAAGGGATTCCCGGCGATGGTCAGCTCCGCCTCCGGCGGGGTGATATCCGCCACGCCGGTGACGGTGATGGTCAGGTCGCCCTCCACGCTGGGGATCAGGCACTCGTCGAAGTCCACATCGCCCATGCCGCCGGGGGTCTGGCCGTTGACCAGCAGGGAGTAATCCGGCAGCTTGGAGTAGCCGGGGGCGATATCCACCCGGAACCGGTAATCCTGCCCGTGGCGGACGGTGGTCTCGCCGGTGAAGGTGAAGCCTGTGCCGGTGGGCGGTGTCACGGTATAGACCTGATACACCGACACCGTGACAGTGGTGCGGTTGCCGGCCACGTCTACGGCCACGATCTCGTGGGAGACGTTGTCGGCGGGGAGGGTGTACAGGCTGCCCTCGGCGGTGGCGGGCTGGCCGTCCACCGTGACGGTGAAGTCATGGGCGTCGGTGACGGTGAAGGTCACGTCGCCGTAATAGGTCTCACCGTCGGTGATGCCGGTGATGACCGGGGCGTCGGCGTCCTCATCTGCCACATGGCCGCAGCCGCACAGCAGCTTCTGGTTCAGCCAGACGTACTGGTGCTGGGCGTGGGGGACCACGTCCACGCCACCGACGATGGGGACATAGCCGTTGATGATGCCGCCGTCGGAATAGGCGTAGCCCTCCGCCAGAAGGGCGGCGCAGGGGCTGTCATCGCTCTGCGTGATCTCGCCGAAGTGGCCGCCGGTGAGAGCGCCGCCTCCGCCGGACTGGACGGTGACGCTGCCGAAGGTGCCGGCGCTGGCGACCAGCTTGCCGCCATTGTTGATGGTGACATCACCGGTGAAGGTACCGCCGGTGACGGTCACGGTGTCGGAGATGGTGACGGCGCCGATGAAGCTGCCGCCGGAGACGGAGGAGCCGTCCCGCAGGGCCACGGCACCGTAGAAGGTGCCGCCTTCGATGCGGTTGGGCCCGAAGATGCTGGCGGAGCTGGTGTAGCTGCCGCCGGAGAGGGTGACGTTGGCCTTCTTGGCCAGCGTCACCTTGCCGCCCAGCGTCACGCCCTGCGTCGCCGTCAGCGTGAAGGAGCCGCTATTGACGGAGATGGTATCGGCGCTGCTGCGGAGGGCCGTGAGGGTGCAGCCACGGTAGGCATCGGTCCGGGCCAACGCCAGAGCCTCCGACAGGGACAGGTAGTAGCCGGTGGAGCCGTTCAGCTCCACGGAGGCGGCTACCTCCGCACGGCACTGGCTGCACCGGTTTTCGGCATCCACGCCGGGGTGGTCGCAGACCAGCTCCCGTACCGTCAGAACGTCGGTGCGGACGGAATAGCCCTTGTAGGAGAAGATGCCGTAGTACTGGGCCGGTCCGTCGATGAAGGTGTAGATGGTGAAGGGGTTCTGCCAGGCCAATGCACTGCCGTAGCTCTTGATCCGGTCGGGATCGCCCACCTGATACCACTGGAATTCGATGGTGGGGTCACTCTCGGGGATGTGGAAGGTGACCTCCGTGACGAAGTCCGGCCGGTAGCCGACGGGGGTGGTGGGATAGAGGTCCGTGTCCACAGGGTAACGGGTGATGGTGAAGGGAGGTGTGGTGACGGTGACGTCCTCCAGATAGCGGAGATTTTCCTCCATGACCACGTCACCGGTATTGGCGTAGCTGCCGTCGGCCTTTTGGAAGGTATAGCCCTCCGCCGGGAAGAACAGAGGCGTGCGGGAGGTATCCTCGCCGCTGTAAGCGATGCGGGCGAAGGTGCCGCCGGTGACGGACAGATCAGCGCTGTCGGAGGCCAGATACACCCGGTTGAACTGGCCGCCGGTGATGGCGACATGGCCGCCCAGCACCCAAATGATGCCGTCCCGCCACAGCTTACCGCCACCCTGACTGTCGCAGATGGTAAGGCTGCCATCGATCATCAGATCATTGGAGCCGGAGAGACTCTTGCCGTTGAGATCCAGCGTATAGGTGCCGGTGGGGAGGCCCATGCTGCTCCAGAGGGCATCCCTCAGCAGGGTGATGGCGGAGCCCTCCAGCGTTGCGGCATACTGGGCAGCGTCCTCAAAGACGGCGAAGTAGCGGAGGGTATCATCCTTAGCCACCTTGGCCACCATCTTGGTGCCGCAGATGCGGCAGGTGATGCCGTCGATCTCATCGTGGGGGCAGGAGACCACGGCGACATTTTCCAGCGTGGGCGTGATGTCACTGCGGCGGATCAGCTGGCCGTCCGCCTGCTGATAGGCAGTGCCGGAGGCCAGAGCCGCACGGGGATATGCGGCATCCTCCGACGTAATGCGGGCGAAGGTGCCGCCGAAGAGGGTCACGTTGTAGTCCTGAAGGTGCAGCGTGTTTTCAAAGCAGCCGGCCTCCACCGTCAGGCGGCCGCCCTTTACCGTCAGTGCCTGACCGGTGATCTTGCCGGAGCTGGTGCTGTCACGGATGGTGAGGTTGCCGGTGCTCTGCTCCAGCGTCATGGGAGCCGACAGGGTCAGGGTGTGGCCCTCCAGCGCCAGCACGGCTCTTATGCCGTCCAGAGAGAAGGCATCGGCAGGCAGAGAGACATTGGTCAGCATGACCACCGCCGTGAAACGGGCGCCGTCCTCGGCGGCATCGGCGGAGGTCAGCGCATCCTCCAGATGCGGGAAGAAAACGTCGTTCCACCGGGCCTCTGCCTGAAGGCCGCAGTGACTGCACAGGCCGGTATCGTCAAAGCTGTGACCGGCGTACCACTGGAAGTGAACGGTGGTGCCGTTGCCGGCCTCGTCGGTGACGGTCAGGGTCTGCTGTCCCTCCTGAGAGCCGGAGACGGCGCTGAGGCGGAGGACATACCAGCCGTCCTCGGTGGCG
>OLYA01000855.1_pt1 | contig 13937 bp, 9 predicted proteins | sample 1674361 | NCBI WGS metagenome assembly OLYA01 (sample SAMEA103958165, study PRJEB25191) | human gut metagenome | biome: human-associated habitat [ENVO:00009003]; feature: intestine environment [ENVO:2100002]; material: feces | place: Germany | collected 2013/2015
CTGCAACTTCCCGAACGGCGACATGGTCGGCCACACCGGCGTTCTGAGCGCCGTCATCACCGCCATGGAGGCCGTCGACGCAGGTCTGGCCCGCGTGAAGGAAGCTGCCGACAAGTACGGCTACACCCTGCTCGTCACCGCCGACCACGGCAACGCCGATCAGATGCTCGAAACGAAGAAGGGCAAGACCAGCGTGCGCACCGCGCACTCCCTGAACCCTGTTCCCTTCATCATCTACGATCCCGACAACAAGTATGAGATCAAGGACGGCCATTACGGCCTTGCCAACGTCGCGCCGACCATCGTGACCATGATGGGCCTCGAGACCCCCGACTGCTGGCAGCCGAGCATGATCTGATTTTCGCACTGGCGCGGGAGCCCCGGGCGCTCCCGCGCCAGCTGTAGGGGCCGACAACTCTGTCAGCCAGAAAATGTTACGAATTTGCCGCAGATTTCCGAAAAAGCGCTGCATTCTGCGGGCGGACAGAGTCGTCCGCCCCTACGTTGGAGTGGGCGCACATTTATGGATTTGCCGTGTTTTTTCGATAAACCACTGTCTTCTGCCGGTCAAAGCAGACCCTCGCCCGCCCAAACCCTTCCTCGGAGGTATCCATGCAAAAGAAACTCACGCTGATCCTGATTTTGATTCTGGTGCTGGCGCAGCTGTGCGCCTGCGGCAAGCCGCAGGCAGAACCCTCGCCGGCAGCAGAATCCGAAGCAGCAGCTCCGGCAGAGCTTCCGGAGGAAGAGGCTCCGGACGAACCGGACGAGCCAGCGGGCCGCACGCCGGATCGGGTGCTGACCTCCACAAAGTATACCGCCGAGGTCTATATTGAAACCACCCAGTACGGGCAGTATCAGATCGAGAGCCGGGAATACGCCGTCTCCGACGGCGTCAGCGCGGTCGGTCTTCGCGCCGCGGGCAGGGGCAGCTATATCCGCTTTTTCGACCAGACTGTCACGGAGGCAGGCACGGTCTGGTATTATGACAAGAGCGCCGGAGACTGGCGCTCGCAGGCGCTGGGGGACGGGCTGTATGCCTCGCCGGTCGTCGTCGTGGAGCTGGCCTCCGGACAGACGTATTTTCTTGCGCTGCCGCGCACGTTTGCCCTGCGCGAAAACGGCTCACGGGAGTATTTTCCGGAGCAGGACGGCATTCTGCGCACCACGAAGCTGCGTGACGGCGGCGTCCGCATCACGATGGACGGCTACGGCCTTGCGCCCGACTGCGTAACGGACGCACTGATCCTGACCGCGCCGTCCGGGCTGGACTGGAGCGCGGACAACTGCGCAACAGCGTGGGTCAACTATGTGAAAAACGGCGATTCGCACTGGTGCTTCGACGGCTATTTCCGCAAATCGCCCTCCAACTATATCCCGTCCGGCGAGAATTATTATTACTGCTGCGCCGCAAGCTACTGCATCCGGGGCTATCTTGGCCTGATGCCGCGCTGCAAGGCAGCGCCCGCGCTCGTCATCCTCTCGCTCGATACCATGTCGCAGCGGCAGAACCAGTACGGCTATGTGCCCACCACGCCCGGCAGCGAATGGCTCCAGGGCGATTACGGCATCGGGCCGGGCTTTTATGACACCCGGTTCAATACCGACCTGCTTGAGCTTTACATCTCGGCCACCCGCAGGCTCGGCAAGGGGATGTTCGAGGAGACGATGAACCGCTATCTCGCCTTTTTCAGCCAGGTTGCGGACACGAGCCACATCCCCACGGAAACCGGCGGCTGGCTGATCCCCGACTACTGGCACCCGGACGAAATTACCGCCCCGCATACCTCGCTCAACCATCAGGCGTCGGAGTGTCTGGCTCTGTACCACGCGGCAGATCTGCTGAACCGGAAGGATCTGCGCGCGCTGGCCGACCGGATGCTGCTGGCCATTGTGGACACCGGCTCCGGCTGGGTCATGCCGAACCACAATCTCTATTACAGCATCAAGCCCGACGGCACGTATGTCGAGGGCGATTATCCGTACCTGACGTACAACGATCTGTATGACCTGCGCAAGTATCTGAGCAGCTCAGAGCGGCCGGAGCTTGAGACGCTGACGTATCTGATGGGTGAAAAGCTCCAATGGATGCAGAATAACGGCGTGACCGGTTATGAAAAAGGCTGAAACCCGTTTTTTTACTTGTACTTTCCCGGCAAATCGGTTAGAATGAATTGAATATCCCAGAAGGAGGAATCTTGATGATCCGTATGAATACAGACGCCGGCCAGATCACGGTCGACAGCGCTGTCTATACCAACATCGCGGGCTTTGCGGCGACCAACTGCTTTGGCGTCAAGGGCATGGCCGTACGATCCATGACGGACGGGCTGGTCCATCTGCTGCGCAAGGAGGCAATGGGCAAGGGTGTCAAGGTCACGTTCAGCCCCGATAATTCCATATCCATCGACCTGCACATCATGGTCGACAAAAGCGTCAATCTCAGCGCAATCGCGTCCTCCATCATCAGCGAGGTCCGCTATTTCGTCACCAAGTCCACGGGCACCGAGGTGCGTGCCGTGAACGTATTCGTCGACTCCATTTCCGTCGACTGATATCGATTTCAATTCACGCGCGCATACAGGGCGCTCACGGAGGTAAACCATGATCAAAACCATTGACGGCGCGGCGTTCAGCCGGATGATGCTCTCCGCCGCTGCCGAGATCGACCTGAACAAGCAGAAGGTCAACGAGCTGAACGTCTTCCCCGTCCCGGACGGAGACACCGGCACGAATATGAGCATGACGCTCTCTGCCGCCAGCACAGAACTGCGCAAGGCGGACGGCATTACACTCACCAAGGCCGCCGACAAGACGGCCTCCGCGCTCCTGCGCGGCGCAAGAGGCAACTCGGGCGTGATCCTGTCCCTGCTGTTCCGCGGCTTTTCCAAGTCTCTCAAGGGCAAGCTCGAGGCCGACGGCAAGGATTTTGCCGCCGCACTCACTGCGGGCGTGGAGGCCGCGTATAAGGCGGTCATGAAGCCCGCCGAGGGCACGATCCTGACCGTCTCCCGCCTCACGGCAGACGCCGCGCGCGATCTGGCCGTGGAAAACAACGAGATCGAGTATGTGCTGCAGCACTGCCTCGACACAGCGCACGCCGCGCTGGACAACACCGTCAACCAGAATCCGGTTCTCAAAAAGGCCGGCGTCGTCGACGCGGGCGGCATGGGCTTCTGCCTCATTCTGCGCGGGATGCTCGAAAGCCTGCGCGGCAACGACATCGTCTGCGAGGATACCGGCGCGGTAAACGAAGAGGCCGATTTCGGCATTTTCGACTCCGAGGATATCACCTTCGCCTTCGACACGGTCTTCATCGTGCGCAAGCGCGAGGATATCACCTCGCTCGACCCGCTGCGCGAATATCTCGGCAGCATCGGCGACAGTCTCGTCATCGGCGAGGACGACGAGGCGTTCAAGGTCCACGTACATACGAACATTCCGGGCGACGCGCTGAGCGAGGCCCAGAAGTACGGCACGCTGGAGCTTGCGAAGATCGAGAATATGCGCCTGCAGCACGACGATCTGACGGCAGGCCGCAAGGCCCGGTCGACCGACGATCTGGAGGCCGTGGAAAAGGAGCTGGAAAACCAGCCCGCGAAGCAGGAAGCTCCGGCGGAGCCTGAAAAGCGCTACGGCAGCGTCGCCGTGTGCGCGGGTGCGGGTCTGGCAGGCGTGTTCCGCGATCTCGGCGTCGACGAGATCATTGAGGGCGGCCAGACGATGAACCCCTCGACGGAGGATATTCTGCACGCGATCGAAAAGACGCCTGCGGAGATCGTCTTCGTCCTGCCCAACAACAAGAACATCATCATGGCTGCGCAGGCGGCGGCCGAACTGGCTTCGCGCGAAGTCGTGGTTATCCCGACCAAGACCGTCCCGCAGGGCATCAGCGCCATGCTCGCGTTCGACGCGTCGATGGAGCCGGAGGAAAACGAAGCGGCCATGACCGACTGCCTCTCCGGCGTCATGACCATGCAGATCACCTATGCCGCGCGCGATTCGGACTTTGACGGCTTCGATATCCACGCGGGCGACTATCTCGGATTGTGCGACGGCGCGCTGGCCGGTACGACGCGCGAGATCACCACGCTTCTTGCGTCTCTCGCGGACAAGGCTGCGGAGGCCGGCAAGGAATTCATCAACATCTTCTATGGCGCGGACATTCAGGAGCCCGACGCGGAAGCGGCGCTGGAACTGTTCCGGCAGCACGCCCCCGACGCGGAGGTCAACCTCGTCTCCGGCGGCCAGCCGATCTATTATTACCTCATTTCCGCAGAATAACTTCCCCCACCCATATACGCATGAACAGCCCCATTCGACCGGAATGGGGCTGTTTTATGTATCCGTCGAGGCCAAACCCAAGCCGCAAACCAGCAAAGCGTTTCCGACGCGCCTCCGGCGGCCCCATCTTTTCCGCCTTGCCGGAAAAGATGGGGGAGAAAAGGGGCGCTGGGACGCGTTTGGTGCGTCCTGCGGGTACAGTTCAGGCAGGAACCTGTTTTATAGTCGTTACGAACACACCAAGTCACCTCACGGGCGCTTTGGTACGCGCCGCCTGTTACGATACACCAAATTTGATAGCAGCTGCCCTTGAATGATTGCGGTAAAAACGCCTTGCATTCGAAATTCGTGCTGCCCCGCAAAAAGTCACGGATCCAGCGAAAAATTTCTGCTTCTCGCCGCTATTGGACGCGGCTGTGTTAGAGACTTCATCCATTCAGCGGAAAAATCATGTTTTTTCGTTTCTGCTTGCTTTTTCCGACGGAATCCGCTATGATGGGGAAACAGGAACTTCCTGAGACTGATTGTTTCCCGAAACCTGCATATGCTACACGCAGGGAGGATCGCGCTATGACGCTTTCGTCTGAACAATTTCACACACTTTACAACGGAGCAGCACAGCCGGTCATCCTTGTGCGGGACGGCGCCGTCGCGGAGCTGAACTGCCACGCGCAGGAGCTTTTTGCCGTGGGAACGGCGCTCCGCGCCTATTTACCGCAGGACGCGGCACTGCCGGAAATGCTGTACGCACGCCCGGCCGTGCTGCCCGTGATGGCCGGCGGTGTCTGCGTCAGCGCCAATACGCAGCCGCTGGACGATGCGCTGCTGCTGTTCTTGCCGCCGCAGGATACGCGCGACGAACTCGCCGCGTTCTGCCGCGCCGCGCAGTCGATCTCCACGCCGCTGACGACGCTGCTGTCCGTATCCGGAACACTTTTCCCGCTTCTTTCCGAAGCAGAGGATCCGGCTGTGCAGCAGAATCTGGCCGTGCTTAACCGCGCCTGCTATCAGCTGCTGCGGGCATCGGAGAATCTGACCGATCTGAGCTATGTGCAGCACGGGCGGCTGCCGCTGTCGCTGGAAAAGACCGACCTGACCGATTTTCTGGACGGTCTGGCCCAGCGCGCGGACGAGCTGTGCCGGCAAATGGGGCTGGCGTTGGAGGCTGATCTGCCGCAGGCTCCCATTTTCGTCTGGATCGACCGCCGACAGGTGCGCCGTGCGCTGCTGGCGCTGCTGTCCAACGCAGTCAAGTTCTCTGCGCCGGGAGGCACGCTGCATCTGACGCTCACGCGGCACGGCAGGCGTGCCGTGATCCGTCTGTCCGACAGCGGCGAGGGCATGGACGCGGAGATCCTATGCAGCGCGTTCCACCGCTACGCAAGGCCGGAGATACCGGAGGATTCGCGCTTCGGCGCGGGCTTCAGCCTGCCTGTCGTGCAGGCAATCATGCAGGCGCACGGCGGCTCGATCCTGCTGCAGTCGCAGCGGGGCGGCGGCACGGACGCGCTGCTGACGCTGCCGGCCGGAGGGCCGACAGACCGAACGCTGCTCAAATCGCCGCGTATCTCGGTCGACCGCAGCGGCGGCTTCGTCCCGGAGCTTGTGGAGCTTTCCGACGTTCTCCCGCCGCAGGTATTTGATGTGCGGAACTTCCTGTAAAGCGGAACAAACGCACGCAGTCCCTGCAGCACACCGCAAAATCGCCAGAGGGCGCTGACTGTTTACCGGCAGCGCCCTCCTGTTGTATAGAATGCCATGCTTTTCTTTTGCCAATGGCACAGCATACGCCATTGATTGACATTTTTCGACTGGTCTGGTAGAATAGTTAAGGTTCTTTTTGAACCCCAAGGGCGCCAAAACAGCGACGGGCGGTTTTCCCCGGAATCCTCTGTAAAGGGGGTGTTCCGATGCCGATCACTTTGACTTTCCATATCTTTGGATTGACTATTACGATCCGCATTAACGGGCGAAACCGCCACTCGGCCAAGTGACGGTTTCTTAACATAGTTTAAGAATCAGCATTTCACCGGGGACAACCGCTTGTCGAGGCGTCCTTGGTTATTTTTATTATAGCAGGTTCTTGCGGTTTGTCAAGGGCGCGGAAACGGTCGCATGGATTGACATTTTTCGATTTGCCTGGTAAAATATATGCGGTTCTATTGAACCCCTGAGGCTCCAACACAGCGATAGGCGGTTTTGTCTCACCTCGTAAAGGAGGTGATAAGATGCCGATTACGATCACATTCCATATCTTTGGATTCACGGTCACCATCCGCATCAAAGGCAGAAACCGCCACTCTGGCCAGTGACGGTTTCTTGAGTTTACTCTTGATGCTTTCCCCTAGCTAGAGGCAAAACCGCTTGTCGCGGAGCCTTGGGTTATTTTTATTATAGCAGGTTCTTGCGGTTTGTCAAGTGTGCAGAAAAGGGGGCCCCTTGCGGGGCCCCCTCTTTGCTTTGGGGTTTCAGAGAGGAAATCTCAAATTAGTACGGAATGGTCCTGTCGAGGACGTAGATCACTGCGTACGGAGCATTGCCCCTGCTGGAAACCTTGGAGTAGATGATGTAGTCGCCCGCGGCGATGCAGGAAGCGTCAGCCTTGACAACCGTGCCGTCCGCCAGAACGTTGTAGATCACAACGTCGGTCAGGCCGATGGTCTGCGTGTAGCCGTCAGCACCCTTGACCTTGATCGCGGTCGCATCGTTGCTGTAGGACTCAACAGCTTCGCCCATCCAGTTGCTTGCGTTCTGGTCGATCATGTAGACCTCAGAGTAGGTCACGCCATTGGCATCGACCTGCGTCTTGAAGGTGTACAGGCCCGGACGCAGTGCTACGCCGTTGGCATCAACGCCAGTCACGATGGTTTCGTGCTTGACATTGACCGTGACAGGCTCACCGTCGACGTAGACAGTGATGAGGTCATAGCCATTTGCCCAGTTGAACGGCGTCCACTTCAGAACCCAACCAGTGACATTGTCAGCCGCGAAGACTGCCTTGCCGATGTAGACGATGTCAGCGAAGCCGTCGCCGTCGTTATCGAGATAGTCAACGTAGGAGGCAGTCAGTGCGGGCAGAGCGGTGTAGCCGGTGTAGGCCGTGACAGCGCCGCCAGCGCTCTTGACCACGAACTTGGTGGACTCGGACAGGGAGAGATCGCTGCCGCTGTATACCTTATCGTTGGTCTTCATCATGGCTACGCCATTCAGGGAAGAAACCTTGATGAATGCCAGCTTTGCAGTGTGGACGAAGGAGCCTTCCAGACGGCCGAATGCATGGCCGTAAGTGACGTTATTGGCAACATCAGCTGCGGTGTATGCAGCAGCTGTGGTAGCCGTAGTCGCATCACCGACCCAAGTCAGGGTGTAAACGTCCTTGTCGTTCTTGGTGTAGGAGTACAGCGCGTTGGTCAGCTTCGAATCGTTGTGCGAGGCAACCATGTAAACGAAGTTGTCATACGGGTAGCTGTCGTTGCTGTAATTACCAACATTGTCGTAGCCGTCCTTGGCGGAAGCGAAGGAGCCGGCGATCGCGACAGTCGCGCCCTCGATGGCCTTGCCGTCCAGATCGAACATGTCGGCCTTCAGCGCGAACTTGCCGTTCTCATGGACGCCGTAGATACGGTCGAGAACCACATAGCTCTTGGCATCGGTGTTCGCAACACGGCCGATGACGTTGCCGTAGGTGTCGAGGTAGAACGTGAAGACCTTGCCATTGTTCGCAATGTTCATGGCTTTATCCTTGCCAAGAACGAAGCGGCAGTTGGTGGGATACTTGGTGCCGTCGATGGAAACAGTTTCCGGATAGTTTGCATCGGAAGCACCGGTCAGAGCGCCAGTCTTGGCCTCAGCAACAGCGACAATACCAACATTGCCGTTGACATAGTCAGAGTTGTCAAGGTTGACAGTCTCGCTCTTCTTCAGGGAGACCTGAACCAGAACCTTGGTGCCGACAGTGTAGTTCATGTCGGTGGTGGTCATAGCCGTAGTCGTTCTCTCAATGTACTGCGGCTCATCATTCACCATTTCCTGCCAGAACTTGAGTTCCGCAGTCTCGCCGGTGGCGTGGCTGTACTTGTTGTTCTTGTTGAGCTTGGTGATCTCGCCGAGGAAGGTGTGGATGGTGGTGATGACCCAGCCGTCTTCGGTCTTGAAGACCTGCGTCAGATCGCCCTGGCCGCCGAAGACCGGAGACTTCCAGCCATATGCAGCTTCCCACCAAGTCTGGCATTCCTTGGCCTTGTCATGCTGAAGCTCCATGTAAATTCTGTCATTGGCAGCAGCATACTTGAAGCCGTCGACTGCGTAGTAGTTCAGAGCGGTGTCGGCATCGGTGAACAGCAGACCGGTCGTGGTAGCGCCGGTGGCAGTGGGATCAACGCCCTTGCGGTAGCCGTTCAGAACAACCGCCTCGGAGGAGGTTTCGGGAACCTTCATGTCGTTCTTCAGGATGTCGCACATGGTAACAGCGGTGGTGTAGCTGTTGACCGGCGCGTCCATGTAGAACTTGCTCCAAGTGCCATAGCTCCACTTGTAGCCCGGACGGCGGAATGCGTCAGTGGTACGGGTGATGCCGACGCCCATCTTGGCGGCGAGCAGAACACCGGTGGACACAACGGACTCGTTGGCGACGAACGCCTTGGTGAGGAAGTTGCCAGCCGCAACCGTGGGATTGTAGCCCATGATGTTCTGGCCATACTCGACAAGGCTCGTGGTCAGCGCGTTGTAGAGGATCTGAGCAGCTTCGCCGCGCTTGATGTTCTCGATGGCTTTCCAGCCAGTGGGGAGACCAGCAAGCAGGCCAAGCTCATTGGCGCGGTTCAGGACGTTGATGTCCCAGCCGGTGCCGGTGTAGCCTTCCTTGGCGGTGTCGAAGTTCAGGGTGGTGAGCATCAGCTTCAGCCACTGCACGCCGGTCAGTCTGCGCTCGGGAGCGTAGGTGGTCTTGGTCATGCCGTCAGCCAGACCAGTGATGCGGCAGTAGTTGATGAAGGGCAGAGCCCAGGAGTTGTTGCAGTCAACGAACGGGTTCTGTGCGTTGCTGTACAGGCTGGAGATAGCATCCTGACCCTTGATCTTGCCGTTGGTAGCCGCGTTGTGGACGATCGCCACGATCTTGGCTGCCTGAGCACGGGTGAAATAGCCATCCGGCTGGAAGTTGTACGTCTCACCATTCTTGAAACCATCAAGAATGTTGAGGTTGGACAGGACATCAATTGCTTCGGCGTAATCGCTGTCAGCCTTGATATCCGCGTAGTCCTTTGCGCTGGCGACGGCGACGGTGCCCATGATCATGACAACGGCCAGAACCAGCGCGAGAACCTTTTTCAGATTCTTCATTTGGATTTCCTCCTGTTTAAATTTTACACATCGGAGCAAAGCCCCCTGTGTAATTTGTATCTGCATCTTACCGCACCGCCCCCGTTTCGTCAAGCGTTTCGGGGGGTTTGTAATTTAACTGTAACATTGCGCGTAACATAACGAAGCAGGAAATCCATATATGGTAGGTGTAAAGAATGGGGGACACAAGAAGGCGTCCGCTTACCGGGACTGCTGCTCTCCCGCCTCCGTCGACAGCTCGTTGAAGGCCGCCGTGTCGAACGTGACGATCAGATGATACGTCTTTTTTCCGTCCTGCAGCTGCGCTTCGATCTGCCGACGCAGCTGCTCGGCGGTTTGTGCATCCTCCGGCGGAATCACCATGTCGAAGATCACATTCACATGATGCGACCCGGAGACCATGCGGAAATCATGAAGGGACAGGCGCGGGTCAAGCCCGTGCATGATCTGCAGAACGCGCGTGCGCACGGCGGCGATCTCCGGGTCATCGGTGACGACGGGGTCATAGTGGATGACGAGATCAACGTGCAGCTCCCGCTTTGCCTGCCGTTCGATCTCGTCCAGAATCTCATGGGCAACAAGCGGGTCGATGCGGTGGTCGATCTCGGCATGGACGCTGGCAAAGCGGCGGCCCGGCCCGTAATCATGCACCATGAGATCGTGGAAGCCGAGAATGTTCACGTGCGAGGTCATAAGATACGCGATGGCGCGCACAAGCGCTTCATCCGGCTTCGCGCCCAGCAGCGGGTCGACGGTGTCCTTCACTACACCGACGCCCGACCACAGAATAAACAGCGCCACCAGAAGCCCAGCCCAGCCGTCGATCATCAGCCCCGTCAGCCGCCCGACCACGCAGGCAAGCAGCACCGCGCCGGTCGCAATCACGTCGCTGCGGCTGTCGGCAGCGGCGGCGATCAGCGCGGCAGAGCTGATCTTCCTGCCGAGCTTCCGGTCGAACAGCGCCATCCAGAGCTTCAGCAGGATCGAGCCTGTCAGCACGGCGGCGGTCAGGACGGAAAACTCCACGGCCTCCGGGTGCAGGATCTTCTGAACCGAGCTTTTGACCAGCTCCACGCCGATCACAAGGATCATCACGGCCACGGCAAGGCCGGACAGGTATTCCATCCGCGCGTGGCCGTAGGGGTGTTTCTCGTCGGCGGGCCGGGCCGCCAGCCGGAAGCCCAGCAGCGTCACGAGAGAGCTTGACGCGTCGGAGAGGTTGTTAACAGCGTCCGCCGTGACGGATACGCTGCCGCAGAGCGTCCCGGCCAGAAGCTTGCCCGCAAACAGCAGCACATTGCAGATGATGCCCACGATCCCGGCAAGATTGCCGTATTTTTCGCGCACGGCGGGGTCGGCGGTATTCTGATAATCCGGAACAAAGCGCCGCAGCAGGAAATTTGTCATAGCGTCCGCCTCTTTCAAAGTGTTTAAGGTTTATTATACCGCGCATTCCGGACGGAAGCAAGCGAAAAAACGCCCTCTTTTTTCCGGGAAGGGGATTGGAAACGCGGCGAAAATATGATATGATTAAAAAAATTGCGATTTTCGCCAGAACATTGAATGAGGAAGCGATCTCTATGGAACAGAACTTGACTTTTGCCGACCTTGGCCTGTCGGAGGAGATTTTGCAGGCGCTGGAGAAGAAGGGCTACGGATACCCGACCCGCATCCAGGCCGAGGCCATCCCGGAATTCATGCAGTGGAAGGACGTCATTGCCAAGGCCCCGACCGGCACGGGCAAGACGTTCGCCTTCGGCATCCCCATGATCGAGCATATCGACGCGGAAAGCGAGGACTTACAGGGTCTGATCCTCGCCCCGACGCGTGAGCTTGCCATCCAGATCTGCGACGAGCTGCGCGGGCTGCTTACCTATTATAAGAATATCCGCGTGGCCGTGGTCTACGGCGGCGCGAAGATCGAGGGGCAGATCAAGCAGCTGAAGAATCACCCGCAGATCGTCGTGGCCACGCCGGGACGGCTGATGGACCACTATAAGCGCCATACGCTCTCGTTTGACAAGGTGCAGACCGTCGTGCTGGACGAGGCAGACCGCATGCTCGACATGGGCTTCTTCGACGACGTGACGAAGATCATCGAGAAGGTCAAGAACCGCCGCAATCTCGGTCTGTTCTCCGCGACCATCTCACAGGAGGTCATGACCGTCTCGTGGATGTACCAGCGCGACGAGGTGGAGATCACCGTCCCCGCCGATACGGACAACCGCCCGGACATCACGCAGTATTCCATCACCTGCCCGCCGCTCGAAAAGATCGAAATGACGAGCAGGCTCATCCGCACGCTCCGGCTGGAGCGCACCATCGTCTTCTGCAACACGAAGGTCATGTGCCAGCGCCTGAGTGACGACCTGCGCCGCGCGGGCATCCGCGCCGATTGCCTGCATGGCGACATCAAGCAGGCCACGCGCGAAAAGACCATGGCCGATTTCCGCCATGGCAAGCTCCCGGTCCTCATCGCGACGGACGTTGCCTCCCGCGGCATTGACGTGGACGATGTCGACGGCGTCATCAATTACGACGTCCCCGAGGAGAACGAATACTATATCCACCGCATCGGCCGCACGGGCCGCGCCCGGAAAAAGGGCATCTCCTTCACGCTGCTCGGCTCGTTCCCGGAGAAGGCCAAGCTGGACGAGATCGCAAAATTTGCGGGCTTCCGCATCGTTCCGATGATCTTTGACGAATACGGCTGTCTGGTGCCCGCACCTGCAGAGGAAAAGCACCCGACATCCCGCAGGCGATTCTGATGCGCCCGGCGGAGGAGGGCCTGCTCCTGCTGTGCTGCGCGCTCGGCACGCAGGATGTGCCGCTGACCCCGGCGCAGTACCGCACGCTTGCCCGGCGCGTCCGGCAGACCTGTCAGGCCGGAGACGGCGAGGTGACGCCTGCCTATCTTCGGGCGCTCGGCTATCCGGAGGCGGCCGCCCTGCAGATCACGGCGCTGCTCGACCGGACGGACACGCTGCACCGCTATCTCGAGGCTGCTGCCGCACAGGGCATCACGGTCCTGACGCGCCTTTCGGACGGCTTCCCGGCGCGCCTGCGCCGCATGGGCGAGACGGAGTGCCCGCCCGCCCTGTTCTGCCGCGGCGACACGGCCCTGCTCGGCACGCGCTGCGTTGCGCTTGTCGGCTCGCGGCAGCTCCGGCTGGATAACCGCCGCTTTGCCGTGCAGGCCGGAAAGCTCGCTGCGGCCGAGGGCTTTACGCTCGTCTCCGGCGGAGCTGCCGGTGCGGATACCGCCGCGCAGGAGGCCTGCCTTGCAGCGGGCGGCCGGGTGATCTGCTTTGTGCCGGACAGTCTGCTGGATCATCCCGCGCGGCAAAACGTGCTGTATTGCAGCGCGGGCGGCTATGAGCTGCCGTTTTCCACGCCACGCGCCCTGGCCCGCAACTGCCTCATCCACGCCATGGGCGAAAAGACCCTTGTGGCCCAGTGCGCCGAGGGAACGGGCGGGACCTGGTCCGGTTCGCAGTGGAACCTGCGCCGCGGCATGTCGGAGCTTTACGTCTTTGACGACGGATCGGCGGCAAGCGCGGCACTGCAGTCCTGCGGAGCGGAGAGGTTGCCGGATATTCCGGCGTCTCTCGCCCTGTTACGGCCCTTCCAATTGTCCATTTTCGATGGGAAATCGGACGAAAAGCGGAAAAAGTAAATTTTCAGTTGATTTTGACAAAGCAATCGTGTATAATCTCCGTACGACACCGAAGATCATGGATCTGACCTGACGTATGGAGGTTATTTTTATGTGTGGAATTGTTGGTTATGCCGGTTCGAAGCAGGCAGCTCCCATTTTGCTGGACGGCCTTTCCCGTCTGGAGTATCGCGGCTATGATTCCGCTGGACTGTGTGTTTTTTCGGAAGGGGAGCTGAAGCTCGCCAAGTCCAAGGGCCGTCTGGCCGTCCTGCGCACAAAGACGGAAAACGGCGCGACGCTCCCCGGCTATCTCGGCATCGGCCATACCCGCTGGGCGACGCACGGCGCACCCTCGGACGAGAATGCGCATCCGCAGCTGTCCACGAACGGCAGCATCTGCATCGTGCACAACGGCATCATTGAGAATTTCCTGCCGCTGAAGGAGTTCTTGCTGAAGCAGGGCAAGACGTTCCGCTCCGAGACGGACACGGAGGTCATCGCCAATCTGCTGGAATACTATTATGAACAGGAAAACGATCTGATGAAGGCCGTCCGCCTGACGCTCGGCCGGATCGAGGGCAGCTATGCGCTCGGCATCCTCTGCACACCAATCTCTACCGAAAAAGCCTGAGCCTTCGCAAAACGAAGACAGACC